>Ga0233429_1001644_pt1 | contig 25771 bp, 37 predicted proteins | sample SI_118_April2016_3_FD_179879 | JGI IMG/M metagenome (GOLD analysis project Ga0233429, IMG submission 179879) | Seawater microbial communities from Saanich Inlet, British Columbia, Canada - SI_118_April2016_135_MG | ecosystem: Environmental > Aquatic > Marine > Inlet | place: Canada: British...
GAGTCTTCGGTCTATACTTCTCAGTCCATATTTCAAGAGTCATATAATCAATCCTATAAAGATTTTATAAAGAATTGTTTGATTTGTTAGTCTTTTGGCTTTACAAAGAACATTGTAAGGAATACTACTGCAAAAGATATTCCTGCAAATAACATAGATTGTCCTAAGCTCCAGGCATCAACTAAATATCCAAAAGTTGGTAACACAATAAATCCAATCAAACGTCCGAACAGCCCACTCATAGATAAAACTGTAGCGCGATTAGAACTATCTAAATGCTCATTAATATAAGAAGTAACAATTGGCTTTTGCATACCTCTACCTATTTGCTGGAAACAAAAAGTTCCAATTACTATTGTAGCAAAGTATCTTCCTGCAATAAATAATGTAGCTACTGGAAGAAATCCCATAATTATTAAAGAAAAGAACTCGCCAATTTTTTCTTCAATTTTTGTGGCAAATTTAGAAGCTATTGCCGCTACAACATTAAGACCTGCAAATACAATTCCAAAATAAGCAAGATCTAAATTAACTACTTGCATATATGGTTGATAATACCAAAACCCAAGAATTCCTGACGATGTAGTAATTCCTAAAAATATCGTTAACCAACGAACTCTTTTATGTGTAAACGTAAATATTACATTTTTCTTCATCTGATTTATATATTTATTTTTTGAGAACCCACTTCGCTTAAATGGTGGCTCAACTAAAGTAAACATAATAAAAAATAAAATTATTCCTGCTATTGCTGCTGCTTTAAGTGGCAAAACTAAAGATATTGAAGCTAAAAATCCTCCAATTATTAAAAAAGCTGCTCCAATAAGTAAGTAAAAAGCATTAGCATTACTATATATCTTCTTGTATTCTGAAACGCGATTAAGTTTCTTTAGAGTATCATAAAGAAATGCACTATCTGTTCCAGATAACAACGCAGAACCTACTGCAAAAAATGCTTCTGCAAATAAAAATCCGTAAAATGTAGCGGCTACAAAACCATAAAGTGTAAGTCCGATTGCATAAAAAAAGAAAGATAAAATAATTGTCTTTTTTCTACCAACTAAATCAGATATTGCTCCAGTTGGTAACTCCAAAGCAGCTAACATAAGCCCAAAAATAGCTTGAAGTGTGAATATTTCTGCTATTGACAATCCCTTACTCAACATATAAATTGTTATTATTGGAACTGCTATTGTAACTACTTCTAACTTTGTTAGATAAAACTTCCAAAGATTATTCTCGAGCTGCTTTTTTGTAACTGTCATAAAGCACTTTTCTATAATATGATAAATAGATTGTGGATCAGGTAATTTTATAAATTACTCGCTCTAATCAAAATATGGCTACAATCGGTGAGTATCCCATTCTTTGAAGATCACCTATTGAGTAATGTTTTAAATTCTGGAGGATTTGTTTCTAATGGCACTTTATAGTCCACAAGATTTTGAGCGAGATATAATTAAATTCTGGGATGATAAAAAGATATTTGATAAACTTAGAAAAAAGAATGCGAAAGGCCCAAAATGGTCTTTTACAGATGGTCCTATGACTGCTAATAATGCGATGGGTGTTCATCATGCATGGGGTCGAACATTAAAAGATATGTATCAAAGATTCAAAGCTATGCAAGGTTATCATCAAAGATATCAAAATGGATTTGATTGTCAGGGACTTTGGGTTGAGGTTGAAGTAGAAAAAGAAAAAGGCTTCAAATCTCGGAAAGATATTGAAGATTATGGTGTTATGAATTTTGTTACAGATTGTAGAAATAGAGTTTTAAAATTCTCAAAAAGAATTACAGAACAATCAATTAGACTTGGTCAGTGGATGGACTGGGATAATTCTTATTACACAATGTCTGATCAATCAAATGAATATAAGTGGATGTTCTTGAAAGAATGTTACAAACGAGGTTGGATTTACAAGGGAGTTGATGTTGTTCCTTGGTGTGCAAGATGCGAAAATGCTGTATCAAAGCATGCAATTGCAACAGAAGGTTATGAAGATAGAGAAGACACTGCAATTTTTATGCAATTTCCAGTTAAAGGAAAAAAGAATGAATTCTTTTTAGTTTGGACAACAACACCCTGGACCGTTCCTGCAGATGTTGCACTAGCAATTCATCCCGATATTTATTATGTTCAAGCAAAGCTTGGTAATAAAATTTACATACTTGCTGAAGACAGAGCAGAAGCTGTTCTTGGAAAAAAATATACTATTCAAAATAAATTTATTGGTGCAGATTTAATAGGCCAAGCTTATGATATGCCTTATGCAGATTTCCCTGCACAGAAAAGTTCAATTGTAAGTGGTGCTAAATCTGAAGATGATGTTGCACCTGCACCACACATAATCGTTGAATGGACAGATGTTAGTGATGAAGATGGAACTGGAATTGTGCACATTGCACCCGGTTGCGGACCTGAAGATTATGCTCTAGGTAAAACTGAAAGATTACCTGCACCATCACCATTAAACAATCAAGGTATTTACATGGAAGGTTATGATTGGTTAACTGGAAAACGTGCTGCAGATATGAATGAAAAAGTTGTTGAAGATTTAAAGAAAAAAGGTTTCCTTTTCAAAACTGAAAAATATAGTCATAGATATCCACACTGCACACGTTGCAGAACTCCGTTGGTTTTCAGACTTGTTCCTGAATGGTATATTTCAATGGACGAAATCCGACCAAAACTAATTGCTGAAAATAAAAAAATTAATTGGTATCCTGCTCGCGGACAAAAGTATGAAGAAAACTGGCTTAATAATATGAGCGATTGGTTAATTTCTAGAAAAAGATATTGGGGTTTACCTCTTCCATTTTGGGAATGTGAATGTGGACATGTTGAAGTTATTGGCAGCAAAGCTGAGCTAAAGAAAAAAGCGGTTTCAGGTTATTCACAACTTAAGGAACTACATAGACCTTGGGTAGATAAAGTAAAAATAAAATGTTCAAAATGTAAAAAGACAATTAATCGCGTTGTTGATACAGGAGATGTTTGGTTAGATGCAGGTATGATTCCATTCTTTACACTTGATTGGTTAAAGAATAAAAAACATTTCAATGATTGGTATCCTGCAGATTTTATAACTGAATGTGGTCCAGGTCAGTATAGATGTTGGTTCTATGCAATGTTACTTCATGGTGTTGCACTTACAGGTAAGTTACCTTTCAAAAATGTTCTAACAAATGAAATTGTTAAAGATGAAAAAGGAAATGAAATGCACAAAAGTTGGGGCAATGCTATTTGGTTTGATGAAGCTGCAGACAAAGCTGGTGCAGATACTATGCGATGGTTATATATGAATAATGATGTAGCAAAAGAAGTTTGGTTTGGTTATGGTCCTCTTACTGAAAAGCAAAAAATTTTGAATGTTCTCTGGAACTTTACAAATTATTTAGATTTGAATATGAACAAGCAACCAACAAAACCCAAACAAATAAGTGCAAAAAGTAAATGGATTTTATCTCGAATGGAATCTCTAAAACTTACGGTTACTGAAAGTCTTGAGAACTTTCATCCATACGATGGTGTTAATGCAATTGAAAACTTTTTCCTTAATGATCTATCAAGAACATATGGACAAATGATTCGTGATGAAATTGATAGTAATGAAGTAAAATTTGTTGCCTACAATGTAACACTTGATTTGTTAAAATTAATGTCGCCAATCGTTCCATTTACAACAGAAAAACTTTACCAAGATGTTTTCAAAAAATATGAGAAAGAAGAATCGATTCATTTATTTGATTGGCCAAAAGCAAATCAAAAATTAATCAATAAAAAATTAGAAGATGAATTTGAATTTGTTGGTAAAACTATTTCATTAATTCTTGCTGCACGTGAGAAAGCTAACAGAGGAGTTCGTTGGCCTGTTAAAGAAGTAACAATTGTATCTAGAACAAAAGTTTCAAAAGATGCTGTAAAAGCACATGAAAAATTAATCAAACAACTTACAAATGTTTTAGAAATAAAAACTGCACGACAAATGAAAGGAGTAGATTATAATATAAAATTAAACTTTGCAAACGCAGGTCCAAAGTTTGGAAACAAAATAACTTCGTTAGTAAGTTATCTTACAAGAACAAGTGCAGATAGTATTGTAAAACATTTTGAGAAAGAAGATAAATTTAATGTAAAAATAAATTCACATTTTATTGAACTTGAAAAAGATGATTTATTAATTGAAGAAATTTTACCTGAAGACACAAGTAGTGCTAAAGAAAGAAACATTTCAGTTTACTTAGATACTAATGAAACAAAAGAAATGATAACGAATGGTTTTATGCGAGAGATTGCAAGAAAAGTTCAGATACTTAGAAAGAACACTGGATTAAAAAAAGAAAACAAAATTAGTTTGCAAGTTGCAGCTCCAGTTAATTTAACAATGAATCTCAACAAGTTAGCAAAAGAACTTAAACAAAAAGTTGGTGCATCACAATTAGAATTTGTTGCTAAAATAATTTTTAAGAAAACTGATTCTTTCACAGTCCGAGGAAAGAAAATTGATATTGCACTAAAGAAAATTTAAGTATTTTTAATTTGTTCATTAAATGCAATTATTAAAATTTATTTCGATATTTCCGTAATTTTTATGTGCATATCTTTCAGCACCTCGTTTAGTAATACATGGTTTTTCGTCAACTAATGTTTGTTTTTCTGCTGAATTTATTTCAAATATACGAATATTATAATATCTAAAAAAATTTCCAGTTAGATCAACAATACCTACATGTTCTTTTGGTTCAGGTACATTTACACCTTGAATTCCTGGATCACATAAAGCCACTATTAATGATATTAAATCATTCATATATTACATCAACAAAAAGAAATAAAACAGTTTCTACACTTGAGAAAATCTAATAAATTTTAATATCTAAATCTGGATGCCCTAAATTAAGGGGTTTTATTATCTTAAGTAAACCTAACGGTGTTCTAGAAGTAGTTTGATCAATCACTTCTAATTCAATATCACCCATTCTTTCTTTCCTACGTGTTTTTTTAAGCAAACTATATTTTCTACTTAGAATTCCTGTTCGACGCACTCTTACTTCATAACTAATTCGTATATCATAATCAGGTATTAACTCTCCAACTGTCATATATTAAAACAATCTAAAAGAATATAAGGATTTCTTTAATCGGGTAGACTATGGAAAAAACATCAAAAACGTGTTCTTACCTTGAAGTGTTCTGAAAGCTTTTATAAAGGTTAGCCTTTATAAATGACTGATTATCATGGAAGTGCCAAAAAAGAAATCTAAATTTAAAGGTCCTGACGGAAAGGTCTGGTCAGAGACTCAAAATGTAGTTGTTTCAGCAAGTATTGACACTGACTTACCTCTAGAAAGATTAGCAACAAAACTGGATAGAGCAGAATATAACCCCGAACAATTTCCGGGCCTTATATTTAAAATTCCAGAACCAAAGGCAAGTTCATTACTTTTTAGCTCTGGAAAAATAATTTGCACCGGAACAAAGTCAATTACAGAAGCTAAAAAAGCAATTAATAAAATATTAGAAGAACTAAGAAAAGTTGGAATACAAGTTACAAAAGCTAAAGATATTGAAGTACAGAATATGGTTGCTTCAGGATCTGTTGGTGGAAAATTAAACTTGAACGAAATTGTATTTAAATTTGATAACACAGAATATGAACCTGAACAATTTCCCGGACTAGTCTACAAACTTGTTGGACAATCTATTCTTGCTAATATAACCTTCCTGCTTTTTGGAACAGGTAAGATTGTTATAACTGGAGCAAAGAGCGAGCAAGAAATCAAAGACTCCGTTGTATTACTACGACAGCAACTTATTGACGAAGACGAATTAGATGAAGCTAGTTCTCCTCTAAAGAAAAAGTAATTTACTTTTTCTTTTCTTTACTTTTTATTTAACTAATATATTAGAAAAGTATATTAATTATAAATTTAATTAATAAAATGAGATATAGTACAAAAATTATACTTCTTTCTACAATTCTTATCTCAATAATATTTGTTTCTGGGTGTACTCAACAATCAATATTTAGTACTTATCCTGTACCAGATAACGTTAAAGAATTTTCAGTAAAGCCCGAGGACCTTGGTAATGAATATGTCCTTGATTCTGAAATGTTTATTGATGATTGTCCAACTAAAATAGGTAGTCAACAGTTAAATATGGATCCAAGTTTATTTTCTGAGCTTGCTGAACATCAAGCATGTGTTAATTATAATAAAAAATTCTATGTTGAATGGCTCGGTAAAAATGATCCCGTTACAGCGATTAGAATAACTCAAATTGAAATTAATCCGATAAGTAATTGGCTATCTGCACTTGAAAGAAGCTTATACTTACAAAGAACATCTTTATCTCAAGATTTAGAGACCAATACTTGTGAAAATACAACATTAAATGTAGAATACCAAAATAAAAAAGAAACTATGCTAGCGTATTATTGCATAAATAATTATGAGGATAGTAAATTTATACATCGACAGCTGGTATTTGTTGTTAATAATGCTGTTATTAATGTGAATGGTGCGGGTGAGAATGAAACGCAAATGAAAGCAGATATGATAAAATCTGCAGAAATAATGGCTAATCGTCTCCTTAAAATAACTATGGGTTAACGTTTATTTTTTCAATCACTTTTTTATTTTATATAATTAAATCATACAAATTCTTTAATTAGGTAAATCTCAGCTAGATATACTATGGAGAATATCGAAGCTAATCTGACAGATCGCCTAAGGGTTTTCATTGAGCAATACTATTACAATGATCTTATGAATGGTGTCAAAAAAGGTAAAAAAAGTCTTCAAATAAATTTCGGAGATATTGCAAAATTTGACTTAGATGTAGCAGATGAATTAATTACTCGACCTCAAGAAATCCTGGAGTACTTTGAAGCAGCAGTTAAAGAATTTGAATTGCCGAAAAAACCTGACGACGTTATCAAAGTTAGAATATCAAACTTGCCAAAAAGTCAGAATATACGAATTAGAAGCATAAGAAGTGAGCATCTTGGAAAACTAATATGTGTAGATGGTATAATTCGTCAAGCTTCAGATGTTAGACCAAAAATAACTCGTGCATATTTTAATTGTCCTTCTTGTAGTCAAACAATAATTGTTGAACAAACAACTCCTAAATTCCAAGAGCCAAGAAAATGTCCTAATTGTGGAAAGACTGGTAGGTTCATTCTCAAAGATAAAAAATTAGTAGATATGCAAAGACTGCTAATTGAAGAATCTCCCGAAAGTTTAAGCGGGGGAGAACAAGCAAAAAGAATTGCTATATTTGTATCTGAAGATTTATTAGATCCTAAATTAGAAAAGAAACGTTACCCTGGAAATAGAATTTTAATAAATGGCATTATAAGAGAAATTCCTGTATCTCTACCAACAGGTGGACAATCAACTAAATTTGATTTAATAATAGATGCTAATTTCTTAGACACTATTGAAGAAGAATATGAGGATTTAGAAATATCTCATGACGATGAAGAAAAAATTAAAGCGCTAGCTAAAAGCTCAACTATTTTCAAAAAAATGGTTAATTCAATTGCACCAACAATTATGGGTTATGATGAAATTAAATTAGCAGTTATGCTTCAACTATTTGGTGGATCAAAAAAAGAGCGAGATGATGGAACTCGAATGAGAGGAGATATTCATCTATTCTTAGTAGGAGATCCTGGAGCGGGAAAATCTGAAATATTAAATTACGTAGCAAAGCTAGCTCCAAAAGCAAGATATGTTTCGGGAAAAGGAACTTCTGGCGCAGGATTAACTGCAGCTGTAGTTAAAGATGAATTTATGCGCGGTTGGGCATTAGAAGCAGGAGCACTAGTTTTAGCTAACAAGGGTATCTGCTGTATTGATGAAATGGATAAGATGAGTAAAGAAGATAGAAGTTCAATGCACGAAGCACTTGAACAGCAGAAAATATCTATATCTAAAGCAAATATTCAAGCTACATTAAAAGCAGAAACATCTGTATTAGCTGCTGCAAATCCCAAGTTTGGTAGATTTGATCCCTATTCTCCAATAGGACAACAGATAGACATCCCATCAACATTAATTAGTCGTTTTGATTTAATATTTACAATTAGAGACATACCAAATGTTGAAACAGATACAAAAATAGCACGTCATATATTAGAACTGCAAAGAGATATAAATTCTATAAAACCTGATATTGATCGTGAAACAGTACGAAAATATATTGCTTATGCAAAACAGCATTACAAACCGATTTTAACAAAAGAAGCGCAAGAAGAAATTGTTAAATTTTATATTGATTTACGTAGCAGTGTTGCATCAGATGAAAGTGAAATAAAAGCAATTCCAATATCTGCGCGACAATTACAAGGTCTTGTTAGATTATCTGAAGCATCTGCTCGAGTAAGATTAAGTAAAAAAGCTACTAAGAAAGATGCACTAAGGGCAATTGATTTGTTAAAGAATTGTATGAAAGCAGTTGGAACAGATCCTGAAACAGGTAAGTTTGATATTGATAGAATTAGTTCAGGAATTAGTGCATCTCAACGGTCGAGAATACATATTGTTAAAAATGTTATTGACAAATTAGAAGCGAAGATTGGAAAAGTCATTCCAATAACTGATATTATAAAAGAGGCGATTAGTGAAGGCGTTCCAGAAGATAAAGCATCAGAATCTGTTCAAAATCTAATCAAGAAAGGAGATCTTTACTCTCCTCGACATGGCTTAGTCCAAAAGATATAAGGTAAACTAAAATGAGTTTAAAAGAAAAATTGGGATTAAAATTATACAATGAAGGTCAAGTTCATCCAGAACACTTACCCAAAACTACAATTAAAAACCTTCCAACAATAGTTGATAGAATGCTCATGTTAGGCGGAGATAAAGTGCAGAATTTTATGGCAATATTATCACATTTAGATGTTGTTAATAATTTAAATACAGATGTATTAATTGGAATTCCTCTTTTTAATGATAAGCTCTATTTATCAGGATTAGGTAATTATAATAAAATAGGTGAACATAGATACTTATACATTGTAGGCGATGAAATTTCTGTAGTTACTTGCAAAAGTGAAATACATCTAGGTCAATCTAAACCAAAAGATTATTGGACTAAGCAAATTAAAAATGATTCACATAACTTTACGTCAATAATAAATCAATTACCTGAAAAAATGTTACGTGCATTAGGTGTTGATGAAAGACAAACAACATATAAATTAGGAGGATATGAAGTAAGTTCAACTTCAAGTTTTTGAAAATGGAATATCCGAATACATTTCAAAATGATAAAATACATATAGGAGATTTAGTAGGAGAAATAACAAAAGAAACTTCTGAACATATTACATTACTAGCCGGTATTGTAAATGAAATAGTTAAACATGAAGAACATAAGACAAGATATGGTCTAAGAGCAACTTCAGTAATATTCGAAATACCAAAAGGAAAGGGTACGTGGAATATTAAAGAAAATTATGGATATCCGCATTCTGAAGAATATAAATTATTAAGTAAAGAATTTGTTAAAAAAATTGTAGATAATGTAAATGGGGAAGATGATGAATATTATCTTAATAATTATTTAGAAATATTTCCACAAGAAGTAACTTTAATCACTGCTCCAGGTATAGGTGAGGTAATTATAGAAAAATAGAAATGGCAATAACTAGATCAGTAGCATACAAAGTATGGATATCAGATGTATTTAGTGGAAACTATGTCAAGCAAGAAGGATTTAATCCAAATTATATTGAACTAGATGGTAAGAAAGTTTCTCGAGTAAATTTAATTGCAACAGTTGTTGGGACGTTTATGTCTGATGATGGCAACTATGGTGCGATCACAATTGATGATGGAACTGAAACAATCCGAATGAAAGCATTTGGACCAGATGTAATAAGAATCAAGAACGCTGAAACCGGCCAGTTAGTTCGCGCTGTTGGAAAAATCAAAGAATATAATGATGAACGATATCTTGCTCCAGATTTTGTTAGAGAAATCAAAGATCCAAATTGGATAATTGTTCAAAAACTTGAATTAGGTACACCAAAAGAAGTTATGATTAAACCTATTGAAAACGCTATTGAACCAAATGGAAAACCCACATTAGAACAATCTGCTGAAATCAAAACTGAAGATCCAAAACCTGCTTCTGAAACAAAGGAAGAAACGAAAAAAGAAACTTCTGGTGAAAGTACAACTAAGCAAAGCTCAGCTACTAATGAACAAAGTTCCTCAGAACCACAAGGTGAATCAGAAGGTATGCCAAACTTTATTGAATTAATAACAAAGCTAGATTCTGGAGATGGTGCAGATATGGCTGCAGTTATTACAGAATGCAAGCTATCTGAAGCAGAAGCAAAGATACTAATTATTGACTTACTTAAGCAAGGTGAGATTTACGAACCTCGCAAAGGTAAACTGAAAGTGTTATAATGATAATTTATAAACCTGAAAAATTTGAGATTAATCGCCTTATATCTTTAGGTTCATCTTGGACAGGCAAAGCTAACCACTCCGAAAAACAGCATACTTTGCTTTCATGTGAAGAAACAAAATATATAATTCAAGTAACACAGAAACACTTAGTAGATAGAGCACCTTCAGAATTTGTTTTCAAAGGCAATGCCAATGACGAAGCAATAACACAAAGCTTATTCGCTGACTTAAAACAAATAAAAGCAGTATATGGTTTTTTGTATGATAAACTTACAGATACGTCTTTAGAACAAGAAGGTATTTCTTTAAATTCCGGTTTAACTTTTGTACTAGATCAAAGAGTTTCATATAAACAATTATTAACTGCTATGGAAGAAATTGCTCAAGTAAATCCTGAACAACATTCTTCAGGAATTAAAGGTTTAATCCAAAAGTATCTTGTATTCGAGGGCGATGAATCGGAGTATCATATTACAACACATGATCATCCAACACATTCAGAAAATGGAAACTTAGCTACAGAAGTAACATTATATGTAGATAAAACGAATTTTGATATACTTGAACGTATTGAAAATACATTATCTGAACTTGAAAAGAAAGTAATAACTGAAACCACAAACTGAAAGTGTTATAAGTTTTTCTCACTAGCCGATAATATGACAATTCAATCAGATGGTGCTTTTGGAGACTTTGTAAAATATACTGAGGTATTCACTCAAAAAAGGTCTATAGACTATTATGGAACATGGGTAGAATATTCAAGGAGTGGCCATTTTTGCTTTAAAAATGCTATATCTATAGTTACTGACGAAAAAGGTCGTAAGTTTACCAATTTTAGTGAAACAGCGTTCTCAGATTGTCGTGGTAAGGGAAAACCTCAAAGAGTATCTACACAAGAGATTGAAGAATTAGTAGCGCTTCTAAAAGAAGATGAAGAATATGAAGAAGACGAAGAGCTAATCAAAAAGATCGGCATAAACATAGAAGAAGAAACAATTAATGTAAAATCATACAAAGTTCCAGGATACGAACATTTAGAACGAAGCAATAAATAGTAAACCAAACATAAGCTTCTTAAATACGATTTTTCTACGTTTTTATGGCTTGGAAACATAAATATGAAGATATGCTAAAGAACGCTTACAAACAGCTTCCTGAAGTAGAGGCAACAGATAATCGTTTTGAAATACCTAAAGTTCATGGTAGATTACAAGGTAATAAAACAATTATAACCAATTTTAGCCAAATAGCTAGCTATCTTCGAAGAGATGAAAGTCATTTTTTAAAATTTATGGTTAGAGAATTAGCAACAACAAGTGAAGTAAATAACGGTGCTGCTACATTTGTTGGAAAACATTCTCCATCAGTACTTAACACAAAAGTTGAAAAATATGTAAAAGAGTTTGTTGTTTGTAAACAATGTGGCAAGCCAGATACAGAACTTATTACTGAAAAAGATGCTACTTTCAAGCGCTGTGAAGCTTGCGGATCCAGAGTATCTGTTCGGTCGATTAAATAAGTTTTTAAGGTTTTAGTTAATACTATCCTATAATGGTTAGTATATTTAATGAAGAGGGTATGGATACATATGGGGGACGTGCATCATATATTTATTATATAAAACAAAAAAATAGAGATATACCTATGCCCGATCCATTCAAAAGTATATCACATGTAACTAATTTAGAAGTAAAAGATAATGAATTATTCAAAACACTCCAATGCTTATGTTTAACTTATGAAATAAAAGCGGAAGATATTGTAAAATTTAGCCATATACATGACATTGGAAAAGACAGATATATTAATATTATTGATAAAGAAGAAAGTGAATTATTATCTCTTCTCCAGGAGTTAAGAAGAGGTTCAAGATTTGGAGAGTTAGGTGCAGCATATAAAACAAAAGATAAAAAAATAAGCTTAGAGATTGGTGAAAAACAAAACAAAGCATACATAAAAATAGGTATAGAAAAATAACATAAGGGTTTTAACCTATTGCAGTTGTATTAAACTATGAGAAATATAATTATTGTTCTTTCAATTATTTGTATTATGTTAGTAAGTGGTTGCACAGAAGCACCAAATATAAACGAAGTGCCAAGTGCTGCTACAACAGATCCGGAACTTCGCTGTGTGGAATTATGCAGAGAGCAAATTGCAGCAGGAAATGAACTTAGCGTAGGTCCTTGTTTATCTGAAATTCCTGATGTTAATTGGGATATTGAAGATTGGGTTTGTGATGTTGCACATTTCCCAAGAAAAATCACAGATAACAATGCACAATATCAGTGCCAAGCATATCGAAAAGAAATAGCTGCCCATTTTGTTGAAGTTTCTCCAAACTGTGAATTCATAAGGAAGGTATAATGTTCTATTACAAAATTCATGAAAGTCATGCAGGATATTTATTAGCAGCTTGCGATAAGTCAATCTGTGGTAAGAAACTAAAAAGCAAAGAAACAGAATTTCATGTTAATCCTCGATTCTATAAAGATAAAACTGCTACTGAAGCGCAAATGAGAAAGATATTTAGAATTCCTTCTTCTGCTAATCTTGTTGGTAAAGACATTGTTCAGCTAGCAATTGATATGGGACTCGTTGATAAAGAAAACGTAATTAAAATCCAAGGAATTCCTCATGCTCAAATGATTGTTGCAAGTTCATAATTTAAATCCTTCCCACATTGGTTCTGTAGGTAAATCTTTTTCTATTTGTTTCATTTCAACTGAATCTTTAGCTTTATCTAAAATTTTCTCCGCTAAGAAATCCATCTCTAAGAACGCTTTTTGAAATGCTTCTACGTTTTCATCTAATTGAATAATTTGTTCTAATTGGTATATTACACTTTTAGTATATTTATAAAAAATTACGCGCCATTCTTTAAATTTTATCTCGGACCCCATCATAAACATATGCCCAGGTCCTCCAATAAAAATAGAAATAAGCGCTAAAGGTATTTCAGCAACCGCCAATGTTCCCATCGTTACATTATATGCTAAACGTTTCTTATCCATTAAAATAACGTTTAAAGTTCTCTTAATATTCAACCAAATCGCATATTTCTTTTTTAGTAAAATATTTCTTTTTTCTGTTGCTTTAAGATACGTCGGATACATATTTTTTAAATAAGATTTATATAGCAAAAGAGGTTTTATTCTTGCTAATCGCATCTCATTTTCATCTAAAATATCTATCTTATCTACAACTTTATTAATTCGTTTAATAAAAGAAAGAAATATTCTTTTATCATGATTATTAAATTTATTTGGATCATGAACATATTTAAGTTTACTATCTAAACTTTGAATTAATATTAGTAATTGCTTAATATCTACTTCTTCGGTTTTTTCTAAACCTTCAATTTTCCTATTTTGTGACCAATCATTTCTTATTGCATTATGAAAATCCTTGTCTGAAACCATACATATATTATCTAAATAACAATAAATACTTTTTGTAAAAAAATATAGCCCCACCAGGATTCGAACCTAGGTCCCCCGGCCCAGAACCGGAGATGATTGACCACTACACTATGGGGCTATAATAGTAAGTGTTTTAATCTCATTTTAAAGTCTTTTGTTAGGGGCCCGTAGTATAGTGGATACAAGGCAAAACACGTTTTGCGTGTTTATGGCTTTGCCATAAAGAACGGTCGGTTGCGGACCGACAGACGGGAGTTCAATTCTTCCCGGGCCCGTTTCAAAACCTATTTATTAAACTAAACATATTAATTTTATGAGAAAGTTAGCTCTACTTCTGCTATTGATTTTAGTTCCATTAGCATTGGCATCTGACTTTGAAGCATTAAAAGTAGGAGACTCTATTGAAGATGAAGGTTGGAATGTAACCATATTAAGAATTTATTCAGATAACAGCGTCCAAATGCAAGTATTTTTAGATCCAGATAAATCTATGGTTGAAAAACTTGAACTAGGTGAAAATTTTAATTTTGATGGAATTAATATTAATGTAACTGATGCTTTTTATGATCCAGAGCCATATTTAACATTAATAAATATACGCACTGAAATTCTTATAAGAAATACTTGTGAAAAAGATTCTGATTGTAATGATTCTGACTCTTGCACAATTGATGCATGCTTAGGTTATCCATTAAGTTGTGATTATGACAACTCACATATAAACATAACAAATTGTGTTAGTGGAGATGATTGCTGTCAATCTGGCTGTAACTGGGCTAATGACAAAGATTGTCCAAGATATATTTGTGAACAAAATAAAGATTGCAATGATCTTAATGCATCAACAAATGATACTTGCGCATCTAATGATACATGTGAATTTTTAGAAATAACATGGTGCGAAACAGGAGATAAATTATGTCCTGAAGGTTGTATATACACATCAAAAATGATTGAGAATAGAGATCTTGATTGCTCACAAGAAAGTGCTTGTTTAAACAACACAGACTGTGATGATGGAAACGAATCAACAAAAGATTTATGTGTTGCAGAGCCATCAACCAGTCCGAAGAAATGTGCTTATGAAGAGGTTGTTATTATAACTGCGCCAATTATTGATGAAGACACTTCAAAACCTGATATAGAATATTCAGATCCACCTACTGCAACAAGCAAGCAAATAGATGTGGTTTTAGAAAAAATGCCTTTCTTGAAGAACCCTGCAGTCTTAGCACTAATTTCAATTATAATAATCTCTTATGTTTTATTGGTTTTCTTTAAATTTAAACCAGAAGAGCCACTTGTGTATGGCACACATTAACAAAATTTAAAAAGATGAAGTAAGATGAAGAGCTGATTAACATGCCAATAATAGGTCATCAAATAACAAAAATTCTAGGTAAGAGAGGAGAACCTGAAAAGAACCTCAAGATAAATGCAAATGTAGAGCTTAAAGACGTACGTAAGCATGATGTTTTTGTAGCTGGCGATAAAAAACCTTCTTTAGACTTTGAATTTGAATTCACAATCAAATATGGAGAAACTGCTGGTGGAATTAACATCAACGGAATCTTATTTTACACTGGAGATAAAGAGGAATTAGATAAACTTGACAAAATGTGGAAAAAAGACAAAAAACTTGATCCAGAGTTAGTTATAGATATATTAAACCGCGCTATGGAACTTGGTTATATTGAATCTATACCCTTATCAGAAAGACTTAGACTTCCACCACCAATGAGACTTCCTCGCTTTGTCAAAGAAAATAATGAAAAGAAATAGATCAATTTTTAACTTTTTATTTTAATATTTTTTATGTATAAATTCCTAAAGGTCCCCTTTGATGCAGGAAACCCTACTGGCAAGAAAGGTACGGCTAATTCTCCAGAAAAGATATTCAAAATTCTAAAAAAGAAAGCAACTGAAGTAAAGATTAATCAATCAAACTTTGATGAGTCAATGAAAAACATTGAAGCTGCAGCACTAAAAGAGTTCAAGTCAGGAAATCAGGTTTGCTCAGTTGGTGGTGATCACTCAATTACATATCCGTTAGTCAAAGCTGCTTCCAAAGTGCACAAAGATATTGCACTTATTTATTTTGATGCACACTTAGATTGTGAAGATGATTTTCTTCCACCTAGCCATGAAGATGTAATTCGTGCAATTGTTAATAAGAAATTAGTAAAACCACAGAACATAGTTATAATTGGTGCTAGGAAATTTTGGAAGAAAGAAGTTGAATTCATAAAAAAGCATAACATCGAAGTTATTTATGGCCCTGTTGGTCGCTCAGAAATTGAAAAATATCTTAAAAATTTCTCAAAAAAGCACAAGCATATCTACATTTCTGTAGATATAGATGTGTTTGATCCAACTATTGCCCCAGACACCGGATATCCAGAAAATCATGGTTTTACCGAAGAGGAGTTTCGTAAATTTACTGAAAACCTGGACTTCAAGAGAATTATAGGTTTAGATTTGGTAGAAGTAGCGCAGTCTAACGAAAAAGAACAAAAGACGATTACGCTGGCTTCGCGTGTAATACAGTTTTTACTAGGTTAAAGTAACAACTTTTTCGAAACCTATATATATTTTATGTTGTATAGTTTAAACAGGAGACTACAATGAGTACATTATGGTTAAAAAAACAGAAAACCCACAACATATTTTTACGGGAAAAGCCGATTGAACTGCTATTATGCTTGATGAACCAAAACACTAAAGCTAAATACCCATCTATGCTAGCAAAAGAAGCAAAATGCACATACAGTCACACAGTACATTTATTACAAAAGATGGAAGCAAATGGACTTGTAAAATTTGAGAAAAAGGGTAGACTTAAGCTAGTTGGCTTAACTAAAAAAGGCGAACAAGTTTCAGACCTTTTTGAGCAAGTTGGAAGAACATTAGTCCATTAAGAAACCCAACTTTCTTTTTAATTTTTTTATTAATTTACTTCTCCTGTATCAAAAGATTTAAAAAACTACTTGCGCTATACTATTATGCCAGAAAACAGTGTAACTGATTTAAGATACTTCTCAAGAGGAAATGGTAATCGCATACTTTGGAATACTCCTGCTGATGAACATAATAGATCTTCTATATATAAATCACATAGTCATTTAGATATTGCTGCAGAAGAAAAAGCTAAACAAGCAATATTAGAACGAAGAACAGAAGAAGGAGCATGGGAAACAATACATCAAATAATGGATTTTGTAGCTAATGAAATAGATCCTGAAATAATAATGACAATAGGTCATGGAAACACTCCAGAGAGGTATGCTCCATTAAAAATAGCTGCAAATGAATTGGTTACTGCTTTAGTGTCTGATTCTGAAAAATATCAAGTAGATGGTAATGTTAAAGAACAAATAATAAATGTTAGTACGTTCTTATTAGCACCACGAGGTTCTGAATTTAGATCATTAAATCCAGATGTCGGTAATAGAGATTTAGCTCGAGCAGTGATGAACGTACCAAAATATGTGGAATTCTTATCAAAACAGTAATTCAAAACCATTACAGAGCTAAGCAAAGCGTAGCGTGTATATCTTTTAGCAAATTTGCTATATTCAAAAGCTATATAAATCACTCGATCCTATCGTATTTAAGGTGAAATTATGGTCGAAGGATATTGTGTAAAGTGTAAGGCTAAAAGAGAAATGAGTAACGCAGAAGAAGTTACCATGAAAAACGGTAGAAAAGCTATGAAAGGTAAGTGCCCAAAGTGTGATACAGGTATGTACAGAATCACGGGTGGCGGAGCTAAGAAAACAACGAAAAAATAAACTGTTTTTCTTCTTTAATTTTTTATTTTTATTATATAATTAGTCTATTTATTATAAAAAAATATAAAAAAGAGTTAGCCTATGCTAACTCAAATTCTGCATAAACTCTTGCTGATACTTCTACATCACCTGCAAGGATCTGTGTATCTGCATGAACTCCGCCTGCAGTTGCTACAGCAGCTTCTTCAATATCTGCATAAGCCATTTTATGTACACCAAAATCCCAACTAGAATCGCTAATTGAAATTACTCTATAAACTTTCAATCCCATTCCAGCAGCTAAGGCCTCTGCTTTTGTTCGTGCATCTCTTGTTGCTTTTTCTAACGCTTCTGCCTTTAGATTATTTTGTTCTTCTTCAGTTAATGAAAACCGAACATTATGTATATTATTTGCTCCACCTTCAATAGCTGCATCTAAATAAACTCCAACTAAATCAAGTTTATCGGTAGTAACTTCTAATGTGTGGCTAGCATGATATGTTGTTGAATCACAATCGTCTTCGTAACCATATCTATAATCACAATCATTTCGATCCCATAAATTATAGTTCAGCGTCTTGAAATCATCATCTGAAAGTCCAGCATTTCTAAGCGCTACTAAAACATTCGCCATCTCATCTGAATTTTCTTTCTGAGCAGCGGCAGCTGTATCTGCTTCATTTTCAAAACCAATTACAATTGTTGCTTCTGTTGGTTCTGATGTTGCTGTGTATTCGCCATTTACTGAAACAGTTTGACCACTTGGATTAACATTAGGCAAATCAATATCTGCTGCAGAAATAACTGCAACCATAGCAATAGCAATAGATACTATTGTTATAATCATCATGTGTTGATTTTTCATTGTAATAATACAAGAATTTAATCATTTATAAGATTCTAGATAGCTACGAATTCTTTCGTAGTTTGAACAAATAAAGTACTAACATAACTAATCCAGCCGCAACCATAAACCAAAACCAAAGTTGTGGCTCTGCCTGAACAACCGTGTTTTCTGTAATATATACAGTTGTGTTTGTGATATTTTCAGCAATTGCTTGATCTAAACTAGCTACACTTTGTGTTGCTGTTGAAGCAATGCCATCAGCCATAGGTGCAGCAGCTTTTGTGCTACTTTGCAAAAAGCTTTCTGTTACAGATTCTTCAGTTATGAATGTGCTTGCAGCTCCCCTGTAAAAGAGCTTCTGGAATCCAAATCCGATTGCTGCAGATATACCTAAAACAGATGGAACAATTAATCGATTTAAAGCGTCAATGAAATTTGGTTGTTTCTCTTGTGGTGCAAAAACAAATATCTCGCCAGCAGTTTCATACAACTTCATCTTATTGCCGCGCTTTGACCATTTGTAATAGCCCGATTTTATCAATCCCGCCTTCTCTAGCTGAGTTATATTATAATCAACAGTAGTAAGTGGCAAATCTAATTCTTTAGCAACCTGAGAAGTTGACTTTTTCTTATCAAGAGTCTCAAGAACTTTACGAGCAGTCTTATTAGATAATATCTTCGCAGTTTTCGGAGATAGGAATTTCACAGCCATAAATGCTATAAACTCAATAAAGTTAAAACACTTATGAAAGCACTAACTTTACGCCAGCCATATGCAGAACTAATGATTCAAGGTAAGAAAACTATTGAAATTCGTATGTGGAAGACGGACTTACGTGGCGAGATTCTAATTCATTCTGCTAAAAAAACTTTTGAAAGAGATTGTTCAAAATTTGGATTTGATCCAAATACAATGGTTACTGGCAAGATTATTGGTAGAGTAACTATTGTAAATGTAAAAAAATATGAAACTGTTGAAGAATTTAATGCAGACTTTGACAAACACAAAGCAGAACCTCGCTGGTTTAGAAAGCCATGTTATGGTTTCATCTTAGAAAACCCTCAGCGCATAGAAGAACCAATCCCTGCAAGAGGATCATTAACATTCTTTGATTTTAATATTTAGAACATCTTTTAAATTTTTATAAATTTGTTATTATTAAATAACAATGGTATATAGAAAGATTGAGATTGGAGAAACTACACGAGCAGAAGATAACGAATCATTTACATTATTTATGCAAAATCCGGGATCACTAGAGTTAGTTGTTTTTGAATTATATGATAAACAAATTATTCAAGGAAAGCCTGCTAGAAGAAAAGAAGATATTGTAACTTATCTAAGATATCCTGATACATATGATGTATTAGTAAAAGCAGATCTTATTGTAGAAGCCAATGGATTATTGTACCTAACAAGCAAAGGCCTACGTGTAGGTAAAAAACATCTTTATGTACCTAAAGAAGCTTAGAATATTCTTTCAGTCTTTCAACCGTTTGTTTTACTACAAATGGTTCTATAAAATTCTCAACAACTGCGGGAATTGATTCACAAATTTGATAACCATCTTGCCGTTTATCAACCAGCTTAAGATCTCTCAGCCGTCTAAGCTGTCTTCGTATGTTTGGCGCTGATGCTCCTCGCTTTTCTCCTAATGCTCGTAGGATTTCGGTTGGCTCAAAGCCTTTTCCTTTGTTTTCTAGCAAAAGTTCAAATATATTAACAATCACATCCCTAGATTCTCCTGGCTGAAGCAAGCCGATTGATAGTAAAAACTTACGATTTAGCTCTTTTTGGCCTAATCCTGATGGACTTTCGTACTTGCGTATAGTGATTTCCTGCAAAGGTATGTCCTTCATAGAAGTTTTAGCCATATTAATTAAAGATCTTGATTATTTATCAAAGTTTCTAATAGGACTTCAGTATAGCGTTTTTTGTGCTTAAAATTCTAAAAATCTGTTAAAAATAGTGAAATTACATAAACCGCAGCCATTTTACATTATTTCGCCTCTTTTCCATATTGAAAAGAATGCTATATCTTTGCAATATTGAAACAATATAATGTATATTGCAATATTGAAAGGAATAGGTCCTCACTAATATATATTTACTATATTGCAAAGAACTATTGGTCGTTTTCTAATTTAGGGATAGAAAAGTGAGGCTAACCTATGAGTATATTGCAATATTGAAAAGAATTAACACCTTTTTGTTCAAACTAGTGCCAAATAGGAACAAAACTTTCGATCTATGATTAAAAGTTTTAATAGCATATTTACAATATTGCAAAGAAATATGTTTTTATTATATAATATATATCAAATATATGGCAGATCCATTAGGTGGTCTCGGAGGCGGTGGCTTAGGTGGCGGCCTTGGAGGTGGAATGAAAGGGCTAGGAGGTGGCTTAGGCGGAGGTCTAGGTGGTATCTCAATTGGCGCAGTTTTCAAATGGGTCTTAATTCTAGCAGCAATAGTAGGTATAATTTCAGCAATACTTATTTTCTCTATAGTTTTGGGTATTGACCTAGGGTTCGAGCTTCCAATAGGACTAGAAACACTAGGTATTATAGCTGGAATGTGTGCATTCATCACAGGTCTAGATACTCTCTGGGTTACAATCAAAAATCGTTCTGGCGGACTTGGTGGAATTTAATCACAAAAAACTTCGTATAATCTATCTTAAGCGCCCATTAGTCGATGTAATGCGTTTTATATTACTTTGCTTGCAGGTATATATCTATCCTTTTGAGGTCTATCTTTTGCATAACTCGTAGGATGTATACCACTAACATCATACCCTTTTTCTAAGAGTTTCTTCTTGATATCTTCAAAAAATTCATAACTATGTATTTGTTTATGACAATTAGGGCACAAACCGACCAAGTTCTTCGTGTTAGAGTTAGCATTTTTACCATCTAAATGATGTAATTCAACAATCTTAGAAAAATTACAGATTACGCACGCCGTAGTTATTTTTTGAAGAGTTTCTAATGAGATATTGTATCGCTTTTGCGCATTGTGTTCCTTGATCTTATCATAATGATATACACGCATATGACAACCCGGACATAGACCAAATGCTTGATGTGGCCGGATTCTTCCACACGACTTACACGTTTTCAGCTTACGTGGCCACTTAATCCTACGATAACATGTATTACACATTCCACGTGTAGTGGAAGGCCTATATTTATTACATATAGGACAATGTATCATTTTTACCGTCATGAATATAGGTAGTATTCCGCATATAAAGGTCTTACATGTGGTTGTCCAGTGTCCACTAGTCGGGTATTGAATTGTTTGCAATACTGAAGAGATTTTTAAAAAGGACTTTTGACGGGAACTTCTATATTATACACAATTATGAATATTATTTATCAGAATTAGCGTCTTACTAGGACTCATCTGAAGGATCGTCTGATCCTGGAAGTTGTATTTCGCGGTAAGCACGAACTTGACCTAACTCCACTACAGGCGCGCCCTTCTCTGCCATTTGATAATAATGTACGCCAAAATGTGCTTGACCGATCACATTATTTACGCTAGGTCCTCTCTGAAAATGTGTTGCGTCAGCAGGTCGCTTGTCATTATTATGAAGTTCCTCTAACTTTCGTTCATTAGTAGATCCTCTGGTGTGCATAAATATCATTACTTGCCAATCATTTTTAATATCATGCGTCTCAAGAACTTTTGCTAATCCATGTGTTCCAATTTGTATTAATTCGTTTCCCATTTAGTCATATATCACGAAAACGTTAAAAGAGATTCTATTACATTCTTTGCAATACTAACAACAATAGAAAAAGTGGCGCAGTATATTGTTTTTAAAAAGGATTTTCAGAAGATACTTTCAAAGATTAGTCCATTAATAGGTGATTAATACTTCTCGCTTTAATTCGTCTTCCAGAATCAGAAAGTATATTTGTTGCTTCATCCATGCTAACGCTTGAAAAGAACTCACCTTGTGGAATTGTACCTACAACAAAATAACTAGCTATGCACATGTAATCTTCAGCAGGATTTTGGGGATCAAGTCCCACGCTAGAATTAATATTAAATCCTGTCTTTAATGTGTTAATTGCTTCAAGGATACTATCTTTTTTGATTGATGCTACTTCAACAATAATTGGTTCTCTTGAATACTCTAAAACGCGATCTCTATCAAATCGTGCTCGAACAGATTTCATATAATCATCAGATAACCCTTTTTTGAATATTAAGCTAGTAAAATTCTTTCCTTCAACACCCTTAGGTTCAGGACGAGTCATTTTATCTGAAGTCAATGGAACTTCTCTTCCCCAACCATACGTTACTAAACGTTGTAATTTTTCTTTTCTAGATTTATTAAATTCTCGCACAATTAAATCGTTAGTTACAGCCATATATCACTCTCAAATAACGGTTTTTAAGGCTTTTGAAAGCGTTTTTAGAAAGAATTATAGTAAATTCTAATCATGTGGTACATATCTCTCAGCATAATTAGTTACTAAACTCTGAACTTCACTAATTACTGCTTTTCTTACTGTATCACATTTTTTAGCTTCTTCTATATTCATAAGATACATTTGGGATCGAGGGTCCTCAAAAAAGAAAGTATATCGTAGATTATTTATAGACGGATCATCAATTTTAATAATTGGATCCCATTCTGAAGTCAAGTAAGTATCTCCAAATCTAGCTCCAATTGCTCTTAGATCATTAACAAATCTCCCTGCTCCTGCAGTAGGTATCACTACAAACGCAAGATATCCTGTCCAATAGCAACATTCATTATTACTTGGCAAACACTGCAGTTCACCTTCATCTATATCTGAAAACTCTTCAAGAATTTGTCCTCTTGTATATTTATGCCCTGAACATGAACTTTCAGTATAAATAAAAGGCAATGTATTAATTAAATCTATAATATCTCTTATTTCGGGATCTACTTTCTTGTCTGCTGGAAATTCAGCACCATTAGCAAGAACACCATTAATTCCGCACTTATTATCGTTAAATATCTGGAAATACTTCCGAATAAGGTCAGTTGCTTTTACCATTTCTGCTTGCGCGTAATGCATTTAAAAGTTTTTTTATTAGAATTTTTCATAAAATATTCATGATTTATCACTTATTGCCCAATCTGAATAATTTTTAAAAATCAAAGGTGTGTATTCTGCATTATCTGCTTTTTTTGTTCTTTTATACACGCCTGGGCTGATTTCTCGTACTAAGCCTTTTTCCACAAGTATTCTTTCTGTATTCTCATAAGATGCTCTAGGTACTCCGATTAGCCAATAACGTTCTCCAGGATGATTAAAAACTTTATTAAAAACAATCGCTTGAGGATTATTAATATCAATACCTTCTTCAGGTATTCTTGCTAAAAGCCTAACAACTGCTATACCTATCAACTCTTTCTTACCATTATACTCTATTTTTACATTACCTGGATCGTTATAATTTAATATTTCTTGTAGCTGCATTATTTAGTGTGTATGAAAATCTTAAAACGATTTATATAATCGAAGAATAACCTGATTCATTTTTTTACAATCCCATAGATTACTGGATTAGAATTATCATTTCTAGATTTTATGAACCCTGCTTTACTAACTACAGATTGACTTTTAATATTCAATGGGTGAATTTTAGCATAAACCATTTCTGTATCAAGTTCATCAAAAGCATACTGAACCATTCGATTAACAGAACGGATCATATAGCGCTTATTCATAAAATCATTTCCTAAATAATAGCCTATCTCAAATCTTCCGCTATAATCTGGTGTCAGATTAATCGTTCCAACATAAGTATCTCCTGCCCAAATTCCAAACCGCAGTCTATCTGGATCACTTGGTATCAGAATACTATCTACTACATTTATTTTACTTTGGTATTTATCAGAAGTCTTCTCTCCATGTTGATTTAGATGTTCACGATTACGATTAATTAAATCAAACATATCTTCAATATCGTCAGTAGTATATTGACGTAGGGTGATATCATCATCAACCTCAATTGTAATAGGATTATCAAAATCAAAGCCTCCGTACTCATATCTTCCAACAATAATTTGCGTATTTTTGTCAGATAATTCTTTCAAGATATGATCATTCTCTTGATAATACGCAATAAAATGTTCTTTAGATGTCCATTTATCTATACTAAATACTGAAATTTTACCTTCCAGATTTTTTCCATTATCTGTTATCAATTGGGCCCCTAAGAAATCCTCACTCTTTCCGAGAACCTCACGCAAGGTACTGTTTGGCCCATTGGCTAACTCAAAAGCACCTACATTTTCTGGTTCTAAGTAAAATTCATATACTTGAATAAACATATTATCACTCAATAAAAATCATTTTTAAGCCTTTTGAAAGCTACTTTATCAAGTTAGAATTAAAACTTATCTTCTTATGTAAAATATAAACTATAACAAAAGCGATTGCTCCGGCGCTGATCCTACTTATCATTGGACCAATTAGAACTAATTCTACAAACACATACATAAAGAACATGTTAATTAGTAGATCAAAGACGGATATTGATAAAAATGCAGTAAACTGTGTCTTTACTCGCTTAGATTCTGATTTAAATGCAAATTTTCTGCTCCAGATGTATCTTAAAGTACTCCCAAATGTAAAGGATATAACTACAGCAATCTGATAATGAACATCGGTAAATAAAATCAAATAGAACGCCAGCAACTCGAAAATACTTGAAAAACCTGCAACTGCACCAAACCTAAGCATCTGTGCAGATTTGCTGTTCTTAAGAAACTCCTTAATCGATGCTAAACGCATACTGCACTATAAAATTAAATGTTTTAAGTGTTTTGAAAACGTTTTTATGTCTTTCTTTACCTAATGTAGCATGAAACCAAAGATCTGGGCAGCTACTAAATCATTTATTATGCACAAAGGTAAGGTGCTAATCATACGAGAATCCTCAAAATACGAAGACGGAATTAATCCAGGCAAATATGATGTTGTTGGTGGAAGAGTAGAACCAGGTCAGCGCTTTGATGAAAGTCTTAGACGCGAAGTAAAAGAAGAAACTGGCTTAGATATTGAAATTGGAGCTGCTTTCTTTGTAAATGAGTGGCGTCCGATTGTTAGAGGTGAGCAATGGCAGATCATTGGCACATTTTTCATATGTAATGCAAATACAGACCACGTAACACTAAGCAAAGACCATGATCATTATGAATGGATTGATCCAAAAGACTACAAAAATTATGATTTTTATCCAACAATCATTCCTGCTTTTGAAGAATTCTTAAAGCGCAGGTAATGTATATTA
>Ga0233429_1001652_pt1 | contig 25733 bp, 14 predicted proteins | sample SI_118_April2016_3_FD_179879 | JGI IMG/M metagenome (GOLD analysis project Ga0233429, IMG submission 179879) | Seawater microbial communities from Saanich Inlet, British Columbia, Canada - SI_118_April2016_135_MG | ecosystem: Environmental > Aquatic > Marine > Inlet | place: Canada: British...
GCCGAACTTGTTTGCAGTAACTCCCTGGGAAACAATCTGGCTCCTTCCGCGCCGTTTATCCTTAAAGAAGAGCTCCGCAGTTTAAAATCTATTGTTATCGCCTCTGGAGATAAAAACTCCGTTCCGGCTGGCTCTGCGTTGGCTGTTGACCGGGATCTGTTTTCACAAGAGATCACCTCAAAGTTATCCAATCACCCCAACATTATTTTCAAGCGTGAAGAGGTTGTAGAGATTCCTCAAGAGGGACCGGTCATTATTGCCACCGGTCCTTTGACCTCACCTCGGCTATCGGAACAAATTTCAAAATTAATTGGTCAGGAATATCTTTATTTCTATGATGCGTTGTCTCCCATAGTTGATGCGAACTCTATCGATTATGACAAAGCGTTTTTTGCCTCGCGTTATGACAAGGGAGATGCGGATTACCTGAACTGTCCTATGAATGCGGAGCAGTATTATGAATTTGTCAGGGAATTGAAGGCATCGGAAAAGGTTCCCTTCGCTTCTTTTGAAAAGGCGATTTATTTCGAGGGATGTATGCCCATTGAGGAACTGGCTGAGAGGGGAGACCGTACTTTAGCATTTGGTCCGCTAAAGCCGGTAGGTTTGCCCGATCCCAAAACCGGCAGGGTGGCTCATGCCGTAGTGCAATTGCGCCGGGAAAATCGGGAAAGTTCTGCCTATAATCTGGTGGGTTTCCAAACCAAACTCACTTATCCAGAACAGAAAAGGGTTTTTTCGATGATTCCCGGTTTGGAAAATGCCGAGTTTTTCCGCTTTGGGGCCATTCATCGAAATACTTATATCAATTCCCCAAGCCTTTTGAATAGTGAGCTGGAATTAAAGAGTCACCCTGGAACTTATTTTGCCGGTCAGGTCACCGGTGTGGAAGGGTATGTCGAATCCTCCGCGATGGGACTGTTAGCGGGTTTGAGTGCAGTGGCGAAAATAACGGGAAACCCCTATACACCCCCTCCTGCGGATACCGCCTTGGGTGCTTTGATAAACTACCTAACCGCATCGAGGAGTAAAGGGTTCCAGCCTATGAATATTAATTTTGGTCTGTTCTGGGTTCAGGACATGCGGATTCGCGACAAAAAGCTGAGGAATCAGAAGATAGCAACAAACGCGATGGAAAAAATAAAGGAATGGAGTGAAGATCATCCTGTTTCTGCCCACTCCTAAAAAAATAGCTGGGAAAAAAATCTAGACGATACAGACGGCCATGACTTGTTTTAAGTCGCAATCCCCTTTAAATACTTTATAAATTCCATCCTGTTTGAGAGTCGTCATCCCGTCTTTCAGAGCCTGTTCTCGCAACTCTTCGACCAGCGCTTGTTTCATGACCATTCTTTTAACATCATCGGTGCCCTCAAGGCATTCGTGCAATCCGGTACGTCCCGCATAACCGGTATCACCACAGTTTGGGCATCCCACAGGTTTTTTCAACATCAAGTCATCAGAATATTCAATGTTCAGTTTTTCAAAGCCATCCCCATATTCCTTGACGAGGGCATCAAACTCTTCTCGGTCTGGATGGTAGTCTTCCTTGCATTTCTTGCAAAGAGTGCGAACCAGCCTTTGCGCGACAATAAGGAGCAGGGCATCGGCAAAGTTAAGCGGGTTCATCCCCATATCCAAAAGCCGGGTAATGGTTTCTGGTGCAGAGTTGGTGTGCAGGGTGCTGAAGACCAGGTGACCGGTGAGAGAAGCTTCCAGGCCAATGGCACAGGTTTCCGCATCGCGCATTTCACCGACCATGATGACATCCGGGTCGCCCCGTAAAAATGATTTCATGGCTCGGGCAAAGTCGAGTCCGATTTTGTTGAGCATCTGAACTTGTCGGAGCCCTTTCTGGGTGATTTCCACTGGATCTTCAGCCGTCCAGATTTTTCTTTCCGGTTTGTTGATATAACCCAAAATGGAGTGGAGGGTGGTGGTTTTTCCTGATCCGGTAGGCCCTACCACAAGAATCAAGCCGTAGGGTTTGCTGGCACTGGCCTGGATCAGGCCCAAATTGTGATCATTAAAGTTCATTTTATCCAGCGGGATGGGTTTGCTTGCGGCCAGAATACGGAGAACTGCGTCTTCGTTTCCCCCCACCGTAGGACAGGTCGCAACCCGATATTCAATTTCCTTTTTACCGTACTTCATTTTGATTTTCCCATCCTGGGGCAAACGTCTTTCGGCAATATCCAGCTTGGACATGATTTTGACTCTGGAGATGAGTGCCTGCTTGTAAATGGAAGGAATTTCTTCATAAATGGTACAGGTGCCGTCTTTTCGATAACGAACCATTATGCTCTCTTTGCCAATACCAGGCTCAATATGAATATCTGAAACGCCCTGGTCATAAGCATCAATTAAAACTTTGTTGACCAACCGCACAATGGTGCTGTCTGTTTCGCTGATGGCATTGGCCCCGTCGTCTTCCTCTTGATCTACCTCCACATCTCCCTGTTCATCCTTAAGCGCGCTTAACAGGGTAGACATTCCTTCAAGCGTGGTTTCCGATGAATCCGTGGCAGAAAAATCTTCTCCCAAAGAGGAATTTAAAAAGTCTATGATGTCGACTTTTAATCCGATCTTGTATTCGATTTCCTTTTTGGGGAAAATTTGCCGGATGTTTTGATTTCGATCCGGGTTCAGAGGGTCATTGATCAGTAAGGTAACCTTGTCGCCATCTTTTTGAATGGGAATCCAGTAATTTTTAGTTAAAAAGTTACGGTTTAATCCAACCATCATTTCTGCTGGCAGGATCACCGTATCACTGTAAGGGAAATAGGGGAGCCCGTAAAAAGTTTCCAGGGATTTTCCCAGATCCTTTCTTTGTAGTTTGAAATCGACCATCAATATTGCTTCTACGTCAATCTGGGTTTTTCTTGCTTTGGCTATGGCCTGAGTCAATTCTTCTTCGGTGATGATCCCATTTTGTATTAAAAAACTAAACTTGGTTGGTTTGGTTGGAACGTATTTTGCCTGGTTATGAAAAGCCAAAGCCAGGGTTTCGGAAATAATGGTGGCGCTCTTTTCATCCTGCTCTGTAAATTTCCCCCCATTTAATTTGTTGACCAGTTGGATGACTCCCATAAGTTTTCCCGCATGAAGCATGGGATACACCAAGACTGATTTAGTAACGCTTCCGGATATTTTGTCCCAAGAACTGTCGAATCTTAGATCGTCATGGTAGTTTTTGAGTTCCTGCTCGTCATAAACGTCAGTAATATTTACAGATTTTTGATGACTGGCAACCCAGCCGGAAATGCTCACGGGTGAAATGGGAACCCGGATTTCGTTTATTTCTTCACCTGACTTGATCTTGGAAAAAATTTCATTCTTTTGTATATCAACGGCATAGATGGTGATGGCATGCGCCTCAAAAAGCTTTAATATGGATTCCTTGAGCTCGATCAGGATTTCATCTATATCTTTTGCCGAATGAATGGCCTGGGAAATACGATGGAGATTCTCTTCCGGCGAAAGAACCTCAATGGCAGGAAGTGGTTCCAGACCATATTCTTCTTCCAGTTGCGCAAAAACTTTCCCGAGGACAGGAGACATCTCCCGGGCTAGTCTGAAATCAGCATCGCTAAATGCTTCCCCATCTCTTCTTTTGTTGATCACTTCCATCACTCCGATCAATTTTTTATTGTGCGGGATGGGTAGGATCATAATGCCCTGAGTTTTAATCCCTAGCGGCGCATCCAGGGCCGAGCCTTTTGCCAGTTGGGGATGTAATTGGGCCAGGTCCTCTTCTGAATAAGCGTCAGCAAGGTTTATGGGTTTGCCAGTCCCTGCAACATACCCCGCAAGACTGCTAGCAGAAATATCGACCCTGATTTCGGATTTCAGGTTGTCAATCGCGTTGCGGGAAAATAGTTGTCGATTTTCCCTATCCAGGGCAAAAAGGGTGATGGCTTTACAACGCCAAATCCCCTTCAATTCATTGATCAGGTCTGGAATCATTGCGGCGATATCATGGGTTGTTTGGGTCTGGGCCAGGATTGACTTGAGTTTGGCACCATTTTCTGAAACGGGGCTGGCTAGAGTACTTTGAGCACTATCCATTATTTTTTAACTGAAAAGGTTTAAAAGTGTTGTCTTTTACACTGGTTAAACTATGCATACTGCAAGAACTTGTTTTAAATCACAGTCGCCCTTGAATATTTTATAGATACCGTCTTGTTTCAATGTTGTCATACCATCCTTGAGGGCTTGCTTTCGCAGGTCTTCAACTAATGTTTTTTGCATGACCATACGCTTGATATCATCCGTGCCATCCAGACATTCATGCAATCCGGTTCGTCCGGCATAACCGGTGTCATTACAAGCGGCACAACCTACAGGTTTTTTAAGAGTCAATTCATCGGTGTATTCAATTCCCAATTTAGGGAAATCATCTTTTCCATATTGGTGGACCAGTGTGTCAAATTCCTTCTGGGTGGGGTGATAATCCTCTTTGCATTCTTTGCAAAGCGTTCTTACCAGCCTTTGCGCGACAATAAGGAGCAGGGCATCGCCAAAGTTAAGCGGGTTCATCCCCATATCCAAAAGCCGGGTAATGGTTTCCGGCGCAGAGTTTGTATGCAGGGTGCTGAAGACCAGGTGACCAGTGAGAGAAGCTTCCAGGCCAATGGCGCAGGTTTCCGCATCGCGCATTTCACCGACCATGATGACATCCGGGTCACCGCGCAAAAATGATTTCATGGCACGGGCAAAATCGAGGCCAATTTTATTTAACATTTGAACCTGCCGAAGCCCGTCCTGTGTGATTTCCACTGGATCCTCTGCTGTCCAAATTTTTCTTTCCGGTTTGTTGATATAGCCCAGGCAGGAATGCAGGGTGGTGGTTTTTCCTGACCCGGTAGGCCCCACCACAAGAATCAAGCCGTAGGGCTTGCTGGATTTATCCTTGATGAGCTCCAGGTTCCTCTCAGAGAAATTCATTTTGTCCAGTGGGATGGGCTTGCTCGCGGCCAGAATTCGTAGAACCGCGTCTTCGTTGCCCCCGACAGTCGGGCAGGTTGCGACCCGATATTCAATTTCTTTTTTGCCATACTTCATTTTAATTTTTCCATCCTGGGGCAAGCGCCTTTCGGCGATATCCAGCTTGGACATTATTTTGATGCGGGAAATGATCGCCTGTTTGTATAAATAGGGAATATCCTGATAAATACTGCAAGCCCCGTCCTTGCGGAATCGCACTCTCACCGGCTTTTTACCCGTTCCCGGTTCAAGGTGAATGTCAGAAATCCCCTGATCGTAAGCATCCGTCAAAATTTTATTTACCAAGCGTACAATGGTGCTGTCTGTTTCGCTAATGGCGTTGACTTCTTCGTCCTCCTGTGAGGAGTCGGCAACATCTGCGCTCTCATCTTCTAGCGTATCCAAAAGGCTGGACATTGCTTCAGGTCGAATTTCCTCTACGTTGCCTGATATCGCTTCATCCTCGGTCATCGCTGAAAGCAGATACTCCCGAATATCCACCTTTAATCCCACTTTTATCTCCAGCTTTTTTTTAGGGAAAATCATTTGAATATTCTGGATTCGTACCTTGTTCGCTGGATCGTCGGTCAAGATGGTTGCATTAGTTTCATCGTTTTGCAGGGGGACCCAATGGTTTTTTGCCAGATAAGTTTTGTTGAGCCCGGAAAAGTTGGATTGGGGAAGAACAATGGAATCATTAAAACCCTGGTAGGGAACGCTGTAATAAAGTTCAAGAGATTTTCCAAGGTCTTTTCGTTTCAGCTTTAAATCGCTCAGAAGAACCATTTCGACATCTATTTGGTTTTTGCGTGCCTTGGAGATAGCCTCATTCAGCTCATCTTGGGAAATGATTCCGCTTTCGACCAAAAAGCCAAATTTCGTGCGTTTTTGATGGTTTATCTTTTGCTGGTTGAAAAAGGCAAGAGCGAGGGTCTGGGCAATATTTTTGGCGTTACTTTCATCGAAACTGCTAAACCGGTCGCCATGTTTTTTGTTAACTAGCTGGATGACACCCATCAGGCTTTCACCTTGAAGTAGGGGGTAAACCAGCATAGATTTGGTGCGGAGCCCGGTTTTCTTATCCCAGGAGCTATCGAATTTGAGGTCTGGGTGAAGACTTTTAAGTTCTTCCGCGTTGTAAACATCGCTGATGTTTATCGCTTTTTTTGTCAAAGCGACACACCCGGAAATACTTTTTTCAGAGATCGGTACCCTGATTTCATTTATCTTGTTGCCGGATTTAATTTTTGAGTAAATTTCATTTCGAATTTCATCAACCGCGTAAACGGTGATTAATCCGGAATCAAATAGTTGCAGGATTGGCTGTTGTAGCTCAAGGAGAATCTCATCGATGGTTCCGGCCGCATGAATTGCATGCATGGTATCCGGTATTTTAGACTCGATATCCTCAGCCTCCAACTTGGCCATGGCATGCCCAAGATTTGTTGATAATTCTTTGGCCTGGCGGACAAGACCTTCATCAAAGCGTTCCCCAGATTTGTAATTCAAACATTCCAGTACCCCCATCAATCTCTTGTTGTAAGGAAGGGCCACCACCAATGCTGATTTGGTTCTGAAATTGATCTTTTCATCCCAGGTTTTGTTCAGCTTTAAATCCGGATGAATTTTTTTCAATTCCTTTGAATCGTAGGCATCTGTTAGGTTAAGCGTCTTACCCGTTGCGGCGACAAAGCCTGCAAGGCTTTTAGTGGATATATCCAGCCGAATCTCATCAATTCCGTCACTTTGGAAATTTCTTGAGTAGATCTGCCTTTTATCCCTGTCAATGGCATAAACTGAAACTGCCTGACAGTTAAAAAGGGTTTTAAGCTCATCGGTAAGCGAGAACAGAATCTCGCCCATGTTCTGGCCGGATAAAATTTTATTGATGACAAGACGTATTCGGTCAGTGGATCTCCGGCCACGAACCTCATCATTACCATGCGTTCCATCCAATGAACGCCGGTTGTGGGACGGGCTGGGAACATCCGTATCACTTGAAAGGTTTGAATCTTCAGAAAATTCCGGCCCATTTAATTTTTCAACGAATTCCTCTGGAGGCGGTTTTTCTGCTGGATAGTCTTTTTTTTTCGATTTGGAAAAAATGGACATACGGCCACGGAAAATTTAAAGAAGTGTACTGAATATCCTACTACCAAGGCAGATAAAACTCAAGCTGAATCAGTAAAGAATATATTCAAAAAGCATTGAAAACATTACATTTACTCCTAGGGGCGTTGGTTTGAGGTGGGGCGACTGAAAAAAATTAGAGGGGTAGTTTAATAGTTAAAAACTACTAAAAACAAACTAGACGTCCAGATCCTGAACGAACACGGCTTTTTCTTTTATGAACTGGAAGCGTGACTCGGCATTTTTGCCCATTAACTGGGAAACGGTTTTGCTGGCCTGCTCGGCAGAACTCAGTGTCACCCGAATCAGGGAACGGGATTTTTTGCTCATGGTGGTTTCCTTCAAATCTGAGGCGGGCATTTCTCCCAGTCCTTTAAAACGGCCTATTTCGTGAGAGGTGCCGTTTAATCCCTCGATGATTTCATTCTTTTCCTCATCAGTTAACGCGTAAAATATTTTTTTACCGGCATCAATGCGATATAAAGGCGGCTGGGCGATGAAGAGGTGACCTTTTTCTATAATTTCCGGAAGACATCGATAGAAAAAGGTGAGAAGCAGGGTGCAAATATGGGCTCCATCCACATCCGCGTCAGTCATGATGATAATTTTTCCGTACCGAAGTTTATTGTAGTCGAATTTGCTTTCAATACCTGTTCCGCAAGCAGAAATGAGATTTTGAATTTCAGTGTTAGCCAGAGTCTTGGCCATGGTTGCGGTTTCAACATTGAGTATTTTTCCGCGAATGGGAAGGATCGCCTGGGTTTTTCGATCCCTTGCCTGTTTGCTGGAACCTCCTGCAGAGTCTCCTTCGCAAATAAAGAGTTCGGCCTGGTCCTTATCTGTTGTGGCGCAGTCGGCAAGTTTTCCTGGCAGGTTGAGTCGGTGTGAGATATTGGTTTTTCGTTGAACTGCTTCCTTAGCCTGACGTGAAGCGATGCGGGCCTGGGCAGAAAGGATGACGCGATCGGCAAGGGTGTTTCCCAAAGTTTGGTTTTCATTTAAATAATGTTCGAGGGTATGTTTGACCACCGCCTCGACTTGAGAGGTGATTTCCGAATTCAGTCGCCCTTTGGTTTGCCCTTGAAATTCAACCTCTCCTTGAAGATAAATGTTGATAATGGCGATCAGACCTTCCCGGACGTCATCGCCGGTAATTCCCGGTATGTCTTTAGGGAGCAACTTGCGTCTGTCGATATAGGCCCGAATTGCTTTAGTGATGCCGTTGCGAAATCCGTTTTCATGGGTGCCCCCGTCAATGGTCCTGATGGAGTTGGCGAAGGAAAGAATCTGCGTGTCTGTGTTTGGGGTCCAGAAAAACGCGGCTTCCAATCTTAAAGATTCATCTTCTTTTTCTACATAAAAGGGCTCGTCCATTAGAGTAGTTTTTTTACCAACAATCTTTTTGATGTAGTCCTGAATCCCCCCCGGGTAGTGAAATGTGTGGGTATTTTTATTTTCATGGACTATTATTTTAAGGCCTTTGTTGAGAAAGGCCTTGGATTCTGCCCGTTCTAAAATCAATTTGGGGTTGAATTCCGTTTTCGGGAAAATTTTACCGTCAGGCTTGAAATAAACCGTGGTGCCATAAATCCGAACAGGTTTTCCTTTTTTAAGTTTGGCAGTGGGCTTGCCCCTGGAATAGGTCTGGGTCCATTCAAATCCGTCTCGACGAGAAGTTGCAACAAGTTTTTCTGATAGCGCGCACACCACAGCCATTCCGACCCCATGCAGGCCACCGGATACTTTGTAGTTGTCCTGACTAAACTTTCCACCTGAGTGCAGGGTGGTAAACAGAATTTCCATAGCGCTCTTTTTAGTCTTGCGAAACAAGTCAACAGGAATTCCTCGCCCATTGTCTTTGATGGTGACGCCATGATCCTTATCCAGGGTCACTTCTATGGTGTCGCAATGCTCGTTGAGCGCTTCATCGACGCAGTTGTCCAGAATTTCCCAAAGCAAATGATGCAGGCCCGTGGAAGAGGTGGAGCCGATATACATTCCCGGACGTTTGCGAACCGGGTCGAGTCCTTCCAGAACCTGAATGTCTTCAGCGCTATATTTTGGCATGGTCTTTATGCTCTTTCTATTTGTGCTGTGATTTCCCCTAGGGCAATTCGTAGACCCTTATTTATAAGGGTCTGCTCATGGCCAAAAGCAACCTTAGGGAGACTTCATTTTATTTTAAGAATGGTTTTACGTTTGGAAACGATAACACCCTGACTCCCGCGGTTGCAGAGGCGGACACTTTTTACCGTGATTTGCTTGTCTTTTCCAGAGTCGAACACAAGTGTGACTTTATCTTTCAGGCTTACCAGTTTAAATCCGGTCAAACGGCTTTCTCCAGGTTTCATAAGGATGACCCCTTTGCCCGAGCCGGTCAGTTGAGCTATTTGCTCTGTGGCGATGACCACCGCTTTGCCTTTTTCTGTGGCTAGAAAAACATGATTGTGTGTTACCGGGGCAAAACCGATCATGCTGTCATCATTTTTCAAGCTCATGATCTTTCTTCCTGAGCGAGTGGTCTCGCCCAGATTGGATAATGGAAAACGAAAGCCAAAGCCATTGGCACTGACTACCAGGAACTCGCTATCGTTTCCTTCCGATTTTTTGCTTTTCTTGGCACTTTTGAGAAAGTCCATTGAGGTTTGACTTGCAGGTTGTTCCGGGGTACCCGGGCCTTCATCTGGAGCGGGTAACGTAAGCATGCCGACCACCTTTTCCCCATCACCAAATTTGAACAAGCTCTGAATAGGTTCGCCAAATCCGCTTCTTGTATAGGGAAGATTGTAGACTTTGGATACATAGACAACCCCAAATGAGGTGAAAATAGCAACCAGATTGCGCGTGTTGGTTTGCAGGATATCGAGCAGTTGATCGTTTTCCTTGAATTTAAGCGCGGAAGGATCGCCAAGGTTTTTTAATTTTCGTACCCACCCTTTCTGGCTGAGGATGATATGTACATCCTCATGCTCGATAAAATCTTCCTCGTTATACTCAATGCTTTCGATGGTTTTCATCTGGGTGCGGCGCTTGTCTGCGTGTTTTTTCCTGATTTCTTCGAGCTCTTCACGTACCTCGGCCCAGATTTTTTTGGATGACGCGAGAATGGACTTGATTCTCTTTTGTTCCTTGAGCTTTTCTTTTTGCTCTTGCAGAATCTTTTCCATTTCCATGGCGACCAGTCGATAGAGTGGAATTTCCAGGATCGCGCTGGTCTGCTCGTCATCAAGCTTGAAATTCTTTTGCAGTTTTTCGTGGGCTTCCTTGCGGGACTTGGAAGACCGTATCAGCTTCAAGGCTTTGTCGAGATTGCTAAAGATTGCCGCGAATCCAGCAAGGATGTGCAAACGTTTTTCTAGAAGGGCCAATTCAAAATTTAATCGGCGTGTGATTACCTGTTTGCGAAACGTCAGGAATTCCTGACAAATTTCCACAAGAGACAGGCGCTCGGGTTCCCCATTTGGTTTGAGGCAGTTGAAATTGAGTTGAAAATTGCTTTCCAGATCCGTGTGTTTGAAAAGATAGCTCATCAATTTGTTCTCATCAGCAGTGCTTTTGAGCTCAAGAACCACGCGAATATTTTCATCACTCTCATCCCGTACATCGGTCAGGGGAGGAAGCTTCTTGGCGATGATGATTTCAGCGATCTTTTCTATCAACCGGGCTTTGTTGACGGCATAAGGAATCTCTGTGAGAATGATCTGCTTTTTGCCTCGGGGAAGTGACTCTACCTTCCATCGCCCCCTGATTTTTACCGCACCTAAACCGGACTCATAAGCTTTGCGCAACTCCTGTTTGCTATTAAGAATGATTCCTGCTGTGGGGAAATCGGGACCCTTTATGTATTTCATCAGGTTCGCCACAGTCTGCTTGGGGGAGTCGATCAATGAAATTAAAGCGGACATGACTTCTTCCAGATTATGACTGGGAAAAGAACAGGCCATTCCCACCGCAATGCCAGACGATCCGTTAACCAGCAAATTTGGAATGCGGGAAGGTAACACCACCGGCTCTTTCAGGGTGTTATCGTAATTGGCGCGAAAATCAACCGTATCCTTTTTAAGGTCGCTTAATACATAAGAAGTGATGGGTGTCAAACGGCCTTCAGTATATCGGTAGGCGGCTGGGGAATCTCCGTCCAGAGAACCAAAGTTTCCCTTTCCGTCAACGAGGGGATAACGCATGGAAAAATCCTGTGCCATACGTACCATCGATTCATAGGTAGATGAATCTCCATGCGGGTGGTACTTACCGAGTACTTCACCTATGATCTTGGCGGATTTGACATGTTTGCTTGCGGCATTCATTCCCATATTTTCCATGGCAAACAGAATCCTGCGATGGATGGGTTTCAAACCATCACGCACATCCGGAAGAGACCGGGAGACGATGGTTGAAAGTGCATATGTCAGAAATCTCTTTTCGAGTTCGTCCTGTAAGTCGGAAGTTTTTTCCTGCCCCATATGGGTAGTACCGGGTTGTTGTTTAAGAAAAGATGAGTTGTCCAGCTTGACGTTTGGGGTCTGCGGTCTTATCTAGTTTCCAGGTCAGGAGCTTTGGATCCTGATTGAGAGGTTTTTGGTTTGTGAAGTAAATTCAATTATTTATGGCCTCTTTCTTGTTCAAGCCTTTTATTTTCACCATTTAACAAGTGTCCACATATTGTGGGCCTAAATTATTTATATACAATATGCGGAATTATAAAGCAAGTAGAATCAAGGGTTAACAAAGACCTCGCTGGTCAAGTCCTGGAAATCCTAAAACGATTATTTTCAGAGGCTTGAAATCTTTTTTACGGAGATACCATCCTAATTGCACTACCGATTGGGTAATTTTTTAGTTTTAAGGAGTTATTTATGTCTGAGTTGCAAGAGAAAATAATGAGTGCGCTGAAGACGGTTCAAGATCCTGACCTGCATAAAGATATCGTCAGCCTTGGCTTCATCAAGAATTTGAATATAGAAGGGGGGAGCGTCAAGTTCGATGTTGAACTGACCACACCTGCCTGTCCAGTGAAAGAACAGTTGCGTACGGAATGTGAAACAAAAGTCAAAGCCATTGACGGAGTTGAACAGGTTGATGTGAACATGACTGCGGTTGTCAGGTCTACCGAACACGCACAACCGGTTTTGCCCGGAGTAAAAAATATTGTTGCCGTGGCAAGCGGGAAGGGCGGTGTAGGGAAATCCACGGTCAGCACCAACCTGGCCATTGCCTTATCCTTAACCGGGGCCCGTGTTGGCTTGATGGATGCGGATATTTATGGCCCCAGCATACCGCAGATGATGGGTATTCCCATCTCTTCACCGAAAGTGGGATCAGAAAACAAATTTTTTCCGCATGAAAAATACGGATTGAAGGTGGTTTCCGCCGCGTTTTTAACTAAACAGGGACAACCGCTGATGCTTCGTGGACCCATGCTGGGTGGCATCATTCAGCAGTTCCTGCAAAACGTCGAGTGGGGAGAGTTGGACTATCTGATCATCGACCTGCCTCCAGGGACCGGCGATGTGCAGTTGACTCTGACCCAGAAGGCACCGCTTTCCGGCGCAGTGGTCGTGACCACGCCGCAGGAGGTCAGCCTGATCGATGCGGACAAGGGCGTCAAGATGTTCCAGCAGGTTAAAGTTCCTCTTCTCGGTATCGTGGAGAACATGAGCTATTTTGTCTGCGATGGTTGCGACAAAAAACACCACATCTTCAGGCAAGGTGGCGGAAAAACCCTGGCCGAAAACTTTAAAATTCCACTTTTGGGGGAAGTGCCTATTATTCCCGCGATCGCGGAAGGCGGAGACTCAGGGATTCCTGTAGTCATGTCTGACCCGGAATCTCCAGCCAGTCTGGCTTACAAGGCTTTGGCCGGGCAGGTGGCGGCGCAACTGAGTATCAACCAGGCCAATAGCGGTGAAAAAGTCTCTGCCGATTTTGAACTCGCTTGGAACACCACTGAGAAAGAGGTCAGCTAGTATGACTGCGCCTGCGCCTAAAAGTATCAAACAGGTTGACGAGTTGACCCTGGGCATTGCCTGGAACGATGGGCACGACTCGACTTATTCGGTTAAAAATTTAAGGGAAAACTGCCCGTGCGCGAATTGCATTGATGAATGGAGCGGCAAAAAGCTGATTGCGCCTGGCGCCATTACCAATGATATCCGCCCACAAAACCTGAAGGCAGTTGGACTTTATGCCATTCAGTTTTATTGGAATGACGGGCACGATACCGGACTTTATACGCACGAACTGCTACGGCAACTTTGTGAATGTTCGGCCTGTAAAAGTACTGAAAATTAGACTATAACTCGTTGTTTTTTGTGACCTGATTGGGACATTGCCGAAACACAATTGCAACAGGGATCTGCAATACTGAGACTGGATGAAAGTCCCTCTGCTGTTACCTCCCCCCCGCTAAAAAAACGGTGGAGGGATTTTCAGCCGGCGTAGCCGCCGGTGGCGATAAGCAATAACTTTTTAGGCAACCAAATGTGTTGCCAGCTTAAAAGATTTTTACCGGTTATCAGAACGGTTACATTTATACGAAAGAGCGCTTGAGAATACAGGCTTAGGTGCTCCAACCCGAAACGGGAGTAGCGGTCAAGCTACTCCCGTTTTTTGTTTCAGTGCCGGGCCACCAAGGTAAAATCCCTTTTCCAATATTCCAAATAGCCTCCACCATTTCTTCACTCCTGTAAACTATTATAATTTTGTCACTTATTGTGTTTTTGCCCAAATGGCCTTTTTAGGGGGTTGTCCGAAAATATGTTAGGCATTATACTTGCCGGGCTCAATTTCCGACTTTCCTATCCCCCTGCCTTGGCAGGTTAAGCACTTCATATAAAGCACCAGAATTTCGGTTTTTAAAATTGGTTAAGTAATTCACGGGGAGAAAAGTTATGCAACGCCTGCCTTTATCCGTTTCCATATTTACAGTTCTGTTTTTCATCTTCAGTCTTACAGGTAATATCTTAATTGCTGACCCTCTCTTCACTTCTGTTGCCTTCGCAAAAGACAAGGACAAAGATAGCGACAAAGGTAAGAAAAAAGGAATTCGGCATATTGTTAATACACTGCAACAGCAAATCGTTGATCTCCAGTCACAGATAGATAGTATTCAACTCATAGAGGGGCCAACAGGTCCCACAGGCGCAACGGGAGCACAGGGTCCGGGAGGGAATGACGGTGCTGATGGCGCTAATGGGGCTGATGGCGCAACCGGACCGCAAGGGGATACAGGTTCTCAAGGTCCAGCAGGTAACGATGGCGCAGACAGCATGGTTGCCGGTCCTCCAGGACCACAGGGCGACACGGGTCCGCAAGGGCAAGTTGGATTCCAGGGGTCGCAGGGAGATACTGGCCCAGCGGGTCCGGCAGGTACGCCGAAAGTGCATTATGTAACCGGTCATAGTGCCGATGATCCTACAGACAATGGTTTTCTCTCAGGAAGAATTTTAACTTTTATCAAGGAAAGCAATACTTCGAGTTTAATGATTACTTACTCAGATAATTTTAGGGCTTATAATCCAAGGATAGGTGTTGCCCAGGGGTTATGGCAAGTCTATTTGGATGGAAACGCTACCACTGTAAAAGCAACCCTACATTCAAATAGAAATTTAAACTCCAACGTAGCCGCCAACAATATTCATCGTCACGGAACATTGGTTGGCTTTCTTGAAAATATACCTAGCGGTTCACATACAATTAAGATCGCAGCTGTTCCTTTGAGTGGTCCTCCAGATGATTTACATACAGGATGGAATGGGAGCACTTTTTCTCTGGTGGTGCAGGAGCTTGATTAGTAGCTGAAATTAAATAATGAATGTTTGAATATAAATAATTCAAAACAATAGTTGGGGAGAAAAGTCATGTTACCTGTTCTTAAACGATCTGTTTTTATATTTGGAATCACGTTTTTGTTCTTGTTTGTGCAGTTGGGAGCAGGGCTGGTAGCAAATGATTCTGCTTTTACAAGCATTGCGTTTGCGCAGAAGAAAAAAGATAAGGATAAAGATGACGACAAAGGTAAGAAAAAAGGGATTCGGCACAGGGTTGACGCTTTGGAAACACAAACCACCGATCTGCAAAACCAGATTGATACAATTGAATTGTTAGAGGGACCGAAAGGCGATACCGGACCACAAGGCCCGACAGGGCCGCAAGGTGCTGATGGCGCAGTGGGTGCCACAGGCGCAACAGGTCCTGCTGGTCCTCAAGGTGACACAGGCCCTCAAGGTGTAGCGGGTGCAACCGGAGCGCAGGGAGACACAGGTTCAACTGGTGCTGATGGTGCGACAGGCCCTCAAGGTCCAGTAGGTGCAACGGGTTCTGCGGGAGCGGATGGTGCCGATGGAGCTGATGGTGCAACCGGAGCACAGGGAGACACAGGTTCAGCTGGTGCTGATGGTGCGACTGGTCCTCAAGGTCCAGTAGGTGCAACGGGTTCTGCGGGAGCGGATGGTGCCGATGGAGCTGATGGTGCAACAGGTCCTCAAGGTATTCCCGGTACACCAAAACTCCATTATGTCACTGGAGTAAATATAGGAGATGGAACAAGTAACGGGTTCATCAATGGGAGAGTTTTAGGTTTTTATAAAGAAAATGCGAGTTCTTTATTAAGAGTGACTTATTCAGACAATTTTGAAGTATTTGGTCAGGGAAAGTCTGTTCAATGGAAGATTTTTTTGGACGGTGTTGGTACTAATATAATTACTTCAATACACAACTATGATTCGTCTGGTACTCAAAATATTCATCGACAATCTACGGTCTTAGGCTTTTTGGCTGGTGTTTCCACAGGAGCCCACACCCTCAGCGTTAGGGTTACACCAATAGGAGGATCTGGGGGAAGTACATACACTGGGTGGAATTCTACATTTGTTCTTCAAGTCGAGGAACTTGAAAATCCTGTGACTCTCACAACGGGCCTGGTAGGTTACTGGCCTATGGATGGAGATTTCCTTGACCATTCTGTGAGTGGTATCCACGGCACTCCCAACGGTGATGTCACGACGACCGCATCGAATGTAAAATTCGGTCAGTCGGGAAGTTTCGATGGCAATGGTGATTACATTCGCGTAGCAAATAATCAGGCTTTCACTTTTGGTGCAGGTTCGTCCTTTACCCTTTCTGCCTGGGTGTGGGCGAATACGACCACTGGTGTGCATCGAATCATCACCAACGATGAAAACGGATTTGACCTCAGGATTATTTCAAACACCTATAACTTCGAGTTCAAACCTTCGGGCCAGCCTGGGCAGAACTTGATTTCTTCGATTGCCCCTGTGGGAGGTCAATGGAATCTGGTGACGGTAGTCAAAACACCGACTGTTATTACTATGTATATAAATGGCGTTTCTGGGGGAACACTGGCTATCGCTGATGGTCCGCTTTCGAGCACGCATGACCTCACCATTGGCTCTTACACGCCAGGGACCTCGGAGTTCTTTAATGGCCTCATGGATGACGTGGCGATCTGGAACCGAGCATTGAGCTACACTGAAATTACTCAACTTTTGAGTCAACCGGTGTTGCCTTAAAGACTTAGAAACTTTATAAAATAGCCCATCCCCAAGCCGTCTGGCGTGGGGTGGGCAAGCATTCAATATTTTGTTCAATTTAAGGACTTTCAACCTAGGGGAGAAAAGTCATGTTACCTGTTCTTAAACGATCTGTTTTTATATTTGGAATCACGTTTCTGTTCTTGTTTGTGCAGTTGGGAGCAGGGCTAGTGATAAATGATTCTGCTTTTACCTCTGTTGCCTTCGCAAAAGACAAGGACAAAGATAATGACAAAGGTAAGAAAAAAGGGATTCGGCACAGGGTTGACGCTTTGGAAACACAAACCACCGATCTGCAAAGTCAAATCGACACAATTGAATTGTTAGAGGGACCGAAAGGTGACACTGGGGCACAAGGGCCGCAGGGTTTGCCAGGTGCTGATGGTGCTACGGGACCACAAGGCGCAACGGGTCCTGCTGGCCCTCAAGGGAATACAGGCCTTCAAGGTGTAGCGGGTGCAACCGGACCGCAGGGTGATACAGGTCTGCAGGGGCAAGTTGGATTTCAGGGCCCTCAGGGTGACACCGGACCACAGGGACCTGCGGGTACTGTTGATGTATTCAATTTTGTCTTAACAGATTTGAGGGCAGGTTGGACTCAACGCGAAGGAACCTACTTCACATTAGGAAATAATTTGGTTTGTATTAAAGCCTATTGGAGTGGGCCAAGTAATCCTGTGCCTGTAAATAATTCGGCCGTTATAGGAAACAATTGGCCTGCAGGGGCTGAAACATTTAATAGTGTTATTCCGGCAACCTGCTCAAGAAGCGATGGATCACAGGGGCATGGTTACCCATGCACTTTACAATCTTCTTCAGTGCCTTTTCTATTTGTCAATTATCCTAGAGCATACACTGTTGCTTCAATTACGGTAAATGGGTGCTTTGCCAAGTAGAGGAGCTTGACTAGTAACTAGAAAGCAAACTTAGCCCACCCCTCGCTATTCGGCGGAGGGTGGGTTTTTTTATTTCCCCACACCCCTCCTATCCCTTCGGGGCACGAAAGCAAATGAGGGATATCACGCGTGGGAGGAAAATAGCGATAACGAAAAAACGAAAGAGCGCTTGAGAATACAGGCTTAGGTGCTCCAACCCGAAACGGGAGTAGCGGTCAAGCTACTCCCGTTTTTTTTGTATATAGGGGTCAATTTTAGAAATGACCAACAAGGATTTTTTGAGATTCCCAACAGAGTTTTCCTGGACTTCAACCTCCTTAAACTGTCCCAACTTCTTTAAATCCCACTTTCTCGTATTTGATATTGAAGAAAATCGCGTAAAGTGTTGGAGACAAGATCAGGGTGAGGAAGGTTGAAACGATGAGCCCCCCCATAATAGAAATAGCCATTGGTCCCCATAGAGGGCCGCTGACGGCCAGAGAATATAAACCGGCTACTGTTGTCAGTGTAGTTAAAAAGATTGGATAAGCTCTTCGTAGCCCTGCGTGAATGATGGCTTCGGTGGGCGGTTTTCCTTGAGCTAAGTCAACGTCAATTTGTTCAATTAACAGAATAGCATTGTTGACCACAATTCCCGCCAGACTCAAAATTCCTAATTGGGCGAAAAAACTTAATGGATAATTCATCGAGTACAATCCAAGCATGACTCCAATAAGAGCTAAAGGGATTGTGGTCAAAATGATGGCCATTTTCCGGACATTACCGAACTGAACTACAAGAATTATAACAAGGAAAGCTAACCCGAAAGGAAGTTTGGCCGCAATGCTTTGTTGAGCTTTTCCACTTTCTTCTAACTCACCTCCATACTCGGTTCCATACCCCAAGGGAAATGATATTTCCTTTATCTGTTTTTTTACATCTTCCAAAATTTCTACTGAAGTTCGTGAGCCATCTGAATAAGCCTTGACGGTAATCGTTCGTCTTCTTTTCTCTCGCTTGATTTTACCGGTTTCCCATTGCAGTTTACGATGGGTAACTTGACTGATAGGTACCATGGCCCCTTGAGATGTTGGGATCTTAAGGTTTTCTAATTTTCGTAGAGTGGTGCGTTCGGGTTCCAATGCACGAATTAAAACGGGGATGGAATCATCTCCTTCGCGGTAGTGGGTTATTTCCCGTCCAGAAAATACGGTTTGTAAAGCCAATGTTATGGTGTCGGTGCTGACACCTACACGGCGAGCATTTTCCTGGTTAACTTCCAGCGTCACCATGGGAACACGTCGCCCCCAATCGTTCCTGACAAATTGAGTGCCTGGTATACTTTCAACAATTCCCTGGATCTGCTGGGTATATTTATAGAGCCCTTCGAAATCTTTTCCATAGACTCTCACCTGAATCGGGGCTCCGACCGGTGGTCCTTCTTCTACTGGTTTTAATATTAATTGGGCGTCCTCAAAATTGTTTTCAAAGTAGGGAAAAAGCTCTTTCAGCATTTTCTGACGTTGCTCATAGAAATTTGTGATGATCATAAATTGAGCATAATTATTGGCTCTGGATTCAGGAATCATCGAATTGTGAAACATGGGGCCACCTTCACCAACATATAAGCCCATGGTTTTTATTTCATCGGGGTAGGTATCTAATAAATATTTTTCTAGCTTAAGAGCATGATCTCTTGTTTCAAGAAAATCTGTGCCTTCAGGCAAGTGCATGTCAATTGCGAATTGTCCACGTCCTGAAGGAGGGAAGAAAGTTTTGTCGAGTTTTGCGGCTATTGGAGGTACGACAAAAAATAATCCAAGGATTAATAAAATTGTAATAAAGCGAAATCTTAATGCGATGGTCATCAGACCTCTGTACACTCGGACTGCAAGAGACTCCTTTTTATCTTTCGTGACTTTGGGTTTTAGAAACCAGACACAAAGTAGTGGCACTAATGTCATGGCAACGACAAATGAAGCAAGAAGCACCGTGCCAATGACAATGGGTAATGAATTACAGTAGACACCCACACCGGAGCGTGCCATGGCAATCGGTGAAAATGCGGCCACTGTTGTTCCCGTAGCGGCTAGTAGGGGGAACATGAGGTCATTGCCTGCTTTCAATGCGGCGTCGTTGGCGGGTATTCCCTGATTAATATATTCAGTGGTGGACTCTGTCATCACGATTCCATTGTCCACCAGCATTCCAAGTGAAATGATTAATGCTGCCAGTGATATCTGATGCATGGGAATATCCTGAGCTTGCATGACGAGCATGGTGATCAAATATGCTCCAGGTATCAGGAGGGCTATGATAATCCCTTGTCTCCAGCCAAGCAGAACAGCCATGAAAAGGGCAACTGTGAGTACAGCCTGACCCAGGTTGTCTACAAAGTCCTCAATTTTTACCTGAGTCCATTGAGGTTGAAAGTTGACAATTTCAATATCGATTCCATGAAATAAAGTTGTTTTAAATGATTCGACAAGGTTTTTTACATTTTGACCCAATTCAATAATTTGTCCGCCATCTTGCATTTCTATAACGATGCCGACAGCTTCTTTACCCATAAAGCGCATTTGCATTTTGGGCGGGTCTTCATACTCTCGCTTGATTTGAACCAGATTCTGCAATAAAAAGCTATTAGGGTTTCCGGGGATGGAGATCAGGGTTTTACCGATTTCCTCGATCGATTTATACTCACCACTCGTCTCAAGACGTATTCTTTGTGGTCCCAGTTTTATTCGGCCTCCTGGTTTTAAAACATTTTGCTCCTGGATGATTTCCATCATGGTATTGCTGGAAATTCCAAGTTCAGCGAGTTTGTTTGTCGAGACTTCAAGAAATACTCGCTCTTCCTGCCTGCCGATGAGGTCAACTCGGGATACGTACTTGACATGCTCGACGCCTTTTTTTAGATCGTCAGCGATATCACTGAGTTCTTTATTGCTGAACCCATTTCCTGTTATAGCCAGGACAATGGATTTAGTTTTGCCAAAATCGTTATTGAGCCAGGGTTCTTTGGCACCGTCGGGTAACTTTCCTTGCAAGTCATCCAGTTTGTCTCTGGCCTTATCCCAAATAGGCTTGTCATTCCAATATTTTGTGTCAATTTTCAGATAGACGTAAGAAATACCAAACTTCGAAGTCGAAGTGATTTTTTCGAACTCAGGGATTTCCCGTAATTTTTTTTCAATTTTTTCAGTGACGAGCTCTTCGACCTTAAGAGGGGATGCCCCTGGAAACTCAGTGATGATCACAGAGTTCCATTTGGGGAACTCAGGATTCTCCTGCTTTCCAATTTCACCTATCGCCTTAAATCCCATAAGGGCTATTAGTATGAAAAAGAAAAGTACAACTCCTTTATGTTTAATAGAATATTGGACCATGATTTAAATTATGGGGTTTGAGTTACGCGTACTACCAGTCCTTCTCTCAACCGGTCGGCACCTGCTGTTACAACTCTATCTCCACTTTTGAGTCCCTTCTTTATCGCAATCTCATCACCAATGATTTTCCCGACTTTTAGAGGGACTTTTTTAACGGCAGAGGTTTGTTTGTCGACGATCCATGCAAAGCTATCTCCTGTTGCAATATCTTCAGTGATGGAATGGATAGGAATGGTCACAATATTTTTATTCAGTCCACTTAGCTGCAATGTGACAGTTGAAGACATGCCAGGAAGAAACTCTCTCTTGGTATTGGCTATTTTGATGATCACGGGATAAGTGAGTGTTGTGCTGTCTGCAATCACTCCTATCCTGTCGACCGATCCCTTAATAACTTTTCCTGGGTATTTGGAGAATTTCACTTTTACGGGTTGCCCTTTTCTGACATTAGAAATCCACTCCTCTGGAACACTGATTTGTATTTCAATATGTTTTAAATCGACCAGTGTGTAGATTTTTTGGCCGGCTGGAACCCGCTCAAAATTGAATACGTGCTTTTCAGCAATTTCTCCGTCAAAAGGTGCTTGTATTTTGGTGTAACTCAAATTGACCTGGGCTTGCTCTAAATTAGAGGCTATGGATTCGACTTTGAAGGTTTTGGCGCGGACTTCCTCCTCCCTTCCACCATGGGTCGCAATTACATACTCTTCCGTTGCTGAATTGCGATCGAGTAATGCTTTGTCCAAACTATTCTTTGCTTCGTCCAATCGTCCTTTCGAGGCCGCATCGTTGACATAGAGCTGTTGGACTCTTTGGTATTCTTGTCGGGCTGTTTTGACAGAAGATTCCATGCTGGCAATATTGTTTTCCAGAATACGAATATCTTCCGTCCTTGCCCCTTTTTGAATCTGGTCCAATTCTGCTTGGGCCGTGGTTAATTGACTTTCGAAATCCTTTACGCTAAGCAGGAAGTCTCGTTCATCGAGAGATGCCACCAATTCGCCTTTCTTGACCTGGTCACCCACCTCTACAGCCATTTCTTTTAGCACCCCCGCTACTCTGAAACTGAGAGTAGCAGAATCATCGCTTTGAGCAATTCCGCTGAATTCTTTTACCCCCAAACTCTCCGGACTGTGCTTAATAACTCTGGTTTTAACAGGTCGAACGATTTCAACAGGCTCTGAGACGGGTTTTTCTTGAGCACATCCAAAAATTGAAAAAAACACAAGTGCTAGCAGGGTAGCAGTCGCCTTTGTTCGAGATGTAATGCGAGTTTTATTCATTTTTCTTCCAAGGGTTCAGGGATCATGGCGGCAACGGTTGGGGAATGTTCCTTAAAATACTGCTCGACTTGATTTAAGAAATTACCCAATTCAATTTTATTGTTAAAATTCTTGATTAAATCAATTCTTCCGACATTTCTAAACAGGGTGAATATATCTCTGTAGAATTGATAACGGGTGTTAACAGAATTGGTGTTGCTTAAAATTAAACTAGTCTGACTATCCAAAAGATCAATTACCGGTAGGTCTCCCTCAAGATAAGCCACTTCAGCCAATTTTAAGTTCTCCTGAGATGAAAGTAGATTCCTCAATGAAAAATCCAGATTTCTTCGAGACCGAAAAACATTGAAAAGACCTGCTCGCGCATTTTCGGAAAGCGTATTTTTTCTGTCATTAATCTGTGACTCGAGTTCTAAAATCCGTACATTGGATTTTTCAACTTTTTTAAATCGTGATCCACCTAGGAATAATGGGAAGTTAAGGCTCAGTTGGAAATCCCACCCTTCACCAAATTTGTCCTGAAAACTATCTCGCTGAGACGTTGTTAATGCTTTCGTTTCATCCTGAACCTGGTTGAAGTAGCCAGCATCTAAATTCAAAGTTGGGTGAAATTCAGATTGGAACTTTTCTTTTTCAATTTGGGCTTGGTTTAATTCTGTTGCAAGTTCCTTCAGGTCGGGAGAATGATTTTGTGCCTGATCATCAAAGAAATCCCGAAATATTTCCAGTTGATCAGCCGTGCTAAGAAATTTATTGAACTTACCCGCTCTGGCTAGATGAGTTTTTGTAGAAAATTCTGTGAAGCTATAACTGTGTCTGGTTTCACGAGGAAGATTTAGCAGATTATTCAATCGTACTTGAACTTGAAAGCGTTCTTTTTTGGCATTCATCAAATCAATGCGAGCATTGTCCAATTCTATGTTGAGGCGTAAAACATCGCTTTTACCTGTTTCTCGCAGTTTAAATTTAAGGTCTGCAAGGTGTTGGTTCTTTCTTATAATATTGAGATATTCTGTCTGAACTTTTACAATTTCCTCGCCTCGGAGGATGTCAATATAAGCCAGAGCCACCTGCTCAATGATATCTTGGTTAATTCGCTCAAGTGTTTGTTGCTCCACTTTTCCTGCGGCTTCATCGGTCTTAATAGTCTTCCAAAGCTCGCGATCGTAGATCGTTTGCGCTAGCGATAAATCAAAGCGAGTTTCACCTCTCGGTCCACTTGATACATCAGCTTGATCTTTATTTGTTCGATTATAAGAAAGGCTTGATGAAACTTGTGGGTAATAATCTCTTTCCCTGATTTTTACCTGGAGCAAAGCCTGATCTTTTACCAGAGCCTGGGTTTTAATTGTCAGGTTTTGTTTTAATGCTTGGGCAATGGAATCTTCAAAAGATAATCTGGCGTATTCCTCCTTTGTGCCATACATTTGCGCTTCATCCACAAACTCCAGAGGAATTTTATAGCCAATTTTTCTGGCTGTTTCCCGGTTGAAAATCAATTCCGCATTTTTATAATCAATAACAGGGATTTCAGATGTAGGTGTGTTTTCTAGAATATCGTATAGTTTGAGGGCAATATTTCTCCCCATTCTCTTTTCCGCATAGTCATGGATTGAAACCAAAGCTCCTTTTTTAATACCATTCATGCCATCAACGGTGAAAGCCAGGATTTTTCTATCGCTCAATCGTTTGAAAAGATCTTCCATGTCAGAATCTGAAAATCCTTTTAATGCTTCCACTACGACGAGAGGGTCCTTCACACTGTCAATTGCTTCTTTATAATTTTCTGGAGAGATGATTTTTACTTTTACTTGAATATCCTGATTACCCACAAACGATTCGATCAACTTGGGAATTTTGAGGTCGAATCCGCACATGACCTTTGGGCAAAACACCGTAAAACTATTTGTGTTGATAAGCTTCGGGAATATTTTTAAAGTTTGATCGACGTAAGCCGGGTCAAAAGATGTGGTCCAGTTAGGGTTCAGAGGTTTGAATGTTTTGGGTGACAACATTCCCATTCCGGCTGGCAGTATGTAGTCCAGTGCTACGACGGGTACGGGGAGTGGTCTCATCATGGAAAAAAAATAGCTTGAGATCATACCGATTGAAACAATAGCATCAAGCTCTTTATTGTGAGTGAGTTCATCGATGTATGTTTTTATTTTTTCAATATTGTATTGACCGTCTAATTGAAGAGCAGGTGGGAAAAATATCTCATAATCTTCATCACTGACTTCCTTTAGCTCATTTTTGATTTGATCAATTAAAGGGGTATTGTGCCAATATGGACCGTCAATAAGAATTCCGATTTGTTTTCCTTCAAGAGATTCGCAAAAGCCTGATCCCCCTGATAGGAAAAATATTAGTGCTGCGATGAAAATTTTGAGAAAAGAAGGGCGCATGCGCGTATTTGTTTCTTAGTCGTCCTACTACTACGGGTATCAGGACGCAATAATTATGGGCAGAACTTCGGATTTCTAAACCCCTTTTATTTATATCGTCAGACTGGGAAAATACTTGAATTGTAGAGGTTTACGAGCTTTGCGAGGAGAAATTATCCAGGAAAAACGATGTGGTGGGGCTCATATATTCTGTAAGGCTGAGGAGGTGGATTATTTTTCAATCTTTCTTGATTTACCTTGTTGGTCGATGGCGACATAGGTAAAAACGGCTTCGGTCACGCAATAACGTTCGTCCTCCAGTTCATCCAGTACCGGCTTGACCCAAACTTCCAGCGTGATCGTCAAAGAGGAGTTGCCAATTTTGGTACACTTTCCATAACAGCAAACCACATGCCCGACGTTGACGGGTTTATAAAAAGTCATCCCGTCCACCTTGACCGTAACGACTCGTCCCTTGGCTATTTCCTTTGCAAGGATGCCCCCACCGATATCCATCTGCGACATGATCCAGCCGCCAAATATATCACCGTTTGAGTTGGTGTCCGCCGGCATCGCCAGGGTGCGTAATAAAAGATTGCCTTCAGGTTCTCTATCTGTCATGGGCATCTTGTCCTATTGAATAGGTTGTGTTCTGGTTGTTCTAACTGTCAGAAATAAGAAAAAACTCCCCCCTTAAAAAGAGGGGAGTTACTAGAGTATTGCGCTTGAGGGTGTGGTTCGCTTTACGGGCAATGCAAATCTGCCCGCCGCGGCTCGCGGCCTACATGCCTACTTTTTCGCGGACCTCGTCCATGACTTTGGCGTCGATGGTGGTGATGCCTTTTTCCACAGCGAAGTTGATGACGGTTTTCTTGGCCATGCCACGGACAAAGAAGGGAACCCTTTTGATTCTTTCCTGAGCTTCTTCGGTCCATATGAGATCATCTTCCGGATTGGTCGATTTCAATTCTTCTTTGGCCTGAGCCAAAGAGGAACTGACTGCCGCCATCGGGGCTTTGCTGACATCGGTTGCGCCGCCCATCTCGACACCCAGTTTGCTGACAAACTCGGTTTCAAATTTATTGGTCAGCATGGCGATGCTGTGCCCACAGTTTTTACATTTAAATTTCATGGC
>Ga0233429_1001655_pt1 | contig 25673 bp, 27 predicted proteins | sample SI_118_April2016_3_FD_179879 | JGI IMG/M metagenome (GOLD analysis project Ga0233429, IMG submission 179879) | Seawater microbial communities from Saanich Inlet, British Columbia, Canada - SI_118_April2016_135_MG | ecosystem: Environmental > Aquatic > Marine > Inlet | place: Canada: British...
GTGGATAATGGTGCGCCCTGAAGGATTCGAACCTTCGACCCACTGATTAAGAGTTCGTTGAATAGTTTTTATTCTTTTTTAGTTTAGTTCTAACTGTTTTATTTTATTTGGCTTATAGGCACATTTCCGTAAATCAATTTCAGCCTATTTCAGGGTGTTTTGAGTTGTTTTGGGTACAATTTTGACACAGTTGACATACTGATTGACATTCAGGAGGTCGAGATGATGTTGGAAATAGCCCGTAATGTTCCTTTAGTCATATTCAGGCTGTGTATGTGGTGTATAGGTATACTCATTAGATCCACAGGACACATACCTCCATACCCCCTCATCTGAAGACTATTGGCCGCATTGACTAAAAGCTTGGTTTGTTATTACTTCTCTTAAACAACGTTCATATATCAAGCGTAATTCGGTCGTTTATTGGATGAGGTTAGAACCTGTTTGTTAAAAGTTACATAGATTAAGTTACATCAACGTATAAAATAGAAAACAGGATCGTAATTTGTGGAGATAATATGATTTTCCTCATGAACTATTGATTTGTATATGTGTATTCTGTGAATATGGGCTTTAACTGTTTCTACGTTCATACATAATCTGTACGCCCTGTGGTGACTCTTCGTAATCAGCCAGAAGTTCATAAAACAAGGCCGGGTTCTTACCTTTTAACTCAACCAAGAAATCAAGAAATTTGAATAAACCCTCCGCCAATACTTTTTTTACTTTTTTCATTACAGATCGCTTCTTTTGCGCCTCATATACAAATGGCGTATCTGGATGATTGTATTTAAACAGTTTAACTTCTTCAATGAAATGTAGAATATAGATCATATTTTCAAAACCGAAATCTATATCGTGAATAATTGTCCACTCCATAAAGCTGTAAAATGCATGATATGCAGGGACATACTCAGTTATTATTGTTTCCATTGATTCTAATGATACATATTCTATATGGTTGGCATCTTTGCGCATTTGCTTCAATTCTTGCAGGCTTGCAGTTTTAATCCTTGATATTGATATTACCGGATATTTCAGTGCATTGAGATTAGCAAGAAAGATGTTACGCAACCGTGAACGAAACAAATAGCACCTGAAGTACATTAATCTCTTTGACTGTTCTGCTCTTCTCTTTCTTTCCAATATCTTCTCAATCAATAATGCACCGAACAGGATTTCAATGGGAATGGCTGCCAGATGCAATGTAAACTCATTATGTGTCAGCCAGTTAACAAAGAGAAAGAAGACGGAAACCGTTATTAGACAGACGTATAACCAGACTTTTCTTGTAAACTTTCCTAGAAAACTTGCGATATTGAACGCAACATTTTCTGAACGCCTTGTTTGTTCAAAGGATGTTTTCTTATATACCTCCAGTAAACTTGTCTGTGTCGCTATCAATGATCTTAGTCTTTCTTCCTCCGTAATCTCATCTTTATCAATTACAAATATCTTTTCGTTTACAAAAGGCAAGACTGCCATTCTTACATTCAACGCGATATTCTTAAACAAATTTGCCGTATCACGAGGGATCCTCGTTTTAGAGAATATAAGCAGGGCAAACAGGTTCCCCGTTGGAAGCATGCCCCCAATACCCATAGCAGACTTAATCCCATAAGGTATTACAAATTCATCCTGGGCCGGTATATAAGGATTTCCTATGGCGTCAGGTATATGGTAGACATTGAAAACCCTGCCTTCCAGCGCAGACGATTGCTTTGGATCAGGATTAAGCACGTTTGAAATGCCAATACCCATTTGTTGAATAAACTGATGGACCATAATGTTCTTTTTCAGCATATCCTCGCTCTGTATGGGAAGAACACGATGGTCTTTTGAATTTGCTGTTGAATTCCACTCCGGTTCTACTCCGGCAGTTGCTGATAGTATCAAGCACTTCATATCCTGCTGCACAGGCTGCGCGCTTAACATTTTATCGACTGATTGACGTAACTCAGTATCAAGACTTGAATAAGGATATGTCATGAATAAACGGACCAGAACAGATGATTTTTCTCCGGTTTGCGTATCAACAAGGTTGTCAAAGAAATACTGGACCATCATATCACTTAACTCATCAATGTTCCTGGCCTTGAGCTCCAGTTGCTGCAGGTCGTCTCCAATCTTAGACATATCCTGCAAGGAAAAGTTTGTTAAATCATACATAGCTTATAACCTGTATTGTTCAGAGATACTCTTAGTCACAATATTTACAATTGTACATTCTTAACAGGTTTTTGTAAAAGGGCTTTATCCTACACTGTACCACGTGAAGAAGTAAGGTATAAATTATGAGAGAGTAACATCTAAATTATTAGGGCCAAAAGCTATCGGAGGATTTTTTTCCTCAAGGTTCTTTTTGAACCTTCTCCTGTTTTTCCTATCGGCTATCCGGCTGACTATGTTCCCGGTACCGTAACGACATTAAAATCCAGGAAGGTTTTTATTGTTCGAGAAGATAACAGCTTTAAGGCAATATCAGTAATACGCAAGCATCTTGGCTGTGCAGTTCATTGGACAAAGGAGGAGAATCTATTTGAATGCCCGTGTCATGGTAGTAAGTATTACGAAAATGGAGTAAACTTTGCGGGTCCGGCACCAAGGCCATTGTACCATTTTCAGGTTTCTCTCTCAGATGATGGGAAGCTGGTTGTGAATACTGAACAAAGAGTGTCGATAGAGACTGAACTGGTTGTGTGATTATCTTGAATTCAAATAGATGGTTTTTATCAAATGGCGTGTAGGCCATAAATCTAATGTGAGTGGCCAAAGGAGGTGAGTGGTGAGTGAGTGTACAATGATATAAATGAGATCAAGATTAAGACCTTCATATTTTCACCTTTGGTAAATCATATATCATTTATATGTCTTGTAGTGTCTCATTTAATTGAGAACATATTTATCCCCACGAGACGGCCGTTCAGTAATGAAACCTAGTTTTTGCTCTACAACGTCTGCAAATATCTTTGATACTTCCTCTTCTCCATGTGTAATAAATACTTTACGGGGTGGATTGTTCTGAAATGAGGATATCCATTGTAATAATTCATCTTTATCTGCGTGAGCGGAAAACCCATCGACTTTAATCACTTTGGCCTTTACCGGAAAATGTTTACCTTGTATCCGTACCGTTTTTGCACCGTCTATAATTTGCCGACCAAGTGTCCCTATCGCCTGATAACCAACAAAAAGAATTGTACATTCAGGCCTGACGATGTTGTTTACGAGATGATGTTTTACACGTCCGGCATTACACATACCGGATCCGGCAATAATAATTACTGAACCTCTAATATAGTTTATTGCTTTTGACTCATCTACCGTCCTACACAATTGTAATCCCGGAAGGTCACATGGATGTTTGCCACTACGAAGTAATTCAGCCGCTTCGTCATCAAACAAATCGGTGTGATGACGAAAAACATCAGTAACTCTAATTGCCATAGGGCTATCAAGAAAAACCATAAAGTGTGGAATCCGATCCTGATGTAGAAGTTCGTTTAAGCGGTAAAGTACTTCCTGTGATCTTTCTATTGCAAAGCTTGGGATAATAACGTTTCCACCTTTATCATTAGTATTATTGATAATATCGCTTAGGATTTCGTGAATATTTGCTGCAGAAGAAGGAGTCCCTTTGTTGCCATAAGTCGATTCCATCACAACATAATCAGCTTGATTAAATACCGTAGGATCTTGAAGAATTGGGGTATCTTTTTTTCCTATATCACCGGAAAATATGAGAGTTCTTTCCTCTCCATTGCTTTTTATAAATAGCTTAATATGTGCAGAACCGAGTATGTGGCCTGCGTCATAAAACACTACATCAATACCGTGTCCCAGATCAAATTTCTGTTGATATTTAATCGAAGAAAAAAATGGAAATGAAGCCTCGGAATCTTCCTTAGTATATAAAGGGATTTCCAGATAATTTCCTTTTTTACCTTCACGAAGATGTCGTTTTTGTTTAAATGCAGCGTCCTCTTCTTGTATTTTAGCTGAATCAAGGAGTACGATCTTTGCAATTTCAGTTGTTGCCGGTGTACAATAAATTCTGCCTTTGAAACCCTCCTTAACTAATTTTGGTATCAGGCCACAATGATCCAGATGGGCATGGGTTAATAATACGATGTCTATCTTGTCAGGTGATATATGAAACGGCTCCCAATTCAAATTTTTTAAACCGCGCTCCTGGTATAATCCGCAATCAACAAGCAAGCGGATGTCATTAACTTCAACAAGGCACTTCGAGCCGGTCACATTACGAGCGGCCCCTAAAAAAGTTATATTTATTTCCATAATTCTGTATGAATGTTTAAATTTAATTTTTTCTGTAGGGTTCGATGGTTTGTTTCCCCACCTGAATGACAAGTCGGACAGGCCAAACGAATCATTTTTATTAGGACTGTTTTATTATTTTATATACCCATGCGGCCATGCTTCCTTCCATGAATTTTGTGTCGTCAAACCCTGCATTTTTTAGAATACGGTGAGCATGAGAAGCCCTCAATCCCACTCCGCAATATGTGACAACCTCCTTTGATTTGTCTAACTGATCCATTTTTGATCGGAGTTCGTTCAAGGGTATGTGAAGACAACCTTCTATGTGTCCGCAATCATATTCTGGTTTCGTACGAACGTCCAGTAAGATGAAATCATCGTTACGGTCTATCTTCTCTTTAGTCTCAATTGAAGATATGCTATTTGTTTCCCCATCCAGTTTATTGCGCAATACATTTGCAGCCGTAATTACAGGATCCATTGGTGTAGAATAGGGTGGAGCATATGACAAATCATATTTCGATAGTTGTTCAATAGTTGCCTTACCGGTTAAGGCAGAGGCGACGACATCAATCCTTTTATCAACAACACCATCTCCAATAATTTCAGCGCCCAGCAACAGTCCACTACTTTTTTCAGCAATCAACTTTACTATTATCCTCTTTGAGTCCGGATAATAGTGTGTCTTGTCATTTGACGGAACAATAATTGTTTCTGTTTCAAATCCGTTTTTGTTGGCCTCATTCTCAGATAGTCCGGTCTTGGCAATAGTCCAATCAAACACTTTGACAACAAATGTCCCCAGGACTTTCGGGAAAGTATCATTCCCACCGGTAATATTAATCCCTGCGACCCGCCCATGTTTATTGGACGTTGTTGCCAGTGGGACCCAGACTGGTTTACCCGTAAGGAGATGTGTCGATTCTACACAATCTCCAACTGCATAGATATCAGGGATATTTGTTTCCAACTTTTCGTTTACGTGAATAGCTCCCGTTTGGCCAATCTCAATTCCAGCCTTCTTAGCCAGTTGCACGTTGGGCCTTATGCTGGTTGCCAGCAAGACAAATTCGGCAGGAAAGGTCTGTCTCTTTGTAATCACGTTTGCAATATTACCGTCTGCATCAGCCTCAAATTCCTTTACCTCGTCTTCTTCAAGAACCTGAACTCCTTTGGTTTTTATATAGTTTTGAACTAAAAGAGCGATGTCCTTGTCAAAATTAGAAAGTATCTGATCGCGGCGTATAATCAGTCTGGTATTGATTCCATGTGCTATCAAACTCTCCGCCATCTCCAGGGCAATAAATCCACCGCCAACAATTAAGGCATTTCTAACCTTCTGTTGCAGAATTAGAGATTTGATCTGATTTGCACTTGGGATATTGTGTAACGTAAGAATGTTACTGTGTTCAACGCCTTCGAATTGTGGAATGTTTGGGCTTGAACCAACAGCCAGAACAAGCCGGTCATAATCCAGGGTAAGAGATTGGCTTGTTTTAAGATTGGTGATTTCTACCCTCTTCGCCTCTGGATCGATTGACTCGGCACGGTGTTCAGTAAGAACATCGATGTTCAACATCTTCCTGAAATAATCAGGTTCTCTTATAACGAGGGAGTTGCTGTCTTTAATGATATCTGAAATGAAATAAGGTGTCCCACAAGATGCATACGAGATTTCAGCTTCGTCCGTAACAAGTGTTATCTCTGCGTCAGGGTCTTCCCTCCTCGCCTTTGCCGCACTCTTTGTCCCGGACGCCACCGCTCCAATTATGACTAAACGTTTAGGTTCCATTCTCCACCTCGCATCTTTTTTTATAGGTAATCTTTTCGGTTAATTATAATGCAACGTAAAAGTTTATCAATGCCAAACATTAATGTCGTAATGTTTTCTCATGATTTATTTTAATGGTTCTGGAATTTGAATTGAAAGTGCTCTAAAATTAGTTTAACATTAACCGCATTCTGATACATAGCACTAAAATATCACTTTCAATATGCTCTTTATTACTATACGCAATAAATTTTTGTGGAGGATAAAGGAATGGAGATATTATCAAGTACTACGGTACAAAAGGTATCGGATAATATTTATGTCTTTACAGACAAAGACATGGAAATGAATTCAACCCTTATCGTAGGTAAAAAGGATTGCATCCTGGTAGACACCAGACAAAACATTTCACTTGCAAAAGAATCACAGTCGGCCGTCAAGTCAATCATTCTTAAACCCATCAAGTATCTCATCAATACTCATTACCATGGTGATCATACATTTGGCAATCAGTTGTTCGTAGAAGTGCAGGACATCATAGGCCACAAAAAAATACACACCACACTATTGGAAACAGGCGAACAGTATAAGGCTTCCGGAATTTTTTTATATCATATTTTAGGAAGGAGGTGACGCACAGGTTTTTAATCAGTTATGTTTCATACCATGAGTAAATCTTAGACTTATTTTATATGGTTGTGCATGCTTTGTTTATAGTTATGATATTCTGATTTTGGCTATGGAAAAACTATACACGAAACGTAAAACTTTAAAAAAGGGAGGGTATTATGCGCTTAAAACATGTTTTTATTATTCTTGTACTTACTGTTGGCTTCAATTCTCTACTTTCCATTACAAATGTTAACGCTGGTGAAAAATATAGTGTAAAAGGTGCATTTGTAGAAGGATGTGACTGCTCTATATCGTGTCCCTGTGAATTAACAAGCATTGAGATGGGCTGTCAAACAGTTGGTGCAATGTTGTTGAGTGATGGTAGCTACTTAGACACGGATCTGGCAGGAGTAAAGGTCGCTTTTGCAACTACTCCCGGCAAGTGGGTTCGTATCTATATTGATGCAAATAATGGTAAGCAGAAATATGCTGCCACTCAGTTTATGAAAGGTATTTACGGTGCTTTTGGTAAGATAGAGGCTGTCATTAATGCAAAGATCGACATCTCTGATAAAGACGGTAGATATACCGTTAAAGTTAATGATGGACGGATTATGCAGCTGACTACCGAGCCTATTTTAGGCGGAGATAATAAAACTCCTCTTATGCACTCAAACACCAGCAATAAATTGAACTCTGTTTTTATGCAGGGAAAGACCATTGCGGCAAACTATAGTGACAACGGAAGAAAATTTGAACTTAGTGGAACTAACTCCTACTTTAATCCACAAATGAATAGTGAAGGCAGCATTGAATAATCTTTAGATCTTTATTGTATTTTGACACTAGTTGTCAGATGCTTTGCGCCGACAACATACGTTGCGAATCTTATCAACATGTTGCTCGGTGCAAAGCACATCACTGTCAAGCGGGCTTGCTAATATTGTCACTCCTCATCCGAAACGTTTTCTTTTTTTAATGTAGATTGAGCTGTTAAAGTATTTAAATTATAAAATTAATCTTTTTCCTTTTCTAATTCCTTTTCCAGCTTTTTTATTCTCTCATTTAAGCAGTCAACACATTTATCGCAATCATCTGGACAATCTACATGTCCACATTTCTCACATTTTTCAGCCGCTTCCTTTACAGCTCTTTGCCTTGCAAGACACTCTTCACATTCCCCACAATTACCCTGACATGCATAATGTCCGCAATCTCTACAACCGTCATACCTACATCCGGAATGGCTGTGTCCGTGCGCCAACACCGTGCTTCTGGACATGCCTACAGGCCCGCTGAGAAATGCAATGATAAGTAAAATACTAATGATTAAAATACGCTTCTTAAACATAACCACCTCCTTACGCTTAAAATACTAGATATAAAATGTTGATAAAATACATTATTATCCCGAATATTTGAATGTCAAGTGGTAATTAAATTTGTATAATTCATGTTATCTGTGGGACCATTATAAATCTTACAGAAATTTCTGCAATAAAGGCAAATTATTATCATCCTATATAGGGGAGTTGTAAAATGCCCAAAAAGCCAACTAAAAATAATGCTTGGGAAACTGCATTAACACAATTCAATACGGTATCAAAATTAATGAAGTTATCTAAAGGATGCCAACAAATACTCAAAAATTTTGACCGTATCTTAACCGTTAATATACCCATAAAGATGGCTAACGGTTCAGTAGAATCATTTACTGGATATAGGGTACAGCATAACTCTGCACGAGGCCCATATAAGGGAGGTGTACGATATCATCCTGATCTTACTCTTGATGATTTAAAGGCATTGTCAATGGAAATGACATGGAAGTGTGCTTTGGTAGACGTGCCATTTGGTGGATCTAAGGGAGGTATAGTATGTAACCCCAAAGTGTTATCAATAGAAGAATTGGAAAAACTTACTAGACGCTACACGTATTCCCTTATGCCTATTATTGGACCTGATAAGGATATTCCTGCACCGGATGTAAACACTAACGAACAAATTATGGCATGGATGATGGATACCTATAGCATGAACAATGGGTATTGTTCTCCTGGTATTGTAACCGGTAAACCTCTTAATGTTGGAGGGTCATTAGGACGTACCGATGCAACCGGCCTTGGTATAGCCTTTACCGTTGAAAATACCATAAAAAAGAAAAAGAAAAGCTTGAAAGGTCTCAAAGTGGTAATTCAGGGTTATGGAAATGTTGGCTCGGCTGTTGGAAAATTTCTTAGTGAGATGGGTTGCAGGATTGTTGCTGTAAGCAGCTCTAAAAGTGGCATTTACAACCCCAAAGGGCTTAATCACACTACACTCTTAAAATATTATAAAGAAAATGGTTCTTTTGAGCAATTCCCACATGCTGAGACTGTTACAAATTCTTCTTTATTGGAACTTCCTTCTGATATACTAATACCAGCGGCAATGGCAAACCAGATTACCGAAGAGAACGCAGACAGGATAAAGGCAAAGATAATTGTTGAAGGAGCCAATGGGCCTACAACACCAGAGGCAGACAAAATATTGGATGAACGTAAAATTCTTATTGTTCCAGATATATTAGCTAATGCTGGCGGAGTTATTGTTTCTTATTTTGAATGGGTGCAGGATGTGCAGTGTTATTTTTGGTCTGAAAACGAGGTGGATTCAAAACTTAAAAGTATTATGTTTCGCTCTCATGGAGAGATATGTGACTTTGCTCAAAAAAACAAAACAAATTTACGCACTTCAGCCATGATTTTAGCGATAAAAAAGGTTGAAAATGCAATACGCGTACGGGGTATCTATCCATAATATTATTTTAAGATTAGAGGCTCCTTACAACCAGAAAGTATGAAACAATTTAAAGTTCAAGTAGGTGAGAATTCAATTCCTCATCATTTAATCTAAATATGACATTTTAAACAAAACTGTATTAATAATTTTTCTTAAATTTATAACTTTTTCACAGAGGGAAAAATGCGACAATATTTAGGGTTTATCTTCTATTTTATTTGTATCGCTCAAATATTAATGTTTGTTTCTGTAGATATTAAGGCTCAAGAACAGAAAAGAATTGTTTACAGCGATGTTTTAAAAACTCTGGAGGAACATACGTGCCTTGAATGCCATAGTACAAATAAAAAGGAAGGTAATGTAGATCTTTCTAATTATCAAGGGATAGTTAAAGTCTTGAAACCCGGTCATGCTAACCAGAGTTTATTAGTTCATGCGGTTGAAATAAACATGATGCCTGCTTTACGTGATAGCGATTCTAACCTTCCACTGTTTTCAGAAGACTTAACGTTCATTGAAGATTGGATTAATTCCGGTGCCCCAATTAAGCAATTCAAAAAAATAAGAAAAATCTTTAAAGATTATGCTTGTATAGATTGCCATAGACCACCAAGTGCTTTGGCAGGTGTTAATCTGACAACATATGAGGAGGTTATGAAATATGTTGTTCCAATGGATCTTGATGGTAGTATATTATTAAGTTCTGTAAAAATAAAGTCTATGCCACTATATGAAAATTCTCCTGGATTACGCTCGGAAGAGCTCGCTCTTATAAATGAATGGATAAATTCAGGAGTTCCAAAGGATTAGTATATTAATAAAATACCTTTTAAGTTAGCTCAGAAGGCATTTCGTGGGTTATCGTTATATACCCATTATTGACTATAATTAAAAGTAGAAGTTGGTAATATAACAGAAGTGACAAAATTGACTTAAAGACCTTAAAGAATAATAAAAGGAGTTTTCACAATGAATCATGTTTATGGCCCAGTCCTTCAAGGAGATTAGGTTTATCTTTGGGTGTGGATATAGCTCCCTATAAAATATGTACACTCAACTGTATTTATTGTCAGCTTGGTAATACATCTCGAATGAGTATAGAAAGACAACCTTATGCCGAAAAGGATGAAATCCTAAAAGAGGTCGGGTATAGATGACGCCAATAATATGGATTATAATTTTCAGTTTACTTGGAAGTGTTGTGTCGACTGGTGGAGCCGCACTATTGCTGTATTTCTCCGAAGGGTTGAGGAGGTTACTCACCCCCAATCTTATCAGCTACGCTACAGGAACATTGCTTGGGGCAGCCTTTCTTGGGATACTACCACATGCCTTTGACCACGCTCAAGTCGCACCAATATTGGCATCAGTACTTGCCGGAATAATGTTCTTCTTTTTGCTTGAGAAAATGGTTATCTGGAGACACTGCCACGTGGAGGGCTGTGAAGTACATGGTTCAGCAGGTACCCTCATTATTTTTGGAGATGCATTTCATAACTTTTTTGATGGCGTTGTCATTACAGCGGCATTTCTTACATCTATCCCATTGGGTGTGGCAACAGGAGTTGCAGTAATTGCACATGAGATTCCTCAGGAGATAGGCGATTTTGCGATTCTTCTCGATAGCGGTTATTCAAAGCAAAAAGCACTACTTTACAACCTTCTAGCTTCAATTACCACTTTACCAGGAGCAGTAATAGCATATTTCTTTTTGAGAGAAACACAAACAATTGTACCTTATATACTCGCAATTTCTGCAGCCAGTTTCATCTACATTGCAATCGCAGATCTTATTCCGAAACTTCATCAAAGAGTAAGTGTAGTAGCAAGCATCATACAATTTACTTTGATACTTGCAGGAATAGGAACTATTTTCGTTTTCAGGCTGCATGGATAGAAAGGAGGTTATGTATTTAAACCATTAAGCCTGTTTATCACATATTTTGAAAAGTTTATTATTGAAAGAAAGGGGAATAACATGCCTATAAGAGAAAGAAGTAGATTAAGAAGACGTCGCCATTGGCCATATTGTCAATATTGTGGAACACCTCAACATCCTCATGGCCCTTATGCCTATCCACCACATCAGAAGTTGACACCAAAAGAGGAGAAGGAAGATATTAAGGATTATATTGAAATCCTGAAGGAAGAATTAAAGGAAGCTGAAGAACAACTCAAGGGGCCTGGAAAGTCCAAAAAGAAATAGCTTACTGAAAAACTGTTATTATTGGCGGAGGGCTTATTGGTATCGAGACGTGCGAGGCTTTGCGACTGGCGAAAAATGAGGTTGTCATTGTAGAATTATTGCCTCAAATTCTCACATTTCTCGATTTGGAACGTGCAAAAATAGTGGAGGATCATATATGCCGTGAATCTGTAAAAAGCAATTTTATGTTTATATCATTTTTTTTAACAGAAAGGGAGGCAAGTTATGGCATTAGTAAAATGGGATCCATTTAGGGAGATTGAGGATATGTTTGACCGTTATACCAGAGCAGTTGGTTGGCCTCGAAGCGGAAGTCATGAATTGATGACTTCCGGCGATTGGTCACCTCGTGTCGACATAGTGGAGAATGACAAAGAGTTCGTCATCAAGGCAGAGATACCGGAAGTCAAGAAGGAGGATGTGAAGGTCACCGTTGACAATGGAGTCTTGACTATCCGGGGTGAGAGAAAACAGGAAAAGGAAGAGAAAGGGAAAAAGTTCCATCGAGTCGAGCGTCATTACGGGAGCTTCACTCGCAGTTTCTCGTTGCCTGAAAATATCGATGAAACTAAGACCAAGGCTTCGTTCAAGGATGGCATGCTGGATCTGAAGATTCAGAAAACTAAGGAGGCGAAGCCGAAAGCCATTGAGGTCAAAGTGGAATAATAGGGATTTTTCAACAAACTGCTACACCTGACTGGATAAAGCCTTGTACGGCTGTACCCCAGTCAGGTGAGCTTTGCGTTAAATATTTTTACCTATAATTTACAATCGTTCAAACTGTTCTGAAACACTATAGTCAATTCTGTTTCAACGAAGATTTTTGCGGATCAGGGACGCCTCATTACTTCCCCTTTTTTCTATTTCCCAATAACGACTATATATGAAGTGGCGAGGCTCACATGATTTCACCCAACATCTCTTTTTTAAATCTAATACACATTCCATATAATCGTAAAATGGATTCTATCGAATATTTACGGTTATAGTAACAAGGCGCCCTAAAGATAAGTTAGTTATCCCTTAAAGGAGAAATAGTATGATAAACTTAGAAAAAATACTCTGTCCAATTGATTATTCAGAATATTCAAAAGAGGCATTAAAATATGCCGTATCTCTTGCAATAAAAGACAAAGCAAAGCTGTACTTATTGCATGTTATCGACATGCGCACTTTTGAGGACGATTTAGGAGTAATAATGGTAAAGCAAATAAATGATGAAATAACCAAACAACATAAATCTATACTTCTTGATTACATTCCAAAAGAAATTAGAAATGATATAAAAATGGAAGTCTTGGTAGTCTCAGGAATACCTTTTGCTGAAATTATAGATATCTCAAATAAAAATAATATGGATATGATAATAATGGGTTCACACGGAAGGACTGGTATTGCACACATAATGCTTGGAAGTGTGGCAGAAAAGGTAGCAAGAATAGCAAATTGTCCGGTCTTAATAGTTAAACAACACTGATTTACACAGATTGAAACATAATCATAATAATACCATAAGCATATTTTGAAACCGCGAACCTAATGGACGATATTTTAAATACATTCAGAAAAAAATATCCAGAAAAATTTGTTAAAGAGGACAAAATCTTCAATAACATTCACAGGGGACATAGGATCTTTATCAGTACAGGCTGCGGAGAGCCACAGTACCTTGTTCAGGCTTTGATAAATTATGTTCAATCACATCCGAAGGCTATCTTTGATGCAGAAGTGTTCCATGTATGGACATTTGGTGTAGCGCCGTATACAGATGAAAAATTTAAGCAGAACTTCCGACACAACTCTTTCTTTATTGGCAAGAGTACCAGGGATGCCGTAAATCAGGGACTTGCAGATTATACTCCGATTTTTTTTTCAAAGATTCCTGAAATGCTATATCAAAAAAATATACCTGTTGATGTCGCTCTTATACAAACCTCCTTTCCTGATAATCACGGTTACATGAGTCTTGGGGTAAGTGTTGATATTGTAAAAGCAGCATTGGAGAGCTCAAATTTAGTTATAGCTCAGATTAACACTAATATGCCACGTGTTCACGGTGATGGCTTTATAAATATAAAAGATGTTGATTTTGTCATTCCCTATGATGAACCTTTGTTGGAATATTTTGAACAGGCTCCTGGCAAGATTGTAAAGAGGATTGGTAATTATGTTTCAGGTCTTGTTAAAGACGGAGACACCATACAGGTGGGTTACGGAAGTTTACCTAATGCTGTTCTCTCTTCACTTGATGAAAAAAAGCATATAGGTGTACATACTGAACTGTTGTCTGATGGTATAGTGGAGCTTATGAAAAATGGAGTAGTAGACAATACGATGAAGAGTATAAACCGTGGCAAAACTGTAGCAACATTCTGTATGGGAAAGACGGAAACCTATGAATTCATTCACGACAATCCTGCTATTGAATTCAGGACTGTTGATTACACGAATAATCCACTCATTATTGCCAGGCACAAAAATATGGTGGCCATAAATAGTGCACTAGAGATAGACCTTACCGGGCAAGCAACGGCTGAATCTATTGGGAAGGTATTTTACAGTGGTATTGGAGGCCAGGCCGACTTTATGAGGGGAGCGATTCTTGCAGAGGGTGGCAGGACTATATTGACGCTTCCGTCAACTGCAGAAAAAGGTTCTACCTCAAGGATAGTACCATTTTTAAAGGAGGGAGCAGGTGTAACATTAAATAGAGGTGATATTCATTATGTAGTCACAGAATATGGAATAACCTATCTTCATGGCAAGAACATCAGGGAACGTGCAATGGGCCTGATTGCAATAGCTCACCCTAAATTCAGGCCTTGTCTTATTGAGGAGGCAAAAAAATTAAAGCTTATTTATAGGGATCAAGCATTTATACCAGGAAAAAGGGGAGAATATCCTGAGCATATAGAGGCGTACAGAAAAACCAAAACAGGAATTACTGTTTTCTTGAGGCCTATTAAAATAAGTGATGAACCTCTAGTCAAAGATTTTTTCTATTCTCTTTCAGATAAAAGCCTTTATAAGAGATTCCTGTCAGTAAGAAAGGATATGCCTCATGAAAGATTGCAAGAATTCGTTATTATCGATTATACAAAAGATATAATGATACTTGCGGTTTTAGTAAAGGGTAAAAAAGAGATGGTACTCGGAATCGGACAATATTTTGTTGACGATAAAACCCACAGTGCAGAGGTGGCTCTCGTAACAAGAGATGATTTCCAGGGTAAGGGTGTAGGGCATGAACTCCTATCCTATTTAACATATCTTGCAAAGAAACAGGGACTTTTGGGTTTTACTGCTGAGGTACTGATTGAAAATGACCCCATGCTTCACCTCTTTAACAAGATGGGTTTTGATATTGAAGAAAGATGCGAAGAGGGAGGAGTTTATGTTCTTAAAATGGCATTTAGAGTAAAATAGCGTTAAACAACCCTGATATAAGATACCTGTTTGAACCACGTGGTGTGTTCGTTATAGAAGCTTCGCAGAATCCGGGAAAGATTGGATACCGTGTCGTGGAAAATATTATTGAAGGTGGATACAAGGGGAGCATTGAATAATCTTCAGTATTTTGTACAAAGAGAATATATACTAATACTTTAAAAGTTGCATTCTGGGTAAACTCTGGAAGCGAAGAACCTGCTATTCTCAAGCCAATTGGCTTTTTGAGGCATTGCTTCGAAATAAGAAGAGGCTCTTCACTTCACTTCTTTCATAATATTAAATATTAATCTTTTTGCTTTTGTAATTTCTTTTCCAGCTTTTTTATCCTTTCATTTAAGCAGTCAGCACATTTATCGCAATCACTTGGACAATCTACATGACCACATTTCTCACACTTCTCAGCCGCTTCCTTTACAGCTCTTTGCCTAGCAAGACACTCTTCACATTTCCCACAATCACCCGGACATGCATAGTGTCCGCAATCCCCACAATCGTCATACCTACATCCGGAATGCCTGTGTCCGTGCGCCAATACCGTGCTTCTGGACATGCCTATAGGCCCGAGGCCCGCTGAGAAATGCAATGACAAGCAAAACAAATAATGCCTTATACCAGTATTTCATTTTGACCTCCTGTGTTTAAATAATGATAATAAAAAAAATTGCACCTCATTTTCTGAAAGTCGGGCTAAAGCGGTGTCATTGTCATCGTAGAAAATGATGTTTTGTCAAGAGCTGTTTCCACATGCGAACAGTCAGGAAATGTGTAAAAATTACCAATCAGGCACCACGGTAACTCATTGCTTTCCTGATGCGATTGCATGCCATTTTTACGGCAGCCTCTCTGGGTAGCAAATTTTCTTTCTTTGATCTTTCCAATATCTCAAGAGTATTGGTGCGGATCTTTTCTTCAATCGTTTCCATAACCTGACTTTCAGATCCTCCTCGGAATTCTACGGCTGCACAAATAACTCCACCAGCGTTGGCAATAAAGTCTGGGATGTTCAGAATCCCCCTTTTGTGCATCAGTTGTTCAGCCGCTTCTGTGGCGGGTATATTGGCTCCATGAATAACCAGCCTTGCCTTGAGTTGATCTACGTTGTTTTCTGTCAGCACATCTGGTCGTGCTGCCGGAATCCAGATATCACATTTTATCCCAACAAGTTCATCACGGCCTATTGCCTGGCCACCGGGAAAAGTGTGCACCGGAGAACCTTCCTTCTTGTGCTTAATTAGTGCGTCTACGTCCAGGCCGTTTTGGTTCTGAATTGCACCCTGACTATCGGAAACAGCAACCAGTATTGCACCTCGTTTGCTAAGAAAGTTAGCTGCATGCCTGCCCACTGCGCCAAATCCCTGCACGGCAAGATGACTTCCTTTGAGAGGAATTCCTGCTTCTGAAGCCGCTACTTCAGCAGCTACTGCTACTCCAAAGCCAGTAGCTCCTATCTCGTCTAATGGTATACCGCCCAGTACCCTTGGGAGACCTGCCGCTCTACCAATTTCATCCTTAACCCAGGCCATGCACTCTTCGTTTGTTCCCATATCAGGTCCGGGGATGTATTCTGTAACCGATCTGATCATACGGGCAAAAGTGCGCACCAATTTTTCCTTTTGTTCACAACTGCAAGCAGGATCAGCGATGATCCCTGCTTTCGCTCCACCATGTGGGAGCCCTGCTGCAGCATTCTTTAGTGTCATGGCACGAGAGAGTCGGTATATCTCATCTATCGTTAAATCCGGTGCCATGCGCACACCTCCAATTGCTGGTCCACAGGCAACGTTGTCAACAACTACGATGGCTTCCAGACCTACACGTGGTTGGCGTAACAACAAGATTTTTTCTGGCCCAAGTTCGTCGCCGATATTGTGTATTTCAATTTTCATTATTTATTAGAACAGCTTTATCTGTTTTGGTTTCTTTCGTTTCTGCATGAGCGCTTGATATACAACAAAAGCTGTAGAAACATCCTGTATAGCTAAACCTGTTGAATCAAATAAAGTTATTTCATCGTCTGATGTTCTAGCTTTTTTCTTACCGGAAACAATTTCTCCAAGTTCCGCGTGAATATCTTTCTTCTTTAGTTTGCCCCTCAAAATCGGAACATTGATTTCTCCGGAGTGTGATGCCTGCTGCCATTCGTCTATAACAATCTTACAAGATTTAGTTAGAGCAGTTTCCAGTTCCTGCTTTCCTGCAGCATCAGCGCCAATACCATTTATGTGTGTACCGGGATCAATCCATGATTTCTTGATAATTGGCTTTCTGGCAGGTGTGGTTGTAGTAATAATATCCGCACCACGGCAAGCTTTTTTGCCGTCAGGTTCCGGAAGGAATATAACTTTAGGATATTCCTTAGACATCTCCTTGCAGAATTTAATCATGGACTTTTCAGAACGTGCGTGTACACGAACTTCTTTGAGTTTTCTTGTAAGCATTATATGATGTAATTGAGTATAGGCTTGCGCACCCGCACCAATTAAAGCCATAACTTTGCTGTTCTTTCTCGACAAGTACTTCGTCGCCACACCTCCTGACGCGCCAGTACGCATGTTAGTAATGCACGTACCATCTAATATAGCAACATTAAACCCGTTCTTTGGGTCTGTTAATAGAATAGTAGCCATAACGGTTGGTAAACCGAATTTCTTGTGATTATCAGGATGAACAGTAACAGATTTAATTCCGGCAATATTCATACCCGGAGCATTAATGTAAGCCGGCATCGAACGCAAGTCGCCATATTTGAATGTCAGGTAGGACTTTGGAGGCTGGTAAGCTTTGCCTTGGCCGAAAGCATTGAATGCAGCCTCAACTGTTTTCAGAGAAATCGGATATGTCAGCACCGATTGTACATCTTTTGCCGTAATTAATAATGTCATATCGAGATTGGATGATAAGTAATCTTTTTTTTAACCAATGTGTATATTAAAACAAAAGACCACACATGATTTCAATAATTTTTCAAGTTTTCGTTAATAATACTGTTAACAACAGAACGGCATTGTGACACCGTCTGTATGCTGCTAATGTGATACCTTTACTCATCAATTTCAAATGGATCATCTATAGCCGATCCATTAAACTTCTTTGCATGGGTTTGTGCATGTTGCCTTTGTTGAAAAGCATGAATACGATTGTTATTAGCTCATTTGTAATTAAGTTACTTTCCACAAAATACGCCATATAGGAATCGATCTTATTTCCCCTGATCTCATCAGTTACTATTACATGGTCAACTACCTGTATTTTTTTAACCATTTCGTTGCACAATATATAGAACAGAACTTCTTAATCGAGCTGTCCTTTAGAACAATATCAACCTCGTAAATTGCAGTGACAGCAGAACCATCATAAGCACAATGATGACTGCTTAGACTAAGATAATCTATATGCTTATTTGCGTTTCTTTAATTGGAAATCCATACTTGTCGTCTTGCCTGCTTCTACAGTTACGTCTTTTGTTATTGTTTTAAGCTTTTCATGCCATGCTTTCAGTTTATAAGTACCTGCTGGTACATTCTCTATCTTGAAAACTCCATCCTTTCCGGTAAGAGAAAAATATGGATTTGCAAGCACGAGCACAAAAGCAGACATCTCTGCGTGGACGTTACATAAAAGAGGTATCTCTCCAGGTTCATCAAATGTTACGTGTTTTACAACGCCAACATCATAAGTACCCAGATTAAACTGTTTACAACAGTCTGGAGGAGACAGAACATTATGGCGAACACTATCGCTATTTGGGAAATCGATCGTTGTACCCATCTGTACCACTATTACATGAGGAACAAAAGTTAAATTAAATTGGTCCACTACACCATGCTCTTCTGGTGCAGGGAATTTGTTGTCACCTATTTTTTCAATATAAACAACTACGTTTTCCGGATATCTAACTCTTTTACATTTAACACTTCCCGTAATAGCTCCGCCATTCTCAACTTTAACCTCTATCTTAATCTCTCGTTTTAAAGCCAGCATGGCTTTCTTTAAGTCTTTCTGCATTATTTTAGCTTGTTCTGCAGTCAGAGTTTTTTCGTTATCTTGAGCATTTGTATGTGTGACAAATAAAATCATTGCGAAAAGAACAAGTGTTGCTAAAAAATATTTCTTCATATCATCAATCCTCCTTTTTTTATAATTTTAGATTAACCGATAAGTAAATGCTCTCTTTGCATGTTCTATGTGCTATCTTCTTTGCTGAGTATCTTTTCCGCTTCTCTTGCCATGTAGCGGACTATGGCACCACAGAATTTTCTTCTTTCAGGCGTATTAAACTTACCACGTTCCCTCCAAACCTTCGTCACGCAGGCACACTCTGTAGTTTTATACTTTTGTTCATAAGTATCTGCTAACTTTTTAGTTCGCTTGTAGGCATCATCAGAATTCTCATCAGGCTTAAGTCTGCCATATTTTATGCCCACAGCCATGATCGGACCAGTTACCGCATCACACGTGGAACCCCTGCCTCCAAATCCGGTTCCGAATCCGGTAGATGCTTTTAGCAGGGTTTCGGGAATATCTAATATTCTCGTATCATTAAGTGCATGCAGTATGCTCTCGGCACATCCAAATCCGTTTAGATAGTGTTCTCTGGCTACTGTTCCAACATCTTTGCCTTCCATGATTGACCTCTAAATCTTTGTTTTAAAATTTGTCATGATTTCACGTATTTAGTTTATATTACTAAACAAACCGTTAAATACCTTATCTTGTAAACCTTAAAGCCTTCTCAGGACAGGCTTCAATACATCGGCCACATGCAAAGCAGTCTGGTCTTGACCTTTTCTCTTCAAGAACAGATTGAACAGCAGGACAAGAACTCTTCTTAATGCATAGATTACAGTCTTTACAATCATGCTTGTTAACCTTGATCTTAACCAGCGAAAAGTGCTCCAGTACCCAGGTATAAAGTCCTATAGGACAGACCACGTGACAGAAGGGTCTGAAGATGAACAGAGACGCCGTCAACGTAATAAGCAAAACCATAACAGGCATAATCTCGAATCTCCAGTGAAGGAAGTGAAACGGATTGCAGTAATCGTAAATGCTCCGGCCTATGGTAAGCACTAACGTGATGAAAGCAATGAAGATTATCATGCGTAGAGTGTTAGTTAACCGGAAGGGAAGTATAAACCTGAGCTTCCTGGTTAAGGGTAGATGATTAAATGCCTCCTGAATAGCACCAATAGGGCAGGCCCAACCGCAAAAGAGTTTATTGCCAACAATGCTGAACACAGAAATAAAGAATAAAATTGCTATAAAGATAATGGGCACCTGTCTGCCAGCACTAAGAAACAAAAATGGCTTGGTGATAGCACAAACAGGGCTTGGGTGCAACCCCATGCCCCAGGCAAACCAGCCCAAAGGCAATGCTGGCAGAATACCAAAAAAGAAGAATACGGCACTTAACACTATTAATCGTAATCTACTTTGTATGTGGGCTTTTATTAAAAGTCCCATTCCTACCAGACAGAAGGTAGCGCTGACCCAGACACGTGGTAACAGCAAAATATCAAAAAACCCCATTGATCTTCTGCCACCTCCCGCAGCCCAGGTAGTGTCTGGAATACACAGCAAAATTGCAACTGCGCACAATACTGCTCCAAAAACCCTGTATATAGGATATAAATTCTTCATATGAACTCACCCCTTTATTCAAATAACGGTAAGAGTCGTTAGTGTTAATGTCCTGTAAAACTCCAAGCAAGCGCATAAGTATGCAGGGCCTTGAGAGACGAAACATTAAACCTGCATACTTATGAGTCTCTTTGTATTACCTGAACTAGCGTCGTCTCCATCCACTCCATGCAGGAAAACCGTTTTTATCTCTCAGTTGAAATATTTCATCTCCCTCTTTTACTTCTGCGGCAATAATAGCCGGTTTTCCGTCGAACATAATCCTTGACCCTGTTATTTCGACCTTGTCTTCAGGCTCTATAGTAAAATTCTGGTTCTCAATGTACCATCCGGGTCCCAGATGAACATCAATAGTTTCTTTATCTGATTTTAGACTCAGATGCACTCCATATGACATACCTTTTTGTGGCGTAATTTTGTCTACGCTGATAACTTCGCCACTGATAGTTTCAATTGTCGCAGGGTTATACATCCTTCCATAACGGGATTTAGATCCCCATTTTCCGCTTCCTTTCCACTTCATTTTCTGCTGAGTGGGTGGTTGAACATCAGATCTTCGTCTCCAACCGCTCCAAGCTGGAAAACCGTTATCATCTCTGAGTACCATTATTTCGTCATCTTTTCTTACTTCGTAGGCAATGACAGCGGGTTTGTCATTAAAAATGATTCTCGAACCTTTGATTTCTACCTTATCGTGTAGCTCAATCTTTGTATCTTGATTTTCTATGTACCATCCAGGACCCAAATGAACTACCAAATCTTCAGTTTCGGCCTTCACCGTTATATGGACACTGTAGGATGCGCCTTTACCTCGTATCATTTTGTCTACACTAATAACCTCACCGCTGATAGTCTCTGATGTCTCTGTATTATACATCCTGCAGCACGATGATCCCGGTCCCCAGCCTCTGCCACCGACAGACCCTCTTCCATGCCGAGCGTAAGAATCAACAACAAAAAGAGAATTTGAAATACAAACCATCAATATCAGGCATATTATACATTTCATTTTATTTCCCTCCTTTTTTAGTCAAAAAAACAATTGGGATTTAACTGCACTTATCTTTCTTATAACACGAAATTAGAACAAATAAAGGAAAATATGGATGTGTTCCCTGACCCTTTGGATAGATTACATAGATATTATAAAACGTGACGGATAATTGACAAATGATGTTTATAGATATCGTTAGTTGTGATCATTTTCTACCAAGTGTGATTAGTGGCAAAACTATGATCGTCCACACCTAGCAGAGACCCCTTGTCCATAAGTTTTCATGTAAAGATATTATATATTGAAATTTTGCATGGGACAGGTTGATAATGATGTGTTCATATTGTAAAAAGATAAGGATGGAAGACGACGAATGGATAGATGTGGAAGTGTATATCCAAGCCTATACAATGGCAAAACTAAGTCATGGTTATTGCGAGGATTGTCTGAAGGAGATTGAGGATAAGATAGGAACATAAGATACTAATGGAGCTGGATTATTTAAGATCTGGACATTAGGACTGATTCAAATAATATATATTCTCTTCTTGCTTAACATTTCTGATTCCATGGCATCCTGGCTAAGACCATTGCTATGCCACATGTATCCGTAACTGCTGCGAAAACGAGTCCAGCTCCTATTGCACCTGATAATATTAAAAACATGGGGTTAAAAACAAATGATAAGACAACTCCTAGGAGTACTAGTAAACCTGTAGTAAACCTTACCTGCCTCTCAAGTGACCACACCTTGCCTTCTTCCTTTTCAATCGGATATCCAGCATCAATCCATGACTTCAGGCCACCCGTTACAACAGAAATGTTTTCATGTCCTTTTTCCAGTAACTGTTTTGCATACTTTTCTGCCCTTTTACCTGATTGACAAGTTATGTATGAGTGACATTTTTTGTCTATTCTCCTGGAACTATCCTTAAACTTAGACAGTGGTGCTGAGATTGCATCCCTAATTTTTTCACTTTCGAATTCAGAGGTTTCCCTTACATCAACAATTTGCAAATCGTCATCGTTCTTAATCTTTTCATATAATTCTTCTACGGTAGAAAAACTTATACTGCCTGTATCTTTAGCATTTATTTCATTGCCTCCATTAAGCAGGTGTAAATCATATTTGGTTAATAGTGAAACATTTCGTACTATGCTCATATAGGATATCAAACACAGATACATTTTCTATACTAAAATAGCAAGCCTTATACACTAATTCATTATTTCATCACCGTTCTCAAGTGTTTAACTGGCAACTCTTTCATATAATGATAAGAGTAATCAAGTGGTGATTCTGAGATGATATAGCACTCATTTTCCTATTGCTTCAGGCGTCACAGAAATACGCAACCCCACTGCATGAAGAACTTTTGCAAGAGTTTCCAGCCTGGGATTACCTTTTTTTGATAAGGTCTTGTACAGTTGTTCCCTGTTCAGGTGAGTTTTTTTTGATAGAGATGTCATGCTTCCAACTCGCGCGTCAGCTACATCTTTTAAAGCAGCCGTAAACAGTTCCATGTCACCATCTGCAAGTATCTCTTCCAGGTACATAGCGGCAACTTTAGGATTTTCCAGTAATTCCTTACTCGTTTTATCAAACGATCTGCTTGCTTTTTTTGTCATGGTTTTGTCCTTTCTACATAATCCGTCAAATATTCTTTCGCTTTAACAATCGTTTTTTTCTGGTCTTTTTTAATTGATCCAGCTAGCAACAGAACAAGCTTTTTTCCTACAATAGCGTAAAAGATTCGATAACCAGGACTGTAATGTTCGCGCATCTCAAAAATTCCCTTAGTGCCCTTGATATCTTTCCAATCTCCAAAGTTTCCAAAGGAAGCCCGCCTGATTCGTGCTCGTATTTTAGCTTGAGCCCTTTCATCCTTGAGGTTTAGCAGCCATTCGCCGAATGGCGTCTTGCCGGTAATGGTCTCGTATTCCTCAATGTCGTATTGTTTCATAGCTGTACAGTAGTTTATAAACTACTGTTTGTCAATTGTAATTCCTTAATAAAATCACCTCGCAGATACGTATTTTACTATATCTGACAGACTCGCTTAATATCAAAATCATTCAATTTGTGATTAATATTTCCGCCGGAAACTTGTTAACATTTTATACATACATAAGATATTAACATAACATAACATGTTATGTTATGTTAACTTCAAACAAGAAAAAGATGATAAAAGGATAATTATTACTCTTGGTATAAAAGTAGGTGGAACACCTCTGTACTTTCCTAAATATTTATATAGTGTGTTTGAATACGGTAAAACACCGTTTTACTTTTTATCAATATTTGTTATAGATATTTTATTACATAAAAAAAGGAAGACACAAGCGGCAACTTGTGTCCTCCATAACATTATTCCCATTCACCAATGAAAAAGAATAATACGTATAGATTAGTTAATAAACTCAATATAGCAACAAGAAAAGCTGCATGGATGAGGACGGTCACTACCGCCCGGAAGACATGCAGCTTTTTTTTTGGCTTCAGATTGGGAGACCCCCTATGACTTGATACTAAGAAACAACCGGAACACGATTTTTTAAGATGTTGAAATACAATGACTTACAATGTGGCAAATTTCAACCGTTTTTATAGCTTTTTCAGGAGAAAAATTATGTGTAAATGCGCAGTGAAAAAAGAGAAAAAATCTGGAGTTATGACCGCTAAAAATAGTTGGAGGCTTAACGCTCTTTGGCGTATTGAAGGATATATACGTGAACTTGGTCAGGAGTCCAGAGCTAAAAGGATGGGCTATTGTGGAAACACTATTTTCGTAAAAGTTAAGAAAGGAGATCCATCCAATGTTTTGTATGAACCGCAACTTCGTTGTAAAGACAGAGTTTGTCCTGTGTGTAATTCATACCGTGCATCAATTCTTTCTAGAAAGGTAGAAAAACTCGGTAAAAACATGAAAAACCCTCATTTGCTGACAATAACAGCTAATACACTAAACAGGGATAGTTTGAAAACAGCTGTTGAGTGTTTCAAGAAATCAACAAGTTTGCTTAAAAAGCAAAGGTCATGGTGGAAGAGGTATGTGCTGGGAGGAGTAGAACATATAGAGATTACATACAAAGAGAAGACAGGCTGGCATGTTCACTCACACATGTTGGTTGATCTGGCAGTTGATCGTAAGGTTGAGAATATGCAGCTTACAGACAATGGTTATTTTCTTGACCCACTAAAGAAAGATCTTGAGCATGTTCTTCTAAAAGTTGGTCTTGGTACTATCTCTGATATCAGGCCGGTAACAGAAGGATATGGGAAAGAAATCTCAAAGTACTCTATGAAGTTTGGTCTTGATATTGAAGAAGCCAGGCTTAAAGAGATTATAGTCGATATGAAGGGAAAGAGGATGGTATCAAGGTTTGGTAATTGTTATGGCCTTAAAGAGATGGAGGAACTTACACCTCAAGAGGAGGATCAATATGAAACACTGGGAACCATTAAGGAAGTTGTTGATAGATGCTTTACAGAGACTGGTGTTGACAGTGAACTGGTCAGATATGCTCTTGAAGCAGTTAGGATCGGGCTCATAAGGATATGTTCTGTTGACAATAAAAAATTTCAAGATGAGGGAGTAGATTCATCTTGAATCTTTTAGAAAGGTGACAAGTGATGGTAGTAGATGGCATGATTGCAAGCGATGTAAACGTATCTGATAAAGGTGTCTGGTTTCAGGTAATGTGTAAAGACCTTAGAAATACGTTTAGAGTCTTTATTCCTATGGTTAATGTAAATGGAGAGCATCTTTTAAATATGGGAGATCATGTTAAGGTTGATTTTAATGAGTTCTTTCCGTTTGGAAATGAAGTTAGGATGGAAGTAAAGAGAGTTACTTTAGATAATGGCAAAAAGAAATTTGATTTCTAATTGTTTGGAGTGTGACTAGTGCTTCTAAACTAGACGTTTCTGGAAG
>Ga0233429_1001667_pt1 | contig 25527 bp, 20 predicted proteins | sample SI_118_April2016_3_FD_179879 | JGI IMG/M metagenome (GOLD analysis project Ga0233429, IMG submission 179879) | Seawater microbial communities from Saanich Inlet, British Columbia, Canada - SI_118_April2016_135_MG | ecosystem: Environmental > Aquatic > Marine > Inlet | place: Canada: British...
TACGCTTTCTGGCTAAATCTGCTACAGAATAGATAAGCATCTTGTCAATCTCACGCGGCGATAACATCATGACAAAACTATCTCCCTTCTTAATTGTTCATTATAATAATTAATCGATTATCTCAGCAGATATGGGAATATTAATAATCGGTTGTATTTTACTACTGGTATATACTTTTAATAGGCCTTCTATTTTTCCAACCGGTGCATTTCCATTTATCTTAGTTAGAATTCTAAGGGGTATGCTTTTTTTTTCAAGAAGATTCTTTTGAGAAAAACTTGTAGAAGCTTCCCAAAAATTTGAATGCAGGGTTACGTATTCTTCTTCATCGATTATCATTCGAGGGTCTGTTATAATTTCTGTTGTTAGAAAATCAGGCTGGACTTCAATTTTATCAACCCTGGTTTTTTCTTTTAACAAGGTAATAAATATAGATTTTGCACATTTATTATCTTTCTTGACTACGCCAAAATATAAATGCGATGGGTATAGACGAATATCTCCGAGCACCTCTCCGGAAAATGGAATTATCAAACGGGCCTGCCTCTCACTATTTGTGAGTATTTGTATATTGCCCGTCACAACACCAATCGCAGCAGTATCTTTTAACGTCACCTCAACAACAAATTTATCCTCATGTCCCTTTTTTTTGTATTCAATACTAATGTCAGGATTAGTTGATATCACATCTTTTATTACTAATTTGAATCCTGGACGTGGCTTGACATCTATTCCCACCTTTACTTTTTTCCCCTTAGGAATACGCCCAAAACCTATCTGCCACGCATTTATTGTAATATCTTCCATTATCTCTCCTATCAGTTTAAGAGAGTAGACAGGGGTGTCCGGATCATTTGAATATATTTTTATGTTTTTGGATATCGCACCTGTATCAAGAACACCCCTAAGGACCACGGCAATACTCTCAGACATTCCCGGAAGCACTTTGGGTGCTGTTGGCTCAGAAATAATACAACTACACGAAGTCTTTATGTCTTCTATTATTAAATTTTTCGTTCCACGATTTTCAAAAATGAAGAGATGTTCCACATCTTCATTTTTATACACTTTACCAAAATTAAAGATTGGTTCTTCAAAATAAATGAGAGGTTGTTCTGTTATCGACGTTTGAACATTTTTCAATCTAGTTACAATGTCTTCTTCGTGTTTTACATCATCGCTACTTATACCTGATATACTTTCTTCTAATAATTTGTAGGATTGAAAATCATCAGAAATAGCCCAACTGGAAATAAATAGACTAACCATCACTACTTCCAGTATAAAAAACATCTTCACCTGATAGTCCCTGAATAATTTCCAGCTAATCAATATCTGCAGAACCTTCATAACCAGTTCTAATATTAATAATACCATTTGTATCACAAACAAATACCAGGCCATCACCAAAAGAACCGGTTTTAGCCGACTGAACAATTACATTCACAAACTTATCAACGTCATCTTTTTCGGCAAGAATCTCAATCTTCATTTTCGGCAGGAGATCTACTTTGTAATGTTTTCCTCTCCATTGTTGTATAACACCTTTTTCCATTCCATGACCGTCTATCTGAGCTATCGAAATGCCAGGACAACCTGCTTCTTCGAGAGCATTTTTTACAAAATGAAGTTTTTCCGGACGGATAATAGCTTCGATTTTTTGAACTGGCGCCCTACCTTTCGTGATAAGCTTTACAGGTAGAGGAGTTTCTTCTTGTGGAATGTCTTCCACACCGCCTATAAAGACTTTTGACGTAGAAACGAATGTATCACCCGCTCGCCTGATTACAAAATCCGGATATGCTACATTGTTGTGTTCACATATATCAAGTCCTTCCATCTCTTCACTGGCTTCTACGCGGATTCCGATCGTATACTTCAGTGCCAACCAGAAAATACCTGATAGCAGAAACGCAAACAATGCAACGACCCAAACACCTAAAAACTGTGAACCCAATAACGACGCGCCTCCTCCAAAGAATAATCCATTTCCAACGCTTTGGGGTATATAATGCCCCTCGGCAAAGAACCCGACACATAAGGTACCAAAGACACCGTTAACCAGATGTACGGACAGAGCTCCGGCAGGGTCATCTACCCTTACCCTATCAAAAAACATAACTGACAGGACCACTAACCATCCTGCAACAAACCCTATAATGGCAGCGCTGGTAACACTAACCACGGCACAAGATGCGGTTATAGCAACAAGCCCACCTAAGCAACCGTTAAGTGTCATTCCTAAACCTGGTTTCTTTAGAAGAACCCAGGAAGCAAATGTAGCCCCCAGAATACCTGTACATGCTCCCATATTTGTTGTAATAGCTATGTGGGAAATTAATTCCGGATTAGCAGACATTGCACTTCCAATATTAAAACCAAACCAACCTATCCACAATGCAAATACACCAATTAATGCTAATGGCATGTTATGTCCGGGAATTGTTGTAATGGAGCCGTCCGGATTGTATTTTCCAAAACGAGATCCTAATATCAGAACACCGGACAGTGCTGCCCATCCTCCAACTGAATGAACTACTGTTGATCCGGCAAAATCAAACATACCTTTTGCCACTAACCAGCCGTTGCCCCAAACCCAATGACCAACAACCGGATACACGAAGGCGACCATTAAAAATGAGAATATTATAAAAGCACTGTATTTAATGCGCTCTGCAACGGCACCAGATATGATGCTTGCAGCAACCATCGCAAACTTCATATGAAAGAAAAATTTTGCCTCTAAAGGGATGCCAACCCAAGCAAGCGCTGAATACACTCCCTTGTAACTGCTTCCAGTTGAAGGGCTATTATCCACACCACCCATACACATAACCCCCTCTATCCCAAAAAGTGGATTACCGTCACCAAACATAAGCCCAAAGCCGAAAAGCCAAAAGGCCATTGCTGCCATTGCGATAACTATGACGTTCTTCGAAAGAACATTTACACAATTCTTGGCACGAGTAAAACCACTTTCAACACATGCAAAACCCAAACCCATCATGAAAATGAGTACTGCTGCAATGATTATCCATAAGGTATCTGCAACAATTTGTGCTTCCATAATTTTATTTAATCTCCTTCAATCTCATATTGTCTATTGTTATATTGTTATGTGTTTTTGAACGCTTTCCAAGTCTACATCACTAGTTCTTCCAGTTTCAATGACAGAACCTTTTGCCATAATATAGTAGACGTCTGCGACACGCCATGCAAATTCAAGATACTGTTCCACCATCAAAATGGCTATATCTGATAATTCTTTAATACGCACAAGAACATGTTCAATCTCCTTAATAACCGATGGTTGTATTCCTTCTGTAGGCTCATCAAGTATTAAGAGTTTAGGGTCTAATGTCAACGCCCTTCCTATAGACAGTTGCTGCTGTTGCCCACCACTCAGATCGCCCCCTTTTCTATTTCGAAAATCATCCAGGATAGGAAACAGTTCAAAAACGATATCAGGCACCTTACAAACATTGTCCCTTCTAGCCTCTAAGGCCACCAGAAGATTTTCATATACAGTAAGTTGAGGGAATATGTCACGGCCCTGAGGCACAAAACCCATACCGCGTTTGGCCCTTTGTGCCGACGTCATTTTAGTAACATCTTGATTGTCTAAGGTAATTCTCCCCTTCCTGGCTGGAAGCAGACCCATCACTCCCTTTAACGTTGTTGTTTTACCTACTCCATTTCGTCCCAGCAAACACCCAGTCTCACCAGGCTTGATCTTTAAATCAACGTCGTGAAGAATATGACTTTCGCCATAGTAAACATTAAGACCCTCAATCGTTAACATGAATTATTCTTCCCTCCCTAAATACTTCTCTATTACCCGTTCGTCTTTTTGAACTTCATCCATAGTTCCTTCACACAAAACGGTACCATCATGTAAGACCGTCACCTTTTGTGCTATGTTTCTAATAAAATCCATATCGTGATCTATCACAAGGACTGAGTGTTTTTTATTAATCGAAAGAATGAGTTCAGCAGTTCTTTCTGTTTCCTGAGTGGACATACCGGCAACAGGTTCATCCAGTAGCACCAACTCAGGGTCCTGAGCTATCACCATACCGATTTCAACCCACTGTTTCTCACCATGGGAAAGCGACCCGGCCTTTCCGTGGGCCTTCTCTGTCAATCCGACGGTTTCCAGGACAGAATATATTTTTTCTCGGTCTTTTGAGGTTGTCTTCGCAAACAACGTGGGGAATATCCCTCTTGACTTGCGCAAAGACAATTCAAAGTTCTCAAACACTGAGAGATTTGAAAATATAGAGGGGTTCTGAAACTTTCTACCAACCCCCACTTTCACAATATCATGTTCCGGCATCTTTGTGATATTTACGTCGTTCTTTCCAAAGATCACTCGACCTTTAGTAGCCCTCGTCTTACCACAGATCACATCCAGCATAGTCGATTTCCCTGCCCCATTCGGACCAATCATAGAACGAAGCTCACCATAGTCCATATAAAAGCTTAACTCCTTCAACGCCAGAAAGCCATCAAAACTGACTGTTACACCCTCCATGTATATAATAGATTCTTTGCGCACAGATTATCCTTTTCAATCAAGTATTCAGTTTAAATATAAAGCACTCAATGTCATGTTACATTAGTTTCTTCAGCGCTAGTCTTGTCAGAAAGTTCGTTACTTTTTTCCACATCACCTACAGAACCAACGCCTACCTCTGCCCGTTTCGACTTCTTCCGACAGGCACGCTTAATCATATTGGGAATATCAATGACCCCCTTGGGAAAAACAACAACTACACCAAGGAATAACGCACCCAAAAAGTACAGCCAAATAGTAGGAAACGATTCGCTAAAACCACTTTTAGCCGCATTTACTAAAAGAGCGCCTATCACAGGACCAACAAGCGTTCCTCTTCCACCTACAGCAACCCATAACGTCATCTCAATAGAAGGCACAATTCCTACATTTGCCGGGGCTATGATTCCTACTTGCGGAACAAAAAGCGCCCCAGCGAGACCCGCCAATCCGGCGGCAACCATAAAAATAAATATTTTAAAATTTGCAACATCATACCCTGAAAACCTTACCCTGTTTTCATCATCACGGATTGCCACAAGCACCTTCCCTAGTTTGGAACGCGTTATCCAGCGACACAGCATATAAGCCCCAAACAATATGACTATCGTTGCTATGTAAAGAATAAATTCAGTCCTGGGCAAATCAGGGCCCCTGAGGGGCAATCCAAAAATAGCCCTAAAATCGTTCAAACCATTTGTTCCACCTGTTAAAGGCTGATTGCCAACCAGCGTAATAGCAAGCACCAAAGCCAGGGCCTGGGTTACTATGGCAAAATATACTCCCCTGACACGACTTCTAAATAGCATATAACCGAAGCCTCCTGCAAGTGCCATAGGAACAATCACTACACATGGTATCGCTACCCATGCATAATTCATAGGTTTCCAGAACCAAGGCAACTCCGTAAGACCATTCCACACCATAAAGTCAGGTAAAACACTTCCGTAATGGCCTGAAGCACCCACCTTAAGCATCAGGTACATGGCCATACAATACCCACCAAGCCCAAAATACACACCCTGCCCAAGGCTCAATATGCCCGTATACCCCCACGCAAGGTTCAATCCCAAAGCCAGGATAGCAAAACAGCAGAATTTCCCCAACAGGTTCAATCGAAAGCTGCTAATTCTACACCAGGAATCTTCACCGGGTAATGTACTAAGCAATGGTATTATTATTAAAAACACGAAGAGGACAGAACCTGCTATAATCCACTCTTTTGTATTTCGTTTCTTCTCGTGACCTATGTTTGACATTATTAATTTACCTCAAGGATCCACATATTTAACTATTCATAGACTTTTGGCAATAAAGCCAATTGACCAAGACATGCTTAATGAGTATCCAACCTCACATCCTCACGTCCTTTTTGTGCAGAAAAACCGGTTGGCCTAAACCGCAGAAATATAATAACCATTATAAACGCCAACGCTTTACCTACATTCGCTGTTGTAAAGAATTCAAGTATTGCATTAGTCTCACCCAAACCAAATGCTCCGGCTACAGTACCAATAATCTTTCCAACGCCGCCCAACACAACCACCATGAAGCAATCTACAATATAATTTTGTCCGGTAGTTGGACCTACAGAACCCAACAAACTCATACAACAACCAGCGAGCCCGGCAAGCCCCGAACCAAGTGCAAATGTATAAGAATTTACTTTCGGTACAGAAATACCCAAACAATTACTCATATCGCGGTTCTGCATTACCGCCCGGACCTTTAACCCAAAACGAGTACGATAAAACAGCCAGTACACAGCTCCAATAATAAGGGCCGTAAAGCCTATAATGAACAACCTTTTGTAAGGTAAATGCAGCCCTGCAAATACAGTAATTCCGCCCTGGAGCCAGCCCGGGCTTGGCACGTCAATATTATTAGCGCCAAAAACATTCCTCACTATTTGTTGAATAATCAAGCTCACACCCCAGGTTGCCAGCAGGGTATCCAACGCCCTACCATACAAAAAGCGAATAACCGAACGCTCCAGTGCATATCCTAAGGCCGCAGTAAACATAAATGATATTGGTAATGCCAATACAAAATAGAGCCCGAAAATACTTTCACTAAAGAAACTTGCAAACAGACTCTGTACCATTAATGCAACATAACAGCCCAGCATCATAAACTCCCCATGAGCCAGGTTTATTACACCCATTACCCCAAAAGTAATTGCCAGCCCAATAGCAATCAGGAGGTATTGAGAGCTAACAGCAAAACCGTTAAATAACTGCTTAAGCGTAAGGGCCATTTGCTCTTTCCGTTCCATTTTATCTGTTGCTTCTTTTATGGCCGCTATTACACTTACATTCTTCTCCTTCTCCGCCACCCTTGCCAGATACATAAGGTTACCGGGATCTGCCAACTCACCAAAGAATCTTGCAGCTTCTATTCGCGTATTGGGATCTTCATCTGACATCTTAAATTTCTCAATAGCCAAGGAGATAGCATCCTTGACCTTACTCTCTTTTTCTGTGATCAATACATTCCTCATCAAGGCAATGACAACCATCGTCTCCTGATCACTTACCATGATTTGTTTAAATAGCGAATGCCCTTCACCGTCGCTTGTCGTAGCATCAGCAACTGAACGGGTACCCGCCTTTTCACCTAGCCCCTCCGCACCATGTATCCTGACTTGTGGATCGGCATCTGATAATTGTATTTTGCTAATTGCCATCTCTATGGTAAATACCACTTCATCGTCCATCTCTTCATTCCACAAATCGTCCAACGCACTAAGTGCTGCAGGATCTCTCATATTCCCAAGTTCCTCGACAGCACCCTCCCTGACATCTTTATTTTGCGACGAGAGCGCATAAATGAGATCATCCATTTTTCCATCCAATGCCGCCTCTGAACAATCCGCCTGGACAAAAAATAATGCAGCAACGACAAACATTAAAACTGTTATTTTCATAGTAAGCTTTTTTTGGAAATGATTTAGCAAATCGTTATTACTTTTATAAAAGTGAAATAATCTCATATTCATTACCTGGTTTTCATTTCTGGACTGCAAAATAAATTTAGATTGGATTATAAGAACACTTGTACCACATTATTTCTTTTTGAAAATAGTATATACAGACTATTATTTAAAATAGACAATACTACAACAGGAAGCAAACTCTGCCAAATTATACTGCATAAGAAAACCTCAATCTTTGAAACTGCTTTTTGTATTCATCGTTATCATGATTAAGTAAAAAACTATTCTTTAAACAATAATTTTTAGCTGAGGAGAAAGGACGCATTGCTTAACTCATGAGTTATAATCTCTAAAGAAGCTAAAGAAATTCCTAGATAATATCTGGGGAGGTATTAGTTAGTTTTTCTATCGTATCTTCAGGCATTTATGTGCTTCTGCCCTCCACCCCCAACTAAAAACCAAATTGATTGATTAACAATTCTAATGCAACAACAAACCTGACTAAATTGTACTTAAAAGCAATTTAATTATGACCTTGACTAATAGCAATCTTTTAGTTGAGAGGAAAGGACACATTGACTAACTCACGAGTTATAATCTCTAAAGAAGCGAAAGAAATTCCTAGATAATATCCGGGGAGGAATTAGTTAGTTTCTTTATCGCATCATCAGACATTTATGTGTTTCTTCCCTCCCCCCCAACTAAAAATCAAATTGATTGACTAACAATTCTAATGCAATAACAAACCTGGAGAAATTGCACTTAAAAGTAAATTCAATTATTACCTTGACTTAAAACTACTCATCCATTTTTCCAGTCTTTCTACTCTGCTTTCTAATGAACCGCTTGGAGCGCTTGGAGCACTTGGAGCGCTCCCATAGGCTATTCCACCACTAATCCTGGCCACATCACTATCACTCATTATTTCATAGTCAGCGCCTCTCTCACCCGCAGCGACAGTAATTGTTCCGCCTTTGGATTGAACACAATCTTTGTCGGGATTAGTAAACTTGCTCCAAGGCATAGGGCGTACGGGACCAGGCGTGCTCCATACGACCTTGAACTGACCATTTTTCAGATGCTTACCAATCTGCACAACCTTCCAGTAATGTTGATTTTCCGGATCAAGCCGAACAGGCCCCTCGGGCGCCATATATTCCAGTCCTCTTGCAGCCTCACGAATGGCATTCACATTATCGGAGCCGGCTTTTTCAACTGCCATGGCCCACACCTTTACATTAATGTATTGCGCCTCTATAGGATCATCAGTAACACGATCCTGCCCAAAGCGATTCTTATAATCTTCTACAAACGTACTATTCTCAGGAGTCTTTTGACTCATGAAATAATTCCACACGGCATAATGACCTGCTACGTTTTCACCACCAATACCTCGAACTTCCTCTTCGGCAATACTCACCGACATAACCGGGATATCTCTAGGTGTAATACCGGCAGCTCGCAATTGTTTGAAAAATGCCACATTACTGTCACCATTAATTGTACTGAATATAACATCAGGTCTCGCCTTTTTAATCTTATTCACAACAGTAGAATATTCCATATGCCCAAGTGGAGTATATTCCTCAGCCACTAAAACACCACCCTCTGCCTCAAGTTGACCCCTGATGATCATGTTCGTAGTTCTTGGGAATATATAGTCAGAACCCAATAGATAAAATCTTTTTTTACCCTGTTTCAAAAGCCATGTCACTGCAGGGCATGTCTGTTGATTTGGTGCGGCCCCTGAGTAAATTACATTCTTGGAACACTCATTCCCTTCATACTGAACGGGATACCACAATAAATGGTTATATTTTTCAAATACCGGAAGTACCGCTTTTCTACTTGCTGAAGTCCAGCAACCGAAAACAGAGCATACGTCGTCTCGAAGTATAAGTTTTTTGGCCTTTTCTGCGAAAGTAGGCCAATCTGAGGCAGGATCTTCTATGACTGGAACAACCTTCCTACCACCTAAAAGACCACCAGCAGCATTAATCTCGTCAATTGCCATTAATACCACGTCTTTAATTGCAACTTCACTTATAGCCATAGTACCACTCAAGGAATGTAATACTCCCACTTTGATAGGTGGTTTCGAAGGATCAATTTGCCCTGCTTTGGCAGTCTGAAACCCAACAAACATTATCATAGCAACTGCGACAGTTATGACTACACTACGCTTACTTTTGAAAAAATATCCCCAACCAAAAACGCTTTTTTTACTTTTGTTATGCATTTGTTCTTCCTTTCTTTGCAAAGCTACAGAAAATAAACGATAACGACATTTAATTGTTATTAAATCTTGCTACCCGATACACACTACCCCGTGTTGAAGGATCCATATACAACTTATCTTAGTGCTGAAATTGCATCCCTAGCAGCACTGCACCGCGATCATCATTATCTGCACCACCAATATGCTCATTGCTATATACCAAGGCAATCTTTGCGTTATGACCCTCTATAATGTAATGTAAACCCAATTCCAGTTTTGACTCAGTGAAGGCTGTTGCAGTCACGTCATCGGTAGGATCAAATTGTTGATATCGAGAGACAAATTGCGGAGCTCCCCAACCGATTTTTTCAGGATACAGATAACTAAACCCAGCTGTCCAGGCCGAACCAATGGACCGAGCAGTCGCATTATTATCGCCTACTCCATGACCACCGTAATCAAAATATGCCGCCTCTATGTCTATGGTGCCCCACCCCATGTTTTTTTCAAGCAGGAAATCGACATTCCAGCCATTATAATCCTCCGGGTTAGCTGCGGTTCCAATAGCATCTGACTGATGCCACCCTACCAGGCCTATCGCCAGTACATCTTTTTTACCGTAGTAAGTGCTGCTGTTGTAATAGCCGGATTCCGCCTCCCAAAAATTGTAAGTCAGACGGCCTGACACCTGCAAATGATCCTCATCATCATTGGCACCACCTGCAACTTCACTACCCTCTGACACGGTACCCTGCCACTTGAATTTTCCACCTCCGTATTGTCCCCAAACACTAACACCGTCTACACGGCCAAGAGCTACGGCCGGCCATCTCTGTGAAACAAGTGGAAAGTTAAAAGAATTTTGATAATACGGCCCGTCAAGATTGTAACGGTCACTTGCCGGAAGATGCCTTCCAGCCCGAATGTGAAAATAGTCGTTCCACTTAAATTCTACAAATGCATCTAGCACGTTAATATTATCATCAGTAATATCTCTTTCATGTACATCTGTATTGATTTCTACCGTTATATTATCGGTAATTCTGGCTCCTAAGTATATTCGCATGCTATCAAGATTAAAATCTTTATCCCAACTTCTTCCACCGCTTACCCCATCGGTTTTCGTGCCGGCGGCATCTTCTGTCGTAGTGAATTTGGTACGCATACCGACGCCAACCGAAACTCTATCCATAAGACTTTTTAAAGAATGTATAACACCTCCGTGCTCTTCCAGCATCCCCGAATAGTCATTTTGGATAGTAGTTATTTCACTAATCCTGGTTTCTAAATAGTTCATCCTATCTACCATCCCTCGTTCTTGAGTAAATCCAACTTTTACGTTACACAAAAACACTACACAAATAGTTGCAACCAACATAAATATCACTTTTTTCATAGCACAATCTCCTCACAATAAAGTCATCCCGCTAAATAACAGTACATTTACTTCTCCAGCCAGACATTCACCTCCATTCAGTAAATTTGTTTAAATTTCGATAGCAATGGATAAATATAAAATAGAACGTACTTTTCTTTCCAGGAACTATCTTTGCTGGAATTAATATAGCAAAGTACAGATATCACGTTAATTATCAAACGAAGCCAGGACTTTACTCATATTTAGTTATTCCGAGCTACCTCTTTTGAAAACTATCTAAGTCTAGTCTTGTGTCAAAATACAATAAATCCATTTTTACGGAATAGTCTATTGATACTATATTTGAAAATATGCATAACTATATTTATTTACAGAAACAAACGGCTAATTACTCTTACGAATCATGCATTACCAGAACGGAGCACATCTTTCCGGAACTTTTGCACAGCAGAAGTGGAGCCGTCCGAAGGAAACAATATTGGACAAATTTGCATAAGATTGCGGTATTTTACATTTCGCATATGTTAAACTGGATATGGAGGAGATGGGGAGATAGAAAGGATTTTTCCTCTTGATTTTGGTATTTACTTGAGTATCATACCTCAGTATTAAATAATAATATCTACTAGACTACATATCACACAGACATATACTTACCCTATCAAATGATGGATAAGCCTTGATAAATAAAGTTTTTTTTTACAGAGATATAAATTTATGAAATATCTTGCTTCTTCTCAATAAGGCAGCAATGTATTCTATATGGATACCATTAAAATCGCAGGAGTAGTTGCACCCGCCCATACCGAGCGAAATGCTTGAGTGTGGGAAAGATTAAGGGCTCATATTATGGTAAAGGTAGCACAAAGAATGAGGCAGATCTGCCTACAACTAAAACAATATATAATTACTCAATCCAGCTAATAAAATGTGGTATAAAAAAATAAAGCTTTTTTTGTTATTTGTTGTTTTATCTGGAGCAGTCAGCTGTACAAGCTCTAGTCCTTTTGCCCTGAAGGGTAAAGTTCATGATCCATCTGACTATATTTTTAGTGAAGGTAAGACATATATAAAGCTTGAAGAATTAAAGAGTACAAAAGGAACCTCAAAAACTCTCCTTGATCATCCACAATATTTAAGAAAGGATATTCTGGCAAGTGCGCTCTCTTCCATTTATTTTAAAAAAAAGGACATAAAAGGTTGGAGTAGAGGACAGAATGTATTTCATGAAAGTGAATTGTTGAAATTAACATCCCATATAACAGGTGCTTTCACAAGAGCATCTCCATCACAATACATATTGGTAAATTCAAATCATAAAAAGGGAATAAAATTTACTAAGTCAGAAGTGTATACCATATTTGGATTATTTGTTTCCGGTGATAAATTAAATATTGTTTTCTCAAGAATTCAGTATGAAGGTATAGTTAATAAGGGCAGGGACAAGGCAAAGAAATTTGAAGATCTTGGAGCTACAGCATTTGTTGACCCCTTTAGTGTAACTAAAAGCCCATTTTGGAAAATAAACATTCGTTCCGGTCAACGACTTAAGAAAGGTCATGATAATTGGTTAATAATTGACTTAGAAAAAGATGCTTTTGTCAAAAAAGAAGATAAAGAAAAGAAAGTATTACCCAGTGATAAGCAGGAAGGAACTACAACCACCGGTACCGGAGAATTTATTTCAGAAAGCCCTATTAAAGGTGTACAGCCTAGAACGAATATTATTAAAGAACAGCTCCTGGACCTGAAGGAATTAGAAACTGCCGGGCTTATTAGCAATGAAGATTATGAAACCAGAAAAGCTATGATTTTAGGCGGCAGCAAACGAAAAAAGAACATAAGAGACAAATTTAATGAGCTACGCAAACTAAAAGAGGGTGGCTTTATTAATGAAACAGATTACGATCACAAGAAAAGAGACCTTCTAGAAAGAGGTGATGAAGGTGAAAAGAAAAAAAATATTAAAGATACTCTGGCAGGGTATCTGCAATTGAAAAATGAAGGTTTTATAACAGACGATGATTATGAATACAAAAAAAAGAAATTACTCAAAGAATTTTAGCTATAAAATCCTAATCCCATGAACACTGATAGATAAGGAATGAAGTGCAAGAGTTATTAGCCAGAACATTACCTTGTACTTGGCAGGAGAGTATAAGGTGTTTTGCCACATCTCTTAGAGTAAATCTCTTCTTTGCCATTAGCCTGACCCAGTGACGGTTTCACCCGCTGAAACGATAAGATCTGACACTAATCACACTCACATCGTAAACAATACTATAAGGTTTAACCATATCCAATACGCTCAAACAGAAAAACCAGCACCGTCGCCTGTTCTCTTTTTATCAGAACAAGCAAATAGTAAGATAAATTCCTTTTAGTTTTGATGGATATACTGTTTCAAACAAAAGTTGCATTAAAATACAACAAAACTATTTCTGCTTTTAACAAATCAAAAATATTCTTATTGCTTGAAACTTGCAAGCAGTATCAAAAACAGCCCGTAAATAGTTAGTATACACTATGGTTTTTAAGTTGATTTATTGCTAATACATTACTTTCTAAAACTTATGCAGTAAATGAAACAGGGAAAAATATTACATGATCATTGCAGAAAGGAGTAATGTTATTAATATTCTTTTATTTTTGAGACTTCACCGAGTGCAAACCGGTGATGGCAGATTTTGGTATTATTTTTTGGTTTGTAGGGATTCCGAATGATTAACGGATTATGGATGGGTAGAGCTTGGGTTTCAAATATTTATTAGACAGCTACCTGGATTTTAATAAATTAATGTTCAGTATAAAAACAGTTGTAAGGCAAGTTGATGCAGTAAAACACCATGAAGCAAAAAACATCCCTTTTTTCATCGATCAATCGAGATTTACCGTCAAGCATAGTAGTGCTCTTTGTTGCCTTACCGCTTTGTCTGGGCATTGCGTTGGCAAGCGGCGCTCCCCTGTTTTCCGGTCTTATAGCAGGAATTGTTGGTGGGACTCTTGTAGGAGCCATAAGTAAGTCCTCACATGGGGTAAGTGGACCTGCTGCAGGCCTAGCTGTGATTATCCTGACTACGCTACTTACTATGCCATTTGAGACGTTTTTGCTGGCCGTAGTCATTGCCGGCATAATTCAAATAATCCTTGGTTTGCTAAGAGCTGGAATTATCGGTTATTATTTCCCTCTGTCGGCTATAAATGGAATGCTTGCGGGCATTGGAATCATTATTTTCATAAAGCAGTTACCTTTTGCATTTGGATATGACGGAGAGTGGAAAGGGCCTGATTATTTTAACCAACTGCATGACGGTAGCATGTTTACCGCACTGTTGCAATTTTTTGAACATGTAACCGCCGGAGCAATAATCCTTGCAATTATTTCAATGGGGCTGTTACTACTATGGGAATTATACCTGTCGAAGAAGCATAAAATATTTAGATTAGTACAGGGCCCTATCGTTGTAGTCGCTGTTGGAATTATTTGTCAGTTTATAACAAAGAGTTTTTTCCCTCAATACCATTTAGGCCAGGAGTACCTGGTAAGCGTGCCGGTTGCCAGTGGAATCTCCTCTTTTTTTGGTCAATTTACTTTTCCTGATTTCAGCCAGCTAGGCAATAAAGAAGTTTATATCTTAGCCGTTACAATAGCACTTGTCGCCAGCTTAGAAACACTTCTCTGTGTGGAGGCTACGGATAAGCTGGACCCTCATAAGAGAGTAACGCCAACCAACCGTGAGCTGTTCGCCCAGGGTACCGGAAATATTGTATCCGGGCTAATTGGCGGGTTGGCGATAACTCAAGTAATCGTTCGAAGTTCAGCAAATGTTCAGGCCGGTGCGCAATCAAAAATGTCTGCCATTCTTCACGGAGCATTTCTTTTGATATGTGTCGCCTTTATTCCGGGTATTCTTAACCTCATACCTTTACCTGCTCTTGCATGTATTTTATTAATGGTTGGCTATAAATTAGCGAAACCTTCTCAATTTGCTAAGCAATACAAGCTGGGATGGGAACAATTTGTTCCGTTTATTGTTACTATTCTTGGGATCGTCTTTGAGGATTTGTTGATAGGGCTAGCGTTAGGATGCTGTGTGGGTTCTGCCACGATCTTACTTCGCAACTTCAAAAATTCTCATTTTTTACATATGGAAATGTCTGCCGGAGAACATAGAATAAAAATTACCCTGTCTGAAGATGTTACGTTCTTGAATAAAGGTGCGATCATAAAAGAGTTGGCCGAAATACCCGATGATACCTACCTGACTCTTGATATGAGTAAATGTGTTAGTATTGATTACGATGTGAGGGAGGCTATAGGTGATTTTATTATCTCATCTGACGATAGAAATATAAATGTAAAGTTGATACAGCCAATAGGTCAGTCTTCTGGCAGAGAAGAGATTTACTCCAAGAGACTTGACAAATGGGTCTATGCTTTGCCGGTACAAAGGAAAGTATCAAAACCTTCATAATGGTATCTTTACTGTTTAGTTTTAAGCAACTAAAGATTGAATCATAAACATAATTTTTGTAGTGTGTGAAAATTTAAATAGGGAGGATACAAGCAATTCGAATTGAATATATCAGGCAAGTCGTAATTAGCTCTATTTTTTCATTTGCATTAGTGATGACGGTACACGTTGCCAATATGCCAGACGTGTTTGCAGTGGATAATGGTCTGTCATCCGAGGTACAAGTGGATATACTCATGCAAGCAGCAAAAGAGAATTTAGAGTCTGAGAGATGGATAGACTCTGTAGAGAATTTTGAGAAATCAGTGAAATTAGGTGTCAGCCTTCCCTGAGAATTTCATTCCTGTACGGCAAAGCGCTTTTTAAAACAGGAAACTATGAGCACTCGTTGTCAAGTCTTACTAATTACCTTACATTAGTAAGTCAGGCTGGAGAATTTTACGATGAAGCAATTACATTGCTCGTAGATGCGGAGAACAAACAAAAAGAGAAAATGCGTCACTGTCCCTCGCAAATATTCATAAGTACTGATTTCATTGACATTTCTAATGGAGCCTGTTAACTTGGTTACATTATAAAACTACAATAAAACTTATACGAAATCTCCTTGCAACATTCAACTTAATAGCAAATCTTACTGCTAAAAATCTAGCATTACAGCAACAACTGATAGTTTTGAACCGTTCTATCAAAAGGCCGCAAATCAAGACCAAAGATCGCTTGTTTTGGATCATCTTTTTCTTTTGGAATAATTGGCAGGAATCATTGATTGTTTTGAAACCAGAAACTGTTGTCGATTGGTATAGAAATAATTCCAAGTTGCATTGGAAGTGAATGTTAGACCAGAAGTCTGACTGCGCATTGACTACGTGAGGTAAGAACTGCTCCATTAGCCTTATTATTATTGTTACAAATTCATGTGTGGTAACATACTAGAATTTGTGCAGGATTTAGTGAGCTCTTATCAGTCGGGCAAGTGCTCTTGCTGCCATAAGTACTTGGTTTTTACTCTTTAGTAGTTTTACACGTACGCAAAAGCACCCACTATATATTCCTTCTCTATGTGCATTTCACACTTTTGTCCGGCACACTTATGTGTCATGGCACACCATTAATCTAGTAGAACATCTCCGTATAATCCACAAGCACAATAAAAAGAGATTCCAGAATTAGCATAAGTAAATATCGACTTCCGGGTTAGGAAAGAATTGTATTTACTCATACCATTAATAGAAGTAATGCCGCCTCTTGGCATAAGACTTGTTTATTGTGTATAGGAATTCTCTATATCGAGCAAGAGTGCCTCTCCATGCATGATACCGCTCCAAACAGTAAATGATGTTTATCAATGCACCACGCTCCAAATCTTATTGCCACTGAATACGGCATATAAGGAGTTTCTACTTATGGTACTCTACGATCAAGATAGTTGGAAAAAGAAAATAGATCCTGCCTTTGATAAGCCAGTAAAGATATATTTAAAATGTCTAAACATAGTGGAAAGACTTCCAAATGAGGGGCAAGTAACATTCAATGATGAATCTATTGAATTAGTAAGAAAAAAACATAATTTGAAGGCTGATTACGGTACTGAATCGGGAACGGAGATGATACAGTTTGTCGAAAACGTTGGATTGTTTTCAGAACAAGAGCTTAAAGGATATTTAAATGCAATAGATGCTCTGGATAAGTATAGAAAGCATTCTAAATGGATTAATAATGCAGGTATAATTACCCGATTCTTAAAGAAGTTATTTTTCCGCTATACTATGCGAGACGACATAGCCTCGCAGATGGATTCATTAATACCACTAATAGAAATATTACCAGAAGAAGAAAGCCGTCAGTACTATGCTAATAAGGTTAATGTCTTTGTTAATGATATCTGCACAAGACATTCTTCTCCGTCTCAAGATGAAATGGAGTTAATTCCGCATTGCATTCTCATAAGAATAGTTTTAGCTAAAATTGATGAAGTCAGTGAAGAAAAGGCTACAAAAGAAGAAATTAAACACGTAAGAGAATCTACCATTGTAATAAGCAAGACGCTGGGCTTTATTAACTCGATCATGTCTCAGCTCTCCCACCAAAAAGACATGCGTGCGTTACTTGATAATATGGAAAAAGGCGATGATGATTCACTGCTTAAGGCAATTACCATTGATAAATCGTTGCTAAGTAGCGAACCTGTAGCCAAAAGAGTTAGTCAAGCTTTGGCTGCTGGTGACGATAGATTTCAGAGAAAGCTGTTAAATAGACATAAGAAAAGGCCTCTTAAAAGAGTTGGGCAACATGGTCAGATGCATGCAGTCTTAGATTTTTTCTGGAATATAGAACTTTATAAACTAAATGATGAAGAGTTATATTACTTCCTAGAGTATTGTGGCCTAATTCCTCCCAGCTTGCCATATGCTTTTCCTAAGTGTATGGGAAGATATAGAAAAAAATAATCAAAATAAATCCTCTTATCATATTATTATATAACAACATGTGACAGGACAAATTATACCCCCATTCAGTGTCCTAGCAATAATAAGTTGTTTTGAGTAGGTTTAAAGCTGCAGTGTGAAAACACTGTGGCTTTTTTTATTGAGATTAATTTGTGATTAAGAAACCCGGTGTGGTGCGAGTGTGCTAATTGCATTGATCGCACTGAGCGAGTGCAAACTGAGTGCATATACGTACCACACCGAATCTTAGATTATATTACGAAAGAGCTCATAATTGATTCAATCAGACTACACACAACTTCTTTTATTTTCTGTTTTCTAGAAATTTAAAGGAGTTTGTGCCTTGGAAGTAAATGAAGAGATAGCAGGCAAACAAGTGTCACACACCTTCTCTCTTTGTGGGTTGTTTTGTGTTAAACAAAGAGTGGAGGCCTGTAAGATGCACAAGTGGGAATGTAAATGAATATAAACTATAGGCTAATTATATTGGTTAGTAGGCTAGGTGTAGCAACAAAAAAAACTGTGTTGAGCACGTTCACCAGACGAGCGCAAACACAGTTTTTTTTGTTGTGAGCCTCTATAGACTTGATACTAAGAAACAACCGGAACAAGATTTTTTAAGATGTTGAATTATATAGATTTACAATGTGGTTATTTTCAGCCGTTTTTATGACATTTTTGGAGGTGATTTATGTGTCAATGTACCGTTAAGAAAAATAAGAAATTAGAGTCCGTGGCAACTGTTAAAAATAGTTGGCGGTTAAGAAATCTATTTCGTATTGAAAAACTTATTCGAAATGAAGATCTGGAAAGGAGAGCTAAGCGTATGGGAATATGTGGGAATACAATTTTTGTTAAAGCGATAAAAGGAAAACCTTCCAGCGTTTTATTTGAACCGCAAGTTCGTTGTAAAGACAGGGTCTGTCCGGTGTGCAATGCATACCGTGCATCAATTTTATCTCGTAAGGTGGAGAAACTTGGTAAAGATATGCAAAATCCTCATCTCTTAACTATTACTGCAAATGAGTTAAACAGGAATAGTTTAAAAACTGCTCTACAGTGTTACAAAAAGTCAACAAGCTTACTAAAAAAGGAGCGTTCATGGTGGAAAAGATATATCCGTGGAGGTGTTGAACATATTGAAGTGACGTACAAAGAAGGAACCGGATGGCATGTTCACTCTCATATGCTCGTTGATCTGGCTGTTGATCGTAAGGTTGAAAATATGCAACTTAAAGACAATGGTTATTTTCTTGACCCTATAAAAAAAGGCCTTGAACATGTTCTCTTAAAAGTCGGTCTTGGCACGATATCAGATATCAGGCCTGTTACCGAAGGTTACGGAAAAGAAATCTCTAAGTACTCAATGAAATTTGGTCTTGATGTTGATGACGAAAGGCTTAAGGAAATCATTATTGACATGAAAGGGAAAAGGATGGTTTCAAGGTTTGGTAATTGTTATGGCAAAGGCGTTGATGATATTGAAGAGCTTACCCAGGAAGAGGAAAAAGAGTATGTAACTTTTGGAACACTTAACGGCGTTGTTCATGAAGCCTTTAAGGAAACGGGAATTAACTCAGAGTTAGTCTCATATGTACTTGAAGCGGTGAAGATTGGACTTATAGAAATTGATTTTGGCGGGCGTAAGCTTTTTCAAGGTGGTGATAGAGAGGGATCAGAACCGGAAAAGGAAGACGAATATCCTGGCGATGATTATTTTTTTAATAATGATTGATTCTTATTTAAGGTGGTGAATTATGGAAGTTGATGGCGTAGTTGCGAGTTTAGTAAATGCGTCTGATAAGGGCGTCGGATTTAAAGTAATGTGTAAAGACCTGGGAGATACGTTTAGAGTCTTTCTTCCTATGGAGAAAGTCAAAGGAGAACAGCTTTTAAATATGGGTGATCTTGTGAAAGTAGATTTCAACAAGTTCTTTCCGTCTGGGAATGAAGTTCGGATGGAAGTAAAGAGCGTTACTCTAGATAAAGGAAAAGAGTGAGAAAGATGGAGACAATTAAACGTTATGCAAATATTAAAGAAGTTTCAGATTATACCTCTTTGCCAATGAAGACGTTATATGAATGGTCTAGTTTAGGAAGAATACCTTCTATTAAGATTGGGCGTAGAGTCCTCTTTGACCTTCAGGATATTGATAAGTTAATGGAAAGCCTAAAACGCCCACATATCCTAAGTAAAGAAACTTCTAATAATATTATTGTAGGTTTTCATGATAGTAAATATAATGTGTCTGATAGCAGTCATGCAGACACTATAAAGCACGGGGAAGGAGGACGAGATGTATGAACGTGACGGTGTCTGGCATATTTGTATTCGACACAATGGGAGAAAGATTCAAAGAAGCCTTAAAATACCTGTAGGCAAAAAAGAGCATAAAAAGATTGCTGAAGCAATGGAATCCAAAATTAGGGTTCAGCTTATAGAGGAAAACTTTTTTGACAAACCAATTGCGTGTAATAAGACGTTTAATCATATGATTGGAAAGTTTTTGAAAGAGTACACTTCAACATTGTCTGAGAACACTCAAAAAGCCTATGGATACTATGCAGAGAATCTTAAAGATTTTTTTGGTAGTCAGAAGTTAAGCTCTATAACGCCAAAAAATGTTACAAGGTACAAAGTACAACGCAGAGACAATGGGGCAAGCTCTTCAACCATCAATCGTGAGCTTTATATGTTATCAAAGGCTTTTAAACTTGCAGTCAATGAATGGGAATGGCTAAATCAAAATCCTGTTAGCAAGGTATCAAAAGAAACTGAAAATAACGAAAGAGACAGATGGTTGAGCTATGCGGAAGAGAAAGGGTTAATAGATAATTGCCCTGAATGGCTCAGTGACATAATTATTTTTGATCTGCACACAGGTTTAAGGCAGGATGAATTGCTTTCTTTAGAATGGACTAGGGTAGATATGCAACAAAAAACTATTCTAATCCAAAAAACAAAGAATGGTAAACCAAAAGCCATTCCATTGAATCAAAATGCATTTGATGTTTTAGTTAAAAGATCCAAAATTGGTAATATACACAACGATCTTGTATTTTTTAGCAGTCATGGAACCAAGTTTAACAGATTTAACGTAAAAAGAGCATTTAGAAAAGCGTTAGATAAAGCAGGGATTGAAAACTTTAGGTTTCATGATTTAAGGCACACATTTGCAACACGCCTTGTGCAAAAAGGTGAAGACATATACAAGGTTGCAAAGTTGTTAGGCCATAAAAGCATCAAATCAACACAACGATACGCACATCATTGTCCTGAAAGTCTCAGGAGCGGAGTAGACGTTTTAGCTCAAGTGACTGCGTATTGACTTCGGTGACAAAAAACGAGGATTTAATATCTTCTGATTTGTCATAAGTGCTTGTATGACAATATGGGCGATACTGGACTCGAACCAGTGACCCCTTGCTTGTCGAGCAAGTGCTCTAGCCAACTGAGCTAATCGCCCAAAATTTCTCTTCTAAATATTCCTACTGAGTCGGACCTTGAAGTTGCTCCGAGGGATGACTCGGACGGCCTGCCAGCAGCAGATTTCAGGTGTTTTTTTTGTGTTTTTTATCTTAGCAGAGAGAGAATTAGTGTCAAGCAAATTCAACGTTGATTAATTATCTTGTGACCACGATGATAACAATTCAGAATTTTCCTAAAGAATATGTTCTTAATACCGATAATATGAGAACAGTGGTGCTAAACAATGCGTTGTAGTAAGTACACATTGCAGTTACAATCGTCACTTTTATACAGGTAAGGATACAAAAAATGGATGATATTAATCAGGAAGAATACATAAAGCTTTTTGAATCTATCAAAAAGGGTATTGAACTTCTGGAGGCCAGCGATCCGAAAAACGGGAATATTGATGAACTGAAGCTCATACTATCTGATAATGTATCGCTAGAAGGTAAGATCCATAACAGATCTTCTTTAATGAATAAAAACTTTCATCTCTTTTACTTAAATTATAAGGATTGTATGGACAAATATAATACAGGCCATCTGTATAATTAGCATTTAAGCACTGATATCTTCTTCCTCACATGATCGTACCATCTGCTCCCCATCATAAATATACTTTACAACCTGTCAGTATTTCCGATCCCCTTCCGTCACTCTACGGTTTCTGTACTCTCTGTTTTCCTTGCTGTCATCCGGGTCAGGGGAATTCATTATCTCGATCAAATCCGCATATTTCACTCCTGCCGTTTTTACCTTGTGCATCAGAACACCTTTGTTACTCTGTAATTTTTTTATTTCCTCAATATCCAATTGCAAAGCTCGGTAGTATCCATTCATATACGCTGTCACAAGCTCTTTACGTTTCATTGGTGATAATTCTGAGTATGAATAATTTATGCACAGCGATATGATAATTATTACCATCAGAGCAATGAGCATTAACTGTTTTTTTGAATGCACTTAATATTCCTTTAATTTAATCTATAACACGTTATCTATTATCTACCAAACATGTCTATCCTTTATTGCACTCTATTTCTGTTTTAAACGAAGATGCAATTTTCTTAATACGTTTTAAATGTTGTTCCTGAGACCCATTCTCACCAAGTTCCCGACATGCCAGCCGAAGCTCTCGAATCTGTATTCTCCAGTGCTCTTTCACAGTATTGATATCTGCAAACAAATGTTTGAATTCATCCTTCTTTCTCAGGTGGCTTACCGGACGGCTCAAGTCTCCCTTCGACATCTCTCCCAGGAGATTCCTCATCCGGTAGACAGGCCCGGCCATTCTGTGGGAAACAATCAAGCTGAAGAAGAATGTAAAGATTATCGTGCCTACAAGGCAAATTGCCAGTACCGGCCAGAGAAGATCTAACAGGGTATATGTACTCGCACCCTTATTATCCACTAAACTATCTAACAGGCCAAAAGGAATAGGCTGCACAACTGAGACCTGTATATCTCCATATTTGTGATAAACAAGAACGAGAAAAGAGAGTGAACCTATGACTACACATGCCGTTAAGATGGCAAATTTACTCATCAAACTATATTGAAATCGAGTATCAACAATATATTGCCGTCTTTTGTATGTTCTCTTACTCATTTACGCCCTCACATAAAAACTATCAAATCACATATTACTTAAGCTGAATAAGCAACTACTACATAGAAGTAACCATTGTTTAAATCATTGCGTATAAAAAACATAGTAAGTATATTTTGTATAATATAATCGCAACTACAATACCATACTGAACAACTTTGTTGTATATCTTTTGACTACTGGCAGTTAACTCATAGACAAGCAGCGATATATCCTCATTTCTTTGTTTTTAATGTGCCCTGTTTTGAAGCAGAGATCCAATCTTTATGCCAAAAGTGTCTCATTATGACTGAGACTGGACAGGGATTGTGTACGTTGAATTGATTGTAAATTTAATGAAGCGGAATAACAGGCAGATGACTGCAGGTTTTCAGAAAGTAAGATTACAATGAAGATTCAGTCTTGTTCGCACCAGTCCATGCTATAACTGGTTAAAAGTACGTATTTCCGGCGGATGGTCTTAGCTGAAGAGTTTAGTTCAATCTACCTGCCAGAGTGTATCACACAGGCAGGTAGGATTGAACCGGTAAAGTATTGAAGTGTTTGTAATAAACCGGCAATAGCTATAAACCGCTACTCAGCCATGCCATTATTTATAGCTAGGAAGCTTCTAAGCGTTTCTCCAGGGCATCGATCTCATCCCTTAGCTCTTCTGGAAGTCTATCGCCAAATTTTGCAAGGTGCTCCCTTATTAAAGGCACCTGTTTTTTCCACTCTTCGGTGTCCACTTTCAGGAGTTCATCTAAATTACTATCCGAGATATCCAGACCGTCAAGATCAAGTGCGTCCTTGGTAGGAACCCATCCAATTGGTGTCTCTTCGGCCTTTCCCTCACCGCAAACTCTTTCAATTACCCATTTCAAGGCACGACTGTTTTCGCCATAACCCGGCCAGAGGAACTTGCCATCTTCACCCTTGCGAAACCAGTTAACATAGAAAATTTTAGGTAAATTATCAGGATCGGTTTTCTTGCCAATATCCAGCCAGTGTTTAAAATAATCTCCCATATGGTAGCCGCAAAATGGTAGCATTGCAAATGGATCGTATCGCAGCTCTCCCACCTTACCGGCTGCAGCTGCAGTTTTCTCAGATGAAGCTATAGAACCCAGGAATGTTCCATGCTGCCAGCTGAATGACTGGTGAATGAGCGGCACAACACTCGGCCGTCTACCACCAAAAAGAAACGCAGATATCGGAACACCCTTTGGGTCTTCCCACGCGGGATCAATTACAGGATTTTGACATGCATGTGCCGTGAAACGTGCATTAGGATGAGCAGCAGGAGTACCAGTCTCAGGTGTCCACTCATTACCTTTCCAGTCTGTTAATTTAGCAGGCGGTTCATCTGTCATCTCCTCCCACCATACATCGCCATCTTCCGTATAAGCCACATTCGTAAATATGCTGTTCTCCTTCATCGTGAGCATACAATTAGGATTAGTCTTCATTGATGTTCCCGGAGCAACCCCAAAATAGCCAGCTTCAGGATTTATCGCGTACAGACGACCATCTTCACCGAATTTCATCCACGCAATATCGTCACCGACACATTCTACTTTCCATCCGGGAATAGTTGCGTTCAGCATTGCCAGATTAGTTTTACCGCAGGCACTCGGAAATGCAGCGGTAATGTATTTCTTTTCTCCACCCGGAGGTGTGATGCCTAGTATAAGCATGTGTTCGGCAAGCCATCCTTCTTCTCTTGCCATCGAAGAAGCAATTCGTAACGCGAAACATTTCTTCCCTAATAATGCGTTTCCACCATATCCTGAACCATAGGACCAAATTGTCCTTTCTGCGGGAAAGTGAGTAATGTATTTGTTATTCGCATTACATGGCCATGGTACATCCTGTTGACCTTCTTTCAATGGGCTGCCAACTGAATGAAGACAAGGGATAAAGACACCATTATCACCCAGAACATCTAAAACTGCTTTTCCCATGCGTGTCATAATTTTCAGGTTATTTGCAACATAAGGAGAATCTGTAAGTTCTATACCAATGTGGGCAATTTTAGAACCTAATGGTCCCATACTGAAAGGAACAACGTACATGGTTCTCCCTTTCATAGAGCCTGTATAAAGCGCAGTCATTTCTGCCCGCATTTCTTCCGGATCACGCCAATTATTGTTTGGACCAGCATCTTCCTCGTTTTTTGTGCATACAAAAGTTCTATCTTCTACTCTGGCAACATCTGCAGGATCTGAAATTGCCCAATAACTGTTAGGTCTTTTATCCTCGTTTAATTTAACATATGTACCACTCTTAACCAGCATATCAGCCAACTCATCATATTCTTCCTTGCTGCCATCACACCATACAACCTGATCAGGTTGACACATTCCTGCCATTTCGTCTACCCATGCCATAAGTTTTTTATTATTGGTAAGCGGGGTTGTGCTGCCCATAGCATCTCCTGTCTATTTATAAAGTT
>Ga0233429_1001668_pt1 | contig 25521 bp, 35 predicted proteins | sample SI_118_April2016_3_FD_179879 | JGI IMG/M metagenome (GOLD analysis project Ga0233429, IMG submission 179879) | Seawater microbial communities from Saanich Inlet, British Columbia, Canada - SI_118_April2016_135_MG | ecosystem: Environmental > Aquatic > Marine > Inlet | place: Canada: British...
TGCACGCACTCCCAGTACATGGGTGACGGTATTGGCATCCCAGCCTTCAGTCAGCATGGAGACAGAGACCACACAACGGATCGACTCCCCCAGTGTTCCCGGTTTACCGACGGTATTCATCACCTCTCGCAACAGTGCTGCATCATCGATGTCCTTGCCTGCACGCAGTTGGTTGGCGAGGTCACCACCACGCTCCAGTGCTTCGCGCTTAAAACGCTCAATTTCATCAGCGGCGACGTTTCTGAAATTCTTGTCCAGTGCTTCACCAGACTCCAACTGTTCACTATCAATCAACAGCGTATTCGGACGCGCCAACTGGTTACCATGCTGGTCATAGTTACGGAACAGTTCAAGTCGTCCGTTTTCAACATTTGAGGTGCCATCTTCATTCTCACGCACAAATCCGGAGATATAGTCGTATACCAGCTTTGAGGTAGCCGTATTATTACAGACGACAATGAAACAGGGAGGCACCTTGATCCCTGCCTTCTTCCAAAGATCGTAGGTTTTCTCATAATGGCCATAGAGCGCCTGCAGTGCAGTTTGCAGCTCTACAGGAATACTCAACGGATCGAGTACGGCATTTTTTCGCCCCTTCTTCGGCATTTTCTTACCGATATGCTCCCAGAGCTTACGATACATCGGCATCTCACTGCCGGGAATATTCTCGGCAACAGGGACACGCGGCAACTTCACAATGCCACACTCGATGGCATCCATCAGTGAAAAGTCACTCATGGTCCAGGGGAAAAGTGTCCCCTCTACATAGCCTGATCCGCTTAAGAAGAACGGAGTAGCCGAGAGATCAAAAACCCGAGCTACCCCCAGCTTTCGGTTGACCGCCTCAATACCGGATATCCAGAGTCTTGCGGCCTCTTTGTTCTTTTCTGCCTCCTTCCTGTCATCACCCTTCAGAGTTTCCTCATCACTCTGCTCCTTCTCCCGGTAACAGTGGTGGGCCTCATCGTTGATTACGACGATGCGTTTCAATCCCATCAATTCGGGCATGACACGCTGCAGCATCTGCCCCTCTGTCTCGACCGTCTCCAGCTCTGAGCCACCACGCCCCTGCAGGAGTCTGCGCCCACCTTTCGAGAGTTCAATCCGTTCTCTCTGTTTGAAGGCGTGGTAATTGGTAATCACGATCTTAGCTTTATTCAACTCCTCCATCATATCGCTTGGGACAAGCTCACGATTCTTGTAATAGCTATCTGGATCATTCGGAAGTAATACACGCAAGCGGTCTCGAATGGTGATCCCAGGTGCTACTAGCAGAAAACCACGAGTGAACTTCTTGCTGTTCGGCGTGCGCACCGCATTGATCGTCTGCCAGGCAATCAACATCGCCATCACGGTGGTCTTGCCTGCCCCCGTTGCCAGCTTCAGTGCCAGACGCATAAGATCACGGTTGGCTTCGTTATTGGCTTTATCCAAATGGTCTACAAACCGCTTACCTGCCTTGCCCAACTTGGGGGCAACTTCAGTGAGCCAGATCGCTGTTTCAACTGCCTCTACCTGACAAAAGAATGGGCGAATTGCAGCAAAATCATGATGTCTCCAGTGCAGTAGTAATCGCTGGGTCTCAGGTGTAACTCTCCAGTCAGCTGGATTGGGGATTTCTCTCCATTTATCAACCTCCAGACGAAGCGTATTGATAACTGTGGTATGGTCATATTGCTGCTCTTCTGAAGAGAGTCCTTTTCCCTCATCAAATACCAAGTCGGCTTGCTTTGCAGCCCCTTTCTGCTTCTTTGGCTTGGGAATTGGAGTAATAAATTCCGCACTACGGCGCTTGCTAACTACTTTCTGTGTTGGCTGCCCTGAATCATCAAGCTCCCAGTGCTGGCCGGGATACTCGTAAGGTGAATTTAGGATTGGGTGTTCGAAAAATGCTCTAGACATCGGCTCTACCTCTATCACCCCTACCTCAAAATCAATAATTCATCACACCCAAAGACAGAAAATACCTGTGGGTTGCGATACGGACTGGTATGTTTATGAGTGTCTATCATGCCAGAGCTTTCCATCAATTAGTAATTATTACAGGCCCGCAATGATTACCAAATATTGTAGTCATTCTACCAATACCCAACGACATATTTTGTCGCTTGAATCAGATCATTGTTCAATTATTTTGAACAAACTACTTTCCATCAGCTGGGCCAGCCATATTTCAACTGGCTCAAGCCAATAAATAGCCACAAACACAACAACAAGCCATTGAAATCATTACATTAACTTGACTTTTTATTATAAGTCAGTATAATAGATGTACGGCTCATTTAATGAGCTGCTTATCCCCTAACCCCTTCCCCCATGTCCGCCCCGACCTACATGACCACTATCCAGGTCGATGTCTTCGACTATTGAGACAAAGCCACTGGCCCGAGCACCTCTGGAACCGACCACCTGAAGGTCTACTACGACTTAGTGGAACTAACCCCAGATCAAATCAACGCCATTGTGAAGATGACCTCTATCCTCACTCGATGAATCTATGACTCCCATCTACCCAAGCCCCTTGATGATCAGGTGACTGGAGAGTTGAACATCAACTGCCCTGAGTAATGGCTCACTGTTGCCAAAGTTGGCTGCTCTTCAGAAGCGGCCACAAAACAGCGAAAACCCAAACAAAAATATCCCCTAATTTTCTATCCCATGAAAAGATGAAAAATGAGATCAGCATGGAACTGCCTTGTCGGTTTCATAGATCTGATCAAACGCCCATTCCAGCTCTACTATCTCTACCGCTTCTACTTCAAGATGAGGAAGCTCATTCCACTCTACGCCTTCAAGAGGCATGGCTATCTGGTCGCCTCTTCCGGTAGTGGGAAGAGTGAACTGATTAAGGTACTGCTCTATCGTGAGCTGATTCAGAAAGAACCCAAGAGCAGTGTCATTGTGATCGACCCCCACGGAGATCTAGTTGAAGAGATTGCCAGAATGAAACCGATGGCGAAACGCCATATCTCCAACCGTGTGGTCTATATCGACCCCTCTCTTCATGCTGACTACACTCCGAGCATCAACCCCTTTGAGATTGCAGACCGCAGTGAGAGGAACATCGCTCTGATGACTCAGGAGCTGAGAAGTATCTTTGAGGTGCTGCTGCAAGATGCCAACACCACCAACCAGATGAGCGCCATTCTGAGCCCCTGCATTGCTACGCTATTGAGAAGACCCAACAGTGACTTCTCGGACTTGCAACGCTTTATGGATGACAACAACAATGAGGATCTGGTAACACTGTGAGCACAGTCACCCAACCCACAGCACCGCACTCTGTTCCAGACCCGCTTCTACAGCAAGATGTACTCTGCAACCAAGCATGGGCTCTACACCCGTATGCAGGTACTGCTGAATGAGCCGGTATTCCAGAAGCTGATCTCCAACACCACTACGCTTAAGCTAAAGCAGTTGATCAACCAGAAGAAGATTATCCTCTTCAAGCTCTCTCTGTGAGAGTCTGGGAGTGATAGTGTGCAATCCTATGGAAGGTTCATTGTGGGGATGCTGCGCATCATCGCCTTTCAGAGGAGCAACATTCCACAAGAGTTCAGGGTACCGACCTACCTCTTTATCGATGAGTTCCAGAACTTCATCTCAGAGGATATCGAGAAGGCGCTAACCCAGCTGAGAAAGTATGGACTCCATCTGATTCTGGCCAACCAGTATATTGGTCAGGTGGGCTCCCCTTCCCTACAGAAGGCACTTCTCTCCACAGGTGTGATCATTGCCGGAAAGAATGAGCGCAGCAGCCTGCTTTCACTGAGCAGAGAGCTGGATATCTCTGTTGATGGCCTGATCAATCTGAGGGTGTGACAGTTTGTGATCAACACTCCCTACAGAAAACCCTTTTTGATCGATGCACCCAAGTTACTACTGGGTAGCAACTACGCCATCTCTGAAGAGGAGTGGCAGTGGATCAGAGCAAGGAATCTGCGCCAGTACTACCGCAGGTTGAACCCTGATAATGAACATGCCGATAGTGATCTGCCCTATACCCCTTAACCTCACCCTCATGAAACTAACCGAACGTGAACTGACTACTCTGAAGGCGCTGGGCCGCTTTAAGTTTCTGACCTCTTCCCAGTTGAGGTTGATCTTTGGGTGCAGCCTCAGCAGCGTGAACAGCGCACTGCGTAGTCTGAAGGGGTTTCGTTACCCGCTGGTGAAGAGTATAGATTTTTGAGTATCCCCCTGAAAAGGGAGGCTAGCCCCTGTCCACTATCTAAGCCAAGCGTGAAAGTATCAATTGCATGAGGGAACCTCTCTGACGCTGGAAGAGATTCTTGCACCCGCTAGGAACACTACCTTCTTTCAGCGTGACTACTTCCACCGTGTGGCCACCGTGCAATTTGCCATTCTGTTCCAGCAGTGGATGGCTCACCATGAATACGGGCTCATCGATATGGGGCTCTACTTCAACCGCAGAATGGTCAATGGACAGTATGTAGCTGCCTCCAGAACCCAGTGACATGGCCGTTATGTGGAGCCGGATGCCCATGCCATCTATCAGGCCAATGGAGTCTTTCACACATTTCTGTTTGAGCAGCACAACGGCAAGGATGCCAAACGCGCCATCAAGCAGATTGAGCAACACTGCCTGGGGCTGACGAGTGAGGCCTACACCATCCGTTTCACTAGACGTGATCAGGCGCTAGTGGTCTACCTGTTTCAGAACCGCAGCTGCATGAGTGTGGTGATGAAGGCGATGATGGCCAGCCCACAAATGAGGAGGATGCAGCACCTCTTTCTCTTCAAGCATGAGGAGGAGCTGAAGAGTGGTTTTGCTGCTGAGTGGCACCACCCCGATGGAACCGCCACCTCCTTTCTTCCCAGTGACCCATCGTAGATCTATTTCCCTTTGGGTGGATCTCGCTGCACTCGACAATTCCTGTCGAGGGTGGCGTTTGTCCAACCAAAAAGGAGTCTACTGATGACAAAACTGATTTCAAAAGAACTGGTACAACTGTTCAAGAACTATCCGCTCTACACACAGGAGAATGAGTCTGACCCACTGGTGGTCGCCAAGCTGTTTGATGCCTACGGCTCAGCCACCTGGTACCTTACCGAGTACAATCCGGAAGAACAGGTCGCCTTTGGCTATGTCACCGGCCTGGCCTATGACGAGTGGGGCTACGTCTCACTGTCTGAACTGGCGGAGATCCGGCACCCGATACTGGGTCCCCGTATTGAACGAGATCGCTACTTTGATCAGCAGCGCTTCTCTGCACTGGGTCTTTTGGAAACGGTTCAGTAGAAGTTTTTCAGCCAGAGCGATCTGGCTGATTTTCTTGTCCGCAACATCAACGACACTCCCCCATTCAGCGTCTTGGATCTGTGCCCTTACAACGTTGTGTACAAATATTACACGGTGGGTCGAACCATCAATCCGGCCCAATTCTACAAAGCTCTTTCAAGGGCGTTCAGGCCGTAGGCCATGGCCTGAACGCCTCTTGAAAAATCGGAAATTCAAATTTTTCTGAAAAATATTTTCCTCCTAAAAAGGCATCAACTCCCCTTTTCCAATTTTTTTCAGAAGAAATTTGAGTTCCCTCAGAGCATTGTGATGAATGGGCAGGATTAATCGTCCTATTATCTTATTTTTTTAATTTCTTAGATTATGAACAAGGAATTGCCACAGTATGCGACGTCATACGAAAACGAGCTGTTAGCCTATGAGCAACTAGACAGCACAGATTTTATCAAACAGTACATCGATTCAAACTACGACTGCAGTAGTGATGAGGAGGATGTAATGATCCAGGAGCATTTCGATTGCTTGGAGATCCAGCATTACAGAAACAAAGATTCAGAGTATGACTACTTTGAGATCACTCTTGGGTATGGTGGGCCGAATATCTATCTTAATGTGAACAGCAGGTGGGAGTCGGTTGAGTACATCATCAGCTGGTGATGGGAGACCTACAGGAAGGATCTGAGTCATCTGTACAGTGCAATCAATCAGCTCTATGCTTTGGACTGTTACTGCTGATAATTATTGCTCCCGGCTTTGGCTGGGAGTTTTTTATTGTGTGCTATTGCCTCTCCTCAGCCTTTTTATAGACTGCACTCCGTTCACGCTTACCCACTGCAATCACTGAGATAAACAAGACCTCATCTTCTACCCGATAAATCAGCCGAAAACCTGAGCGGCGCAACTTGATCTTGTAACAGTTCTCCATTTTCCTCAGCCTGGCTGAAGGCACCCTTGGGTGGATCAACCGCTCCTCCAATTTTTTCTTGAACTGCTGCTGCAAGGTTGGATCTAACTTCTTCCACTCCTGCAGCGCCAGCTCATGAAACTGAAGTTCATAACTCATCAAGGTTAACCTTTACAAAAGGCCCATCGGTACGTTCATTCACCAATCGGGCATCCTCTAGGTCCTCGATATAGGCCAATATTTTCTCATAGTACGTTGCCGGTAGCAGATAAGCTTCTGGGCGATTATGGTTAAGAATCGCAACGGGCTCCTCTTCCGAGGCCTCAAGAACATGCGCATAGTTACGCTTTAGCTCAGTCACACTGGCTGTAGTGGTAGAGAGGACTCTGTTCATTATTTACACCTTTTTTGGTTTATTTATCACGTCTTATTTCACACCATTATAGACGTCAAAAAAAGATCGTCCAGCCCGCAAAGCATACCAAAACTAATGAACCCATAGAAATTACAATTTCTATGTTTGCTTGCCTAGCGCCGTTTTTGAACTACATTCTTTAGAAGATTGTTGATGCCATGGGGTAGTGGCAAGATTGCAAGTTCGTAACGAACTTGCGGCATCTTGCAAGGGCCAGCCCTTTGAACCCGAAAGAATCCAGCAGAGCTGGAACATCGATAAGGATGGAGACGAGTGATGGATGATGCGAAGTCAGAGTATCAGAAGTCGTACCGCAAGCGGTATGCCGAAGGGCATCGTCGCATCAATATCTCTGTCACCAAGGCAGAGTATAACGCCTTACAGCATCTCGCAAACCGAGAAAACAAGAGGGTGACAACACTGGTAAAGGACTACGCCTTTGCTGGGGTGAGCCGCACATTAGCCGTACCAAAAGAGCTACAAGAGGAGCTGAAACAGCTCCGTTTTCTGATCCGCAACATTGCCAATAATGTGAATCAGGCCGCCCACTACTCCAATTCATTGCGCCGCGTAGCCGATGAGAATGGCCTTCTGCTGGAGATCAAGAAGCTGGAAGATACCGTTCATGAATTTGTGCAGGAGCGGATGAAACCATGATCATCAAGTCGATGTCACGCAAGGAACGCTCCTTCAGTCAACTGCTCGATTACATGGAGTCGGGCCGTGCAGATGAACGCTTCACCATCCACCACAACCTCTACGGCAGGAGCCCTGAAGAGGTAAAGGAGGAGTTTATCCAGAACTCCCAATTTCTCCATCATCGCACTGGAGCCAATTACATGTACCATGAGGTGATCTCCATCAGCCGCAGTGATCAGGTAAAGCTGGATGAGCAAAAGGAGAAATTACGCCAGATTGCCCAAGACTATATCCGTGATCGCGCTCGGCATAATCTGGCGTATGGGGCACTCCACGATGATCACGATAACAACATCCACTTCCATCTCATTATCAGTGCCAATGAGGTCGCCTCTCAGAATCGCTTCCGCTTGAGCAAGCGAGAGTTTGATCAGATCAAGAAATCACTGGAACGAAAGGTGCTGAAGCACTACCCAGAGCTACAGCAAAAAGAGCTGATCAACCGGTCATCGAAAGAGCATCTCTCCAACAAGGGGGCTGAACTGAAGCGGCGTACTGGGAGGACACCACAACGTGATGCAGTCCGTGAGAAGGTACGCACCATATTCAAACATGCATCATCCCGTGAACAACTACTTGATGGCTTCGATAAGGCTGACTTGGACTTCTACATGCGGGGCAAGCACCCTGGCGTAATTGACAGGGAGACGGGGCGTAAGCACCGCATCAAGTCTTTGGGATTTATAGAGCAGTTCAAGGAGATCGACCGGAAGATTGAGGTCGATCTGAAGCGGGGAGCGAAGCAGGATAAACCGGCCTCCTCTGCCAAACCCAAAAAGCGCAAGCCTGAACAGAGCACCAAGCCCAAGCAGTCGGACCGTACCGAAAGCCAAAAGAGGACCCGCGATCAATCAGACACCCATTCGAAAGGAGGAGTCGGTAGCTCTGAAAAACGTAGCCGCGCCAAAGAAGCATTTCGTGAGTGGGTGATGGGAGACTTCTCTGCACGTGAGGCGCGGGCCAAGCAAGCAGAGTATGAGCGCATCCGTGATCTGATGCGTGAAACACACCCTGAATTGAACACCAAGGCCAAACTGGATGAGTGGCTCAAGGGGGACTTCAGCGAACGCGAACTCCACCAGAAGGCAGAGCGTATCAAATCCTACTACCGCAAGCTGGACGAGGAGAAGAGCAAGGAGCAGCGCAAGGCCGAGGAAGAAACACTAGACCAGAAATTCAGCCACCAAGAGAAAGTTGATCAACAACGCCGAGAGCAGATGAAGCAGCGTCGTGCACAATCCAAACAATCTACGGAGGAGAAGAAGAATGGCCACTCACGATGATGACTGTTATGAGAAGATGAAAAAGAGGAGCAACTCCAGCTCCTCAAATTCATCCTCTACAAAATCGGTTCCACTGGGTGGCTCTCTGCTGTCAGATACCATGAAGGGGCTCTTTAAGGGGGGCGGCTATCTGCTGGGCCGCCACTTCAACCGCAAGAAAGAGGGTGCCTCTTTTGGGGAGGAGAAGGACTTCTCCAGCTATCTCAACCCCCGTAATGATGGACTGCTGCTGGATGGAAACAAGCTTCACCTCTCTGAGCGAGATAGCATGCAGAATGTCTGCGTAATGGCCCGTATCGGTGCGGGCAAGACCTCTCGCTATATCATCCCCAATATCCTGCAGAAGGCGCGCACCAAGTGCTCTATGGTGGTCAATGACCCTAAGGGGGAGGTATTCGAGAACACCTCTGAACACATGCGCCGCAGTGGCTATAAGGTGGTGGTGATTGATCCGGAGAACTTGGAGCGTTCCAGTCGTTTCAACCCATTTACTGAGGCACGTAACGAGATCGAGATTGAACAGATTGCGGAGATCCTGATCCACAGTGGTTCACCACGACAAGGGGGGGGGTACAAAGCTTTATTCTCAACGCCATTACCGCGCTGAGGAGCCTCTCCAACCGCAATATTGCAGCGCTGACTGCCCGCTCCGATATTGATCTGGAGGATATCCGCAGTGAGAAGACGATCATCTACATGATCACCCCAGCACAGAATACCGAGTATTACGGCTTCCTCACCAGCCTCTTCTTCCGCAGTGTCTTCAATGCCTGCATGCGCAAGATGCCGGACCGGCGGACACTGCCAGTCTATATCCTCTATGATGAATTTGGTCACTCCACGATACCCAACTTTGTATCAACCGCCAATACCATCCGAGGATACAACGTCTCTATATCAATCATCTTGCAGAGCATCAGTCAGCTCAGCGCCCGCTATGGACAGGAGTATGCCTACTCAATTCAGGGGGGCTTCAACACCTATCTCACCTACGCTGGTGCCGATCCGGAGACTGCTAAATTCTTTGAGCAGATAACAGGACGCACACGAGAACGGCAGAAGGAGCACTTTCTCGACATCGTTGAGACCTATCAGGAGTACAACCTGATGAATGCAGGCGATGTGCGCACCATTCATGAGAGTGAGGCGCTGATTGTATCTGGCAACCGCCACCCGATTAAGCTGATGACCACCCCCTACTTTGAGAGTTGGTCTCTGAAGCGCTGCGCCAACAAGGGGCCAGCCAAGCTGCCCTCACCTGAGCATCACAGCGCCTATCTGCAGTATGTGGGGCTGGAACGATGAATGTGACGGTTGTGGTGGGTGAAAATCTGAACTGGCTTGGAATTGGCATTTTCGCTGGACTGGGGTATCTCAATGGCTATCTGCTTCGGGATATCGGGCTAATCAAGATCATAGCCGCTTTCTTTGTGATCCCGTACTCCCTCTCTACCCTCAGTCAGGTCAACAATGTCGTACAGGCAACTCTTCCTTTTCTACTGCTGGCACTGGCCGGATACTGGGGACTGGACAAAACCCGCTATAGAGTGAGCTACCTCTTTAACGAGGTGCAGTACCATATTGGTTACTTCGTAAGGCGCTGGCGATGAATGAGTCCGATTTCATTTTCTTCTCAATCTTCTCCTTTGGAGTGGGGCATGCCATCGCCTACTCTGTGAAGAACGTTAGCAGGCTATATAAGGAATGGGGGCTATTGGTCTGCTACTTTGTCTTCCCACCCATCTTTGTTGTACTGGTCTACTCAGCGGCAATGATTGCTGATGCGAAAGATCCCATTCTAAGCACAGCATTTGCTGTGGGCTTTATCTACAGGATGTGGAGAAAGCGATGATGGATAACTACTCTACCTATATCTATATCGCTGTGATCATGTCAGCTGTTGGATATCTGACCACCCATACCAGAGACTTCAACATCTGGAAGTTTGGACTAATCGCTTTGATTGCAGCCCCAATCATAACCTCACTCAATAACGCTGAAGAGGCTATCTGGGTCGCTGTCACCTCCTTCTTTGTGGGCTACCTACTCCCGCATGCCCACATCTTGGGAGGATTTTTCAGTGCTATCAGCTCTCTGATCAATAGCATCCGCTACCGCAGCGACCAGAGAATGATCAATGCCAAACAAGAGGAGCTACGCAGAAAGGAGGAGGAGTTATACCGCAGAGAGGAGGAGCTGGAGAAGCTACGCCGTGAATACGAAGAGGCGATGCGCGATGCACGCCAGTCGCAGAGAGAGTACGAGGAGGCCCGTAGCCGCTATGAACAACAGAGTGGCCACTCTGGTGGTGAAGAGCAACAAAAGCAGCAGCGACAGAAACAGCAAGAGTCCAGTGAGCAGAAGCACCGTTCTAAGCAGCGCTCCAGATCTGATTCCAAGTCAAAATCCAAATCTAGATCCAGCAGCTACTCTGGGTCAAAATCAACAAGAACGACTCATCTCGAAACGCTTGGGCTTGACCCAAGCACACAGTACACCACTGATCAGATCAAAAAATGGCAACGCAAGCTTGCCTCGAAATACCACCCTGATAAACATCACGGCAAAAGTGAGGAGGAGATCCGTAGACTTACCGAGGAGATGCAGAAGATTAATGAAGCAGCAGATTGGCTGAAGAAGCACCCTGACCAGTAGAATTACGACTGTTTACAAATTTTATACAACCCCACTTTTTCCTGACAACAGACACCACTATGCACCAATCCCATATCTACACCCCACAAGATCAATCCTATGAGGCCAGACTGGAGGCACTCAAAGCGGTAATGGCTGCTCGTGAGCAGGCCAAAAGTAGCCGAGAGCATGCCAATGATCCGCAGTGGTCTAGCGTACTGGGAGGGATTGATGAGATTGAGGTTGCCGAGATGATGATCGAGAGCAGCTTCTCCATGGCATCCTCTGATTTCCAGCAGAATGAGCTCAAGCAGGCACAGTCTGATGGTGCACTGACAGAAAAAGAGCTGGGCGAGATTATGACGGCAGTGCAACGGCAACAGGCGCAGTCCAAGCGTAGCAACTCCAACTCGGATGAGAGCAGCAGCTCTCACAAGCAGTCATGAAGCAGCAACCCTTTTCAGACAACATGAAAGAGATCGCCGATAGCATGGGGATCTCCATGTATCAGCGCTTCAGTCTGATGGAAGCATCACTGTTTCTCCGCTGCACAGAGGCTGATTTGCAGAAGCTGATTCGCACTCACAAGATCTCGTATATCCAGGTCACTTCTGAACAGGTCGACTTCTTTGGCTTTCAGGTACTGGAGTATCTGTTGAAGAGTGTGGTCACAAAATCGGCCTCTTCTTCAGATACCAGCCCAGAACGCATTGTGCGCGCCAAAGAACTGCAAGAGCTGACAGGTCTATCCCGCACTACACTTTGGAGGATGGAGCGTAAGGGTGAGTTCCCTGACCGTGTACCATTATCGGGTAGCAGTGTGGGGTGGCGTTATAGTGAGGTTATGGAGTGGATGCGGACACGATGAAGCGTGTCCAATAAAATTGAACACATCACCAATCATCTGGTTTGTGGATCGCGGTATCAGGAATAGGGTTAGGTAATTGACTGGCCTCAAACATCCATCTACGAATCGGCTTCACAAAGTCTGCTTGCTGCCGAAGTTGAGATGAAGTTTTCCGCACAGGGGCTCCGGGTGTAACAAGCCCAATTACCTTGTCATGTAATTTCGCTAATTTCATAGACTCCGCAAGGTCTGAATCATTGGAGACCACTACTGCACAGTCATACTCATTTTTCCATGCATCATTCAGCAGATGCACTGCGAGATTAACATCTGAGCCCTTTTCTTCCTTCTTCCAAACCTGCACAATCTCTGGAGGCGGCTTAGCATTTTCTGCCTTTACCTTGTTCCTGAGAAAGTGCCCCAATATTGTTTCGACTTTAGGGCACTGCTTCTTCAGCGCACGGAGATAGGCTTCCTGACGATGATGGATTTCAGGATCTGATTTATTTGCAGAAACTTTAGCCGTAAAGTACTTAACTCCGACAACCTCATTCGCCTCACCCAGTACGTTCTGGAAAAACCGCTCTAGGTCAATCCACTTATATTTACTGCCTCTCAATGCACCATAGTAAAAATTGAAGCCATCAACATAGACGATGGTTCTGTGTGGTTGCTTATTCATAAACAGTAATTTTGATGACCTATAAAAAGCTAGGGCCTCCGAAGAGGCCCCGCGCCCAATGATCGAAGTCACTGGGGTAGTAGTACGTATTACTGTAGGGTATCGTCTGGTAAAACACAATATCTCAAGCCAAAATTTATATTAGACTTGGAAGTAGCCAGCCATACCCCTACCAGCAAGATTTCGCCGGACGCTTACTTTGCTAAAGAGTGTAGTGGTGAAATCCCCTTCATCTAGCGCCGGTAGCGCCTCTTCTGAACGGATTGTGCGAGCCAAAGAGCTGCAGGAGCTGACTGGATTATCCCGTACTACGCTCTGGCGGATGGAGCGTAAGGGGGAGTTCCCTGATCGAGTGCCATTATCTGGCAGTAGCGTGGGATGGCGGTATAGTGAAGTGATGGAGTGGATGCGGACACGGTGAATGTCCTATAACATAATTTCTTGATCGCCCGTATCCAAACGGATACTATAATATCTATGTACCTAATCCAACAAACCAGCACATTTGCTAAATGGTTTAAAAAACTGAAAGACCAAAATGGGAAAGCAACCGTTCTTAAAAGACTCAGCCGCTTAAAGAAGGGGCACTGGGGAGACCACAAATCTGTTGGTGAAGGCATTGAAGAGCTAAGAATTTTTTCAGGCCCAGGCTATCGTCTTTACTGTTCTCAGCAAGAAACACAATTGGTCATTCTGTTATGTGGAGGCGACAAATCCTCTCAACAGAAGGACATAGAACAAGCAAAATTACTGCTTAAGGAGATTAGAAATGGTAGAACTCACTGAATTCGATCCGGCAGAGTACCTTGATAACGAAGAGGTCATCGCAAGTTACCTCTCACAGGTGATGAATGATGGGGATACTGATGAATTACTCGAAGCAATTGGACACATAGCCAAAGCTCGTGGAATGACTGCTATTGCCCAACAAAGCGGCCTTGGCCGAGAGTCACTCTATAAAGCATTTGCTCCTGGTGCTAAGCCAAGGTTTGAAACTGTGATGAAAGTAATTCACTCACTTGGTGTTCAACTACAGGCTACCTCACAACCTCATTAATTTTGGTGACAGAAGTGGTGACAAAACCTCTTACAGCCCACTTTAAACAACAATAAGACAGTGTTATATATGTGTTTATTTTTTATAATACGTAAGCAGGTGCAAAATGTTCTATAAATCACTTGAATATCAGCAAATAACCTGAAATCCAAGCAGGTCTTTTTCACTCAAAATCTGGTATTTCATCAAACGATACCCTTTCTGCCTACGCTCCCACATCTTCATCAATTGTGATGAATGAATATCCAGATAATCATGAATCACTATGTCATGCTTTGTCATATGATCACGATGCAAGCGTCCCGCATACTGCTGGAGAGTACCTTTCCAGGATACCGGCATAGCCAAAACCAGCGTATCCAGTGGCGGATGGTCAAACCCTTCTCCAATCAACCTTCCTGTCGCCAATAAGAGTCTTGGCTCATTCTCTGAAAGAGCCTGAAGCCCCTCTTTAACAGTCTTTCTCTTCTTCTTGCTCAATCGCCCATGCAACAAGAACAGGTTTTCAATCTTTCCATCCAGCAACTGCCATAGCGTCCCCAGGTGTCCTGTTCTTTCCGTTAACAGTAGTACCTTTCGTCCCTGCTGGTATGCCTCTATCGCATCTTTGACAATGCAGCGATTGCGCTGAAGGTCCTCAACAAGATGCTGGAAGATCTCCTGTATCTTCTCGGATTCAACCAAATTTTCTGAAGCTATCGTATGAGGAACCACTTGCAAGATACGCGGTGCAGTTTCTGCTGCCTTTGCACGGTGTCGAATCGGACCACACTGCATGAAGATCACTGGCTGGTGCCCATCTCTACGTTCTGGTGTAGCTGTCAGACCCAATACATAACGCGCTTTCACCTGCTTCATCAGCCTCTCAAAGCTAACCGATGAGATATGGTGGCACTCATCCACAATGATTTGCCCATACCGCTCTACAATCTCATTGACCTCACCCTTTCTAACCAGTGATTGCATCACAGCCACATCAATCTTCAGTGAAGGATTCCGTTTTCCTCCACCTAACCGCCCCAAAACATTACTTTCACACTCCAGAAAGAGCTGAAGCTGTTCAAGCCACTGCTGTAGCAGATCCGTTCGATTGACAATAATCAGCGTATTCACTTTTCGTGTAGCGATAATGGAGGCTGCAGTTACTGTTTTGCCAAAAGCAGTCGGTGCGCACAACACACCTGCATCATGTCGTATCACCACTGTTACCGCTTCCTGCTGTTCCTTTCTCAAACAGCCATTAAATTCACAGGCTATCGGGGCACCTTGATAGCGCTCATCCGTAATCTGAAGGCCCATGCCATTATCCTGTAACAACTGTTTTACATCATCCAGGCAGCCTCGCGGCAGGGCGATATGGTTTGGGTGATTTTCGGCACACCCTATGATGCGTGGCTTATCCCACACCGAAAAACGCATCTGTTGTGCCTTGTAATATTCAGGGTTCTGAAAAGCCGCCAAACGAATCAGTCGATTGGCCAACGGCTGCGTCAGTCCTCCTTTCTCAAAGTAGACCTGATTAGCCAGCGTGACCACCACCTGCTGCGGCAGCATGCCTTCAATCTTGTTACTGTGCGTTTTCTTTTTGCCCTTCCATGGCGTTTCACTCAACGCCTCTTCTTCAATATAGGCCACATCCAACACATGGTATCCCTCACTGAGCTGCTGTATAGATGTAGCAATTTCCACCTCATCCATCCGCCCAAGACCATTCAAATGATCCCATTGATCCAAATATGGATGCAGTTGATCATCGACAAAAATTGATCTTCCCAGATCTCTTGGTCGTTTCTGCAACGGTAGTGCAATCAGGTTTCCAAAACCTCCTTTCGGCATACGCTCCTGATTGGGGAACATACGATCATAAGAGGTAAGCTCAAGCTGCCTGGAGTGTGAACAGGTATAGCTGATCAGCGCTGCACCGAGCTGTCTAGCCTCAACAGACGGCACTGCTTGACTGAAAAAGATCCACAGATGAGCACCATTGCCGGAACGAGAAATCTCAATCGTAGCCGGTATTTGAAAATATCTGCATGTTACTACTATCGATTGCACATCCTCACGCCAGCTCTCTTTATCAAAATCTATCGCAAGAAAGTGGCACTGTTCAGTCTGCAATAATGGGTAGACACCCACTGTAATCTCTCCGCTCAGATGTCTGTAGATCACTCGGTCCGATAGCGGTAGCAATGCTCTATTGTCACATGCGCCACATTTGATTTTGGGCTTTCCACATAGACCAGGCTTCCATTCATTACCACATGCCGGAGAATAACCTGATCGCCCATTATTACTCTCCCAACGAACTGGGTACAGATCCTCCCTGCCACGAAATAACCTCCGAAACAGTGCAACCTTTTGCTGTGTGGTTAACGTGGCTTTAGAAACATCGCCGGTACCGCCCTGGACTGACGATTGCACTACTGTCACCGAGTCAGCAATCCCATGTTGCTGCAATAATTCTCGCAAACGCCTGTTTTCTTTTCGTAGCCGTTCAATTTCAGACATACCACCAATCCAAATATGGCGTGCGTTGCACTTAATAAGTTCACATTCTGTAATCGTTCGATTACAATAATAGCATGTACACCATCAAGAAAACGCCTGAATTTGAAAATTGGATCGACAACCTAAAGGATCATCCAACAAGATTCCGGTTGCTTCGTCGTCTTGAAAAAGCTCAACGAGGCTTACTTGGAGACACAAGCCCTGTTGGTGAAGGGGTATTTGAGATGCGTGAGTTTTTTGGTCCTGGCTGGCGTATGTATTACATCCAAACCGAGACAACTATCATCGTTATGCTTGGTGGAGGTGATAAAAGCTCTCAAAAAGAGGATATTAAAGCGGCCAAGCAGCTAGCATTGTCACTACTGGAGCAACAATCATGAACCAGACAAAAACTATTAGCAATTTATCTGAATTTGATATGGCTGAATATCTCACTACCGAGGAGGAGATCGTCGAATACATTCGGCAGGTGCTTGAAGATGGCGATGCTGGAGAGTTAGCAGCTGCTCTGGGGCATATTGCAAAGGCCAGAGGCATGTCTGAGATAGCAAAGGCAAGTGGTATTAAACGAGAAGCACTATACAAAGCGCTTCGGCCATCTTCTCAACCCAGATTTGAAACAATACAGCGTGTTTGTAATGCATTAGGCGTCAAAATTACTGCTACAGCAGCCCATTAACAACTACTTTTTTACCGCCGGCCGCTTAGAACTGGAAAAACATGTATTTTTTATGGTGACAGGTGCGGTGACAGGAAACAACCGATAGCCACAAAACAACAAGTAACACACTGATAATATAGTGTATTTTTTACGTATTAAGAAAACAGGTGCAAAATATTGAATGATTTTTCAGGGTGTTTCATTGTGTAATAAACACACAATATACAACAGCTTAATAAAAACACCCGTTTCAAACACCTTCATCTTGTCACCAACGATTGGTGACAAAACAGGGGGGACACCTATCATAATAAGCGCTCTTGTCACCACTTTTGGTAAGGCGCCATTATGGCAATGCAGATCACAGCAGCAAAAATCAAATTTCTTTCAAAATCTGAGAAACCAGGCAGGCATGCTGCCGGAGCTGGCCTCTACCTTCGCATCAGCAGTGTAGGCACTGCAAGCTGGATAGTTCGCTACACAATCTTTAGAAAACGCCGAGAAATGACCCTTGGCAACTACCCCTCAATATCACTTGCTGACGCTTATGCTCGCGCACTCCAGATCAAAGAGGATTGTAAAAATGACATTGACCCACTGGCTCAGCGCCGTCGCGCCGACATTGGGGACTTCAACACTGTTGAAGACCTTGCAGAAGAGTCGAGGTTATCCCCCTGAATCAGCATATTTTCACTGTTACTATCCCCATAACTCAGCTCCGGCACCGACTGTAGCAGTCGGTAAGGGACCTGGTTGGCCTGTTTTACGGCTTGATCCTTGTTTAACCAGTCAAGTAGCGGCATGGTAGTTCTCGATGATGTTCTGTTTAGCTGAAGAGGTCGATATAGGGGCTGTAGCGAAACTGGCGGTTACGTGACTGTCCGGTCACCTCTTCCAACAGGCCATGGTCGACAAATTTATTCATCAATTGATTGGCGGCTGGATAGGTGACCTCAATCAGTTGCTGAATATCTTTCACCTTGATAATCGGTTTCTGATAGAGCGTCTCCAATACCTGCATCGCATTACCAGCCACACGGCCAAAATGCTCTGCAATCAACTGGCGATGCGCTTCACGCAGATCCACAATGTTACGTGCAGTTACGGTGGCCTCTTGTGAAACCTCATAGATCCCTTGCAGGAAGAATTTTAGCCATGCCTCCCAGCTCCCCTGTTCACGTACAGACTGGAGCAGCTCATAGTAGTCCTGACGCTGTTTCTTGAAGTAGTGAGAGATGTAGAGCACTGGAATCTCCAGTATCCCCTTTTGATAGAGCATAAAGGCGATCAGCAGGCGTCCGACACGACCATTACCATCGAGAAAGGGATGGATGGTCTCAAACTGGGCATGTGCCATCCCAATCTGCAGCAGAGCAGGCAGACTCTCTTCATGGAGGAACTGCTCAAACTGCGCCAGAATGTCTTCCAGCTGTTGTGGTGGCGGTGGTACAAAGCTCGCCTCTTTTACGGTACACCCCTGAGGACCAATCCAGTTCTGGATCTTACGCCATTCACCGGGTTGAGCGTTGCCGCCACGCACACCATCCAACAGTACACTATGAATCTCTCGAATCAGGCGATTGGAGAGCGGCAAGGTCTGCAGTCGTTCCAGGCCATAGTTCATTGCCTGTACGTAGTTGAGTACCTCATCCACATCACGGGGCCGCTCACTATCGAATATCTCCGCCTCAACTTCCAGCAGATCATTCAGTGAACTTTGGGTGCCCTCAATCTGACTGGAGAGTACCGCCTCTTTACGTATATACATAAAGATGAAGAGGTCTGGGTTGGGGAGCGTGCGGATAGAGCCATCGAGCCGTCCCAGTGCACGATCTGCACTGGAGAGCAGAGCCTGCATCTCAGAATCAAGCTGCAGTGAAGGGACAGGAGGCAGCGGCTTGGGGATAAAGGCTTGGTAGCCTCCCGGCTGCAGAGTAAATTGTCCCGAACGGGTTTGTCGATCCATTGTTAAAGGCTACCTATTACAGAGCTGCAGCTTAGGCCGTTTATTAAAGGCAGACTTTAACACAGAAGCAAAGCCAATCCATATGTAAGTCTGACTATAACAACGCCAAGAGTAGATGCCGGTAGCTCTAACAGCCGCAACCTCACAACTTTTTCCGGTTACCCCCCTCCTCTAGCGCTTCAATCTCCAGCTCCATTCAAGACTGGGTGGAGCAGCAGGTTGGGGCACGTTACAGCAATGTCAGCGACTACATGCGGGATCTGATCCGTAAGGAGCAAGATCACTCCGAAAAGATCGAAGCGATGCAGCAGCATGTTACGGAAGGCATCGAAAGCGGTGCTGGCTCATACACTATGGCCGAGTTACGCGAGATTGCGCATAAGCAGACTCACGCCCCGGAATGAGCTATTCACTTAGCAAAAAGGCCGAGGAAGACATTATTGCAATCTACCTTGAAGGCGCTTCTCAATTTGGCACCAGACAAGCAGATCATTATCACCAGAAACCGGAAGAGGCATTCCGGTTCCTAGCAGATAACCCAGAAGCAGCAAGACATCGAACTGAACTAAGCCCTCCGGTACGGCTCCACCCCTTCAAATCACACATCATTCTCTATACAGCTGATGAGAAGGGAGAAGGATTTTCTTAACGTCCATATATGCCACTAAACATCACAGTCATCATCTCCACCAAGCAGAAAACCGAGGCCAAAGATCGCTAGCACCCCCAATACAGCACTCCCCTCTTTGGTTGTAAGCAGATCGAGAATTGCTCCCAGCGCAGCAAAGATAAACCACAAGATCATAAAACCCATTACACCAGAGAGCATGTTTCCTGTATCTATCCAGATCCAACCACCAGCAAACAACCCTATTAAAAGAGGCATCACTCTTCCCTCACGATCTGTTCATCTTCCGTTGAAACATCACCAGCCGCATGGCCACCACCCCAGGCATCGACATTGAATATCTCACGCCAGCCCCGTTGATCACTGTCTAATTTCCTCTCTTCATTCGACATCTTTTGTAACCCTTCACGGTTATCAACCACCCTCCTCTCGACCACCACTCCTTTCTCTATCCGGATCATCAAATCCTGCTCATAAACAGAGCCAAACCCCATGTGTACATACTCCAGCTGTTCACCCTGTGGAATTCGTATGGTCTCGCTGATCCAGTCCGCAAACAGCGGATGACCTCCTTCAATCACATATTTTCTGCTGAACTTGTTGAGGTAAATCTTATCATCACGGATCTCCCACGTGGCTACATAGCCTCTCCAGCAAGCTGTACACTCCCAGTCATCCTCACTTGCTCCTTCTTGCAACCTAACCCGGTCATCTCCTTCAGGCGGTAACGGAGGACAGTAGGCCATTGAGGTATCCTCTCCATCCAAAATCAGATTCTCATGAAATTGCGCTGTCATAATCTTCTCCTTCTTCTATCCGGCCAGCTCATACCTTTTCAGCCTGAGCCACTGATCCAGCACCGATGAAACATAGTGAATACCCAAAGAGTGAGCCGTATCGACTGCGTAGAAGCAGTCCGCGTTCAACCTCTCCCCCAGTTGCGCCACCCGCACCGGATTGCTCTGCCAGTCATTCTCACCCACATGGATCTCCAGTGATACTGGTATTGGAAACTTTCCTGCATAGACCCGCTTCATCAATCGATCTGCTCTGGGGGGCGTAAACGAAGAGAAACTCTTCTCATGCGCTACCCCACCCAGTATTGGCGATAGCAACAACAACCTCCCCGGAAAGGTGCGCATCTCAGCAAGCGCATGGAGCAGCAGATAGGCCCCGTACGAGACCGCAACCACTTCCGCCTCTGGATACCAGTAGTGCGCTTTCAGGTCTTGCTTGATGATATTGGTCTGATCCTGAAACCCATACCCCGCCAAATCACCCGTCACCTCTCTTCCCTGCAACAGGTAACCCCGCTCAGAGAGTGACAGACCCAGACCAGCCTTTATCTCACCACCTCTCCCCGGCAAGTAATAGATCGATTCCACCACCGTTTTCTCTCCCATGTATTTACTACTCCCCATCAGCATAGCCCATCAATGCGACGCATCATGTCGCCAGACACATCCTCGCTCTCGATTTCGCAGATACCAGTTGAAAGTGACCCATCCACGATACTCCTCATAACTGCCGTACCGAATCGCCTTACGTTGCATGTAGTCCATGGTTTCGGCAAGAAACTGATCAGCCTCCTTTTCCTTACTGGAGAGGCGCTCTCTCACTGTCTGATAGATTCCATCACACCCATCCCAGAGCCGTTCGTTGATATAGATACCTGCATCTGTGAGCTCTTCATAACTGATACGTTTGAGGACAATCGCCACCAGAGCAAAACAGTGCCATGACTCAAACCCCCTGTATCGGCCTGCTCCACCAAGACGATGGAAGTAGTCACAAACTACAGAGGCAGCCACTTTGAATTACCACTACTGTCATCCACGGTCTACCCCTTGCGCTTCTTGCCATAGCGCTTGATGTCACAACCGGTATCAGTATCAACAGCCACCAGCTTCACAAACTGGTCCAGCCCCATCGCCCTCATATTGCGGATCGCATTACGCCCTACACCACCTACACCCATCACAGTAATATTGGCACCAGGTCGCAGCGACATATCCCGGAACGCCTTCACAACCTGGTTGGTACACTGAACCTTTCTCTTCTGTTTACTCTTCGCCTGCCCTTCAGCCGCTTCATGAAACATAGCCGTTCTCCCTACGTTTTCTTTAATACAATCAAATAATTGCAAATTGGATAACGAATACTAGAGAGCACAAGCGACACAGCTCGTCGGGCAAGTAGGATTAAAAATGTCGAAGTAGTGTTATTATCAAGAACCAACCTGAACGATCAGGCCGAGCAGTTTGTGAACCATAAAAGCGACAGAGGGTGTCGATTAACGATCTATTCTGATGGATGCAGCACTACGACAACTGGAGATGATGCGCCTCATTCCACGCGCACCACGCTCCATTACCGTGACCCGACTGGCCGAGAAGCTGGAGGATGAGGGGTTTGCTATCAATGTGCGCACCATCCAGCGAGACCTCAATGCACTGACCTCACTGTTCGACCTACGTAACAAGGCGGTGGGCCGTACCCAGAAGTGGTTCTGGGGAGAGAATGCAGAACTGATCGACATCCCCGGCATGTCACCACAAACTGCACTAACCATGTTCATGACCGAGCTATTCCTCTACGACCAACTCCCCCGCTCCATCACCAGCCACCTCACCCACCACTTTGAACAGGCGCGTGAGGTACTACAGAAACAGGGTGCACTCTCCAGCTGGACCGACAAGGTGCGCGTGGTACCCCGTACACAGCGGCTGATTCAGCCCAAGATTGATGAGGATATCGTTAAGGTAATCTACGATGCCCTGCTCAATGACAGAAAATTTATCGGCACCTACCTCAAACGTGGGGTACGTGTCAGCAAGGAGTACCCGGTCTCTCCGCTGGGACTGGTCTTTCGGGATGGCGTCACCTATCTGGTGGCCACACTGCGAGACTATCCGGATGTACGACAGATGGCCCTGCACCGCTTTCGAGGCGCTGAACCACTTGATGAGAAGGTCACTCCTCCCAAGGGGTTCAAGCTCGACCACTACATTAATGATCGAGAGTTTGACTACCCAGAGGGTGACTTCATCAACCTTGAGTTCAAGGCCAAGGACTTTGTGATTCAGGCACTACGGGAGACCCCGCTATCCCATAATCAAGGCATCCGCCCCTTTGAGGATGATTGGGTGATTGTTAGTTGTCGAATCAAGGAGACACAGCAACTACGGTGGTGGTTATTGGGGTTTGGGGCTCAGGTGGAGGTGTTACAGCCTCGCCATCTTAGGGAATGGTTCAAAGAGAGTGCTCAAAATCTATATCAAATGTATCAATAAAACTTCCTCGGGCTTACCCGTGACTCTGTTTCTTGCGAGAATTAAGTTATGAGCAAAGAGAAGCTAGGTTCGCCACGCTATCCAACAAAGGCGCGAGAGAAGGCTATTCGCCTAATTTGGGAACTATACGATGCCTAAAAACCTACCCGAGGGGATTTACGAAAGACTGTTAGACGATGAGTTGCATGAATTAATCGATAGCCATCCTGAGCTGTCCGTGCTGCTGCGTCAAATTGATGATGAGATGGCGCCTGATCTCTATGCTCAGTTTGTTGGGCAGGTACTAAAGAAAGCTCTACGTATTGTCCAACCTGACGCTCGTATACCTCTGCTTAATCGAGTTCTAGAATTGTTAGCTGCTCAAGATGGGTTGGATTACCTACATCGACGACGGTTGCTTAATAGCGACAAGGCACTGCTGACAGAAGTAGGAAGTGTTGTTGGTAAATCGGTGCGACCAGTTACACCACTTAACAGTAGTTCTTTATTGACTGGACAGGGCTCAGACCCAGCACTTGACCATGAACTGCGTGCCGAGATGATCAGTGCAGATCGAGTGGATATCCTAGTCTCATTTATCAAGTGGTCAGGGTTGAGGTTGTTAATTCCTGCGTTTGAGCAATTGGCAAAATGCAACGTACCCATCCGGATTTTATCGACAAGCTATATGGGGGCAAGCGACCCTGAAGCCTTGGAGTGGCTGGCCAAGCAGCCCAATATTCGGATTCGCTTATCCTACGATACAGCAGCTACTCGACTCCATGCCAAAGCGTATCAATTTTCGAGAAACAGTGGGTATGCTACTGCTTATATTGGATCGGCCAATATGTCACATGCTGCCATGACACAAGGCCTAGAATGGACAGTCAAAGTGACTGATCAGGATATGCCACACATTCTGGCACGCTTTCGGGCTGAGTTTGACACCTATTGGGAGAGCAATGAATTTGAGCCTTTCGGTCAGCATGATTTTGCTCGTTTTCGTCGAGCAATCCATAGCTACCGCAAAGCTGACTTAAGTACTCCACGTTTTTTTGCTGACATTAGCCCCAGGCCCTTTCAGCAACGTATCCTTGAAGCTTTACAGGCTGCCAGACAAAGTGGTGTTAATCGAAACCTGGTTGTAGCAGCAACGGGGACAGGGAAAACAGTGATTGCTGCCCTTGATTACCGGAAACAGGTTGAGTTGTTCGGAAGAAAACCACGCTTACTGTTTGTGGTTCATCGTAAAGAAATTCTACAACAGGCAATTGACTGCTTTCGCGCAGTTCTACGAGATCAGAACTTTGGTGAGTTATTGGTTGACGGTCACCTTCCTGAAGATTGGGACCACCTCTTTGCCTCAATACAGAGTTTAAACATCAATCAACCATGGGAGCGCTTTGGGCACCATCACTATGAACACCTGATTGTGGATGAAGCACACCATGGAACAGCGAGTAGTTACCGGCCGCTATTTGACCATCTTGAACCCAAGCTACTATTGGGGTTGACTGCCACCCCAGAACGCATGGATGGTTCATCATTACTGCCATATTTTGATAATCGTTTTACAGCTGAAATTCGCCTGCCAGAGGCACTAACTGAAAAATTGCTCTGCCCATTTCATTATTTTGGCGTAGCCGATAATATCGATCTCTCTGGTGAGCAATTTTGGCGTAATGGTCGCTATGCCAGTAACGCACTGGAGAAGGTCTTTACCGGTGATGACATTCGCGCTAAACAACGTATAGATATTATTCTTCAAGCGCTACATCGTTATCAGCCCGACTTCAGCACTATCAAAGGCGTAGGCTTTTGCGCTGGTGTAAAGCATGCCCACTATATGGCTGACCATTTTAATGCAGCCGGAATCAGTGCCAATATTATTGTAGGAAATACACCGGGAGAAGATCGTCAGCAAACCCTAAAAGCATTTCGTGATGGCGAGATTCATTTTTTATTTACTGTTGATGTGCTTAGTGAAGGCGTGGATATACCCGAAATCAATCTGGTAATGTTTTTGCGGCCTACCGAGAGTTTAACCGTATTTTTACAGCAGCTAGGACGCGGCTTGCGTCATGCTCCGGGAAAAGATTGCCTAACAGTACTTGATTTTGTTGGTCAGACACATCGACGATATCGCGCAGACACCCGTTTTGCTGCCCTGTTGAGTAAACAGCGCCAGAGAATTGACCGAGAGGTTGAGAATGATTTTCCCAACCTGCCACCGGGCTGCAATATTCAGCTAGAGCGAGTGGTGCGTGAAAGAGTGTTGGAAAAAATACGTTCTGTGTTAAATCGGCTTAACACCTTTATTCCAGAGGCCATACAAACTTGGCCGCAGGAGCATGGAGAGCCACTTACTTTTGGGCGGTTTATCGAGTCAACTGGTTTGTCTGCTGTGCAGGTACTACGCAACCATACTTGGTCACAATGGAAAGCCAAGGCATCCGGACAACCTGAACCAGAAGATGCTCAGTTACTTCAGCTGAAAAAGACATTGCCACGAATTGCATTACGTAATGATCCAGTTCAACTGCAAAGGATATGGGCACTTGCAAATTCACCTCATGTAGCAGAGTCGATAAGCGAACGTGAAACACTAGAGATGCACTATCTTCTATGGGGAAAAACAGGTGAGTCATTGGGAATGAATCGAGTGGCCGAATCAGCAGAACGTTGGCAGCAAAATTCATCTA
>Ga0233429_1001672_pt1 | contig 25408 bp, 30 predicted proteins | sample SI_118_April2016_3_FD_179879 | JGI IMG/M metagenome (GOLD analysis project Ga0233429, IMG submission 179879) | Seawater microbial communities from Saanich Inlet, British Columbia, Canada - SI_118_April2016_135_MG | ecosystem: Environmental > Aquatic > Marine > Inlet | place: Canada: British...
AAAAATGTTGATGAAGATATCCGTGAAGCTATTGCTGAGCACGGTATGCGAAACGCATTGCTAACGTCCGTCGCGCCGACCGGAACGATCTCGCTTTTTGCCGATAATGTATCTTCTGGCCTTGAGCCTGTTTTCAGCTTTGCCTATACCCGTCATGTTTTGATGCCGGATGGCACGCGGCGAGATGAAGAGGTAACCGATTATGCTTATCGGCTGTTCCACCGCCTTAAAGGTGAGGCCACGCCTCTGCCAAACGCCTTCGTCGATGCGCAGGAGCTCTCACCCAAAGACCACCTCATCATGCAGGCGGCGGTGCAAAAATACATCGATAGCTCGATTTCCAAAACCATCAATTGCCCGGAAGATATCGACTTTGATGAGTTTAAAGATATCTATATGCAGGCCTATGAGCTTGGCTGCAAAGGCTGCACGACTTACCGGCCAAATGATGTCACCGGTGCCGTCTTAGAGACCAAAGCAGCCAAGGAAAAACGCGAAGCGGCCAATGATCAGGCGGAACTTCCGCTCGAAGCGCCGAGCAAAGCGACAGCGGGTGCCAATGCCAAACCCAAGGATATCGGCGATAGCGGAATTTTGCATTATCTGACGCAACCCCTCGATCGCCCGGAAGCGCTTGAAGGCGCCACCTATAAAATTCTATGGCCGGAAAGCGATCACGCACTTTATATCACCGTCAATGATGTCATCCAGGATGGCAGACGCCGGCCTTTTGAAGTCTTTATCAACTCGAAGAATACCGAGCACTTCGCCTGGTCGGTCGCCCTCACCCGAATGATGTCGGCTGTCTTCCGGCGCGGCGGCGACGTTTCCTTTGTGGTCGAAGAATTAAAAGCGGTGTTTGATCCAAGAGGCGGCCAATGGATGAAGGGGCGTTATGTGCCGTCCTTGCTTGCCGCCATCGGTGAAATTCTTGAAGAGCACATGATATCCATTGGCTTCATGAAAGCGCCCGGAACTTTGGATGAAGATGATCTGATCGCCATGCCTCAGGTGGTTAATTTGCCGGATAGTCTCAACTCTCCAGAGACCTCGGATGCTTCAGAAGCCCCGGCACAGCCAGACAAGAGATTTCGCCAATGCCCAAAATGTGGTCAAGCCAGCCTGATCCGGCAAGAAAATTGTGATACCTGCACCAGCTGCACCTATTCAAAATGTGGCTAGTCTTAAGTCAGGCAAGAAAAAAGCACTGGCCCATAAGGACAGCACTTTCATTCTAAATCTTTAAAAAGCGACGAAGCTTAGTCTTTGCGTTCCGGGACCGGATTACCTTCGAGCAAATTATCAACGATAATTTGAGCTTTCTCACTACCGCCTTCTTCGCCGGTGCTGCCTGTGGTCGCATCAACAATCCAGGCTTTGACTGCTGCAGCATCGACTTCAGTCTTTTTCAAAACCGCAACCATAACCGCTTCCAAAGCAATCACGTGAGCTGCAATATCATCTAATTGATCGTAATGACCATCGACACCGTCCTTGATTGCTATAAGATCGGTTTTTAACTGCTTAATGCTTGTTTCAACTACTTTAATTTCGTCAAAGAACATTTTGTCCTCCTGAATTGAATATCTATGATGACCATACACATCTAAATCAGAGATGTCATGGTCAGATCTAGTTCTTGATCCGAAATATCGAGCCCTATCAAATGGTGGAGATTAGTCGCCAAACCATTTGATCAAAAGGATACTATTTCAGCCTTGTGAATTACGCCCTAGATTGAATGTTAATTACTCATTTATTTTAAGTCGTTAAAATGTATAACTGTGAAAAGTTAACAATCAGCAAAAATACTTGATATTGCGGCAAACATTAGCAAACTATCTGTTCCTTATATTTTAGACGAGAAAGATTATATTAGTATGGCATTGTTTGGAGGCAAAAAAGGCGCGGCGCCAAAGATTACCAAGGCAATTGATCCAAAATGGGCCAAATCGCCAAAGGGCTCTTTCAACCGCCTGCTTCATTTTGAACCTAGCGAAGCGAATATTCGGGGCGTCGGGGGCGTCTATGTCGTTTGGCATGGCGGCGTTAAACCCTCTTGGGTTTATGCTGCCGAAACGCCCGACCTTGCTCGCAGCATCAACGAAGCCATCGACAATGATGATATTACTGAATTTGAAGTCAATGGCAGCCTTTACGTCACTTGGTCGCCCGTATTGGAAGAATATCGGCGCGGCGTTTTGCTTTTCCTGACGCAATCACTCAAGCCGGAGGTTAGAAATCCTCTCGCACCCACAGAAGAAACTGACGAAACTTATTTAATTCCTGTATTGTTGCCCGGCGAACAGCCAAAAGAAGGCTAACAACGCGCTGGATAGCCCGCTGGATTGGATGACCGATGAGTGCCTTTTTGAGCTTGGTACCAATGCTGCTGCTTATTGCTGTCATTGCGACCGCCATTGTTTTATTTTTTGGCATTGTCAGTATGGCAAGCGATCGTAAATTTTCGCCGCTGTTTAGAAATAAAATGATGCGCCTCCGCGTCGTGCTTCAGGCGATCGTTATCATATTATTTGTCATTATGATTTTTTCACCCCAATTGGGTCAAAATTAGGCCCAGGATATTACATGGTTAGGCTGGACAAAATTTATACCCGCGGCGGCGATAAGGGCGAAACTTCGCTCAGCGACGGTTCTCGGGTCGCCAAACATGATTTGCGCGTCGCCGCCTATGGCACGGTCGATGAGGCGAATGCCGAGATTGGCGTGGCCCGACTTCATACCGCGGAGCCGACTGACAACGAAACAGATGCCATGCTCGGTCGCATTCAAAATGATCTGTTTGATTTGGGCGCGGACCTCGCCAGGCCCTTAAATAAGGAAAATTCCGTTCAAGAGTTGCGTATTGTTCAATCTCAAATTGACCGTCTAGAAGCTGAAATCGATGAGATGAATGACGGTTTAGAACCCCTTACATCTTTCATTCTGGCAGGCGGCAAGGCCAGCGCCGCCCATCTTCATGTCGCCCGGACCATCACCCGGCGCGCCGAACGACTGGTAACGGAACTTGCCCAAGAGGCCGAGCTCAACATTTTGGTCGTCATTTACCTAAACCGGCTGTCAGATCATTTATTTGTCCTGGCGCGTGTTTTAAACGACCATGGCGCGGCCGATATCTTGTGGGAACCCGGAAAAAATCGTTAAAAATTCGGGCCTATATAACCTCGGTTATTGACAGACCAGTAGTGAATTCATATGTTTCGCTTTAAATCGGTGTTCGAATACCGATTTAACAGAATCTGTGACCAATACCATAGGAAATCTTATGAAAGTCCTCGTCGCGATCAAGCGCGTAATAGATTATAACGTAAAAATCCGGGTCAAATCTGATGAAACGGGCGTTGAAACAACCAACGTCAAAATGTCGATGAACCCGTTCGATGAAATCGCCGTGGAAGAAGGTGTCAGGCTGCGTGAAGCGGGTAGTGCCGAAGAGCTGATCGCCGTCTCGATTGGGCCAAAACATGCTCAGGAAACCATCCGTACCGCGCTGGCAATGGGTGCTGATCGCGGCATTCATGTTGAAACAGATGATGAAATTGAGCCGCTTGCCGTTGCCAAGCTACTGAAAGCGTTGGCTGACAAAGAAAACCCTGATCTCGTTATTCTCGGCAAACAAGCGATTGATGATGACAGCAATCAAACCGGACAAATGTTGGCAGCACTTATGGGCTGGTCGCAAGGCACGTTTGCTTCAGAGCTGGGTATCAGCGACGGCAAAGCCTCTGTCACCCGCGAGATCGATGGCGGCTTGGAAACCATCCAGATCACCATGCCGGCAGTTGTAACCACGGATTTACGTCTCAATACACCGCGCTATGCGTCGCTGCCGAATATTATGAAGGCTAAGAAAAAGCCGATTGATGAAACCACACCTGCCGATCTTGGCGTTGATACCGCCGCTCGTCTCACGACGCTTAAAGTGACTGAGCCCTCATCCAGAGAAGCCGGTGTTATTGTCGAAGACGTCGTCCAGTTGGTCGATAAACTTAGAAACGAAGCCAAGGTTATATAAGGGAGGATTTGAAATGACAGTTCTAGTTATAGCTGACCATGATAATGCGGCCCTAAAAGGGGCGACATTTAACACATTAACGGCCGCAGCCGAGCTTGGCGCGGTGACCGTTTTGGTCGCCGGCAGCGATTGTGCTGGCGTTGCCGATGAAGCCGCAGCCCTCACCGGCACGGCAAAAGTATTGCTGGTCGACGATGCACAATACGCCAACCCATTGGCTGAAACCTTTGCACCACTTGTGGTCGGATTGGCGGGCGATTACACGCATATTCTGGCCTCGGCCACGACCTTCGGTAAAAACCTACTGCCCCGCGTGGCCGCCTTCTTGGACGTGCAGCAGATTTCAGAGATAACCGCGATCCAAAGTGCAGATACCTTTGAGCGCCCGGTCTATGCCGGCAATGCTATTGCGACGGTGCAATCGAGCGATCCGATTAAGCTATTAACCGTACGGGCGACCGCTTTTGAAGCGGCCATAGCTGGGGACGGCAGTGCTGATATCACAACAATCGAAGCGGCTGACAATCCAGGTCTTTCAGAATTCGTCAGCACTGAGCTAACCAAATCAGACCGCCCGGAACTGACCCAGGCCCAGATTATTATTTCTGGTGGCCGCGGCATGCAGGATGGCGAGAATTTTGCTATGCTGGAAAAAGTTGCGGATATTTTAGGCGCCGCCGTTGGTGCTTCTCGCGCAGCGGTCGATTCCGGCTTTGTCTCCAATGACTACCAAGTCGGACAAACCGGCAAGATTGTCGCCCCCGATCTTTATATTGCGGTCGGTATCTCTGGGGCAATTCAGCATTTGGCCGGCATGAAAGACAGCAAGGTCATCGTCGCCATCAACAAGGACGAAGAAGCGCCGATTTTTCAGGTCGCTGATTATGGGCTGGTGGCTGATCTATTTAAAGCTGTCCCGGAACTGGAAGCAGAGCTCAACAAATAGTGCAAATGAGCTTGATTTAAACTGAACTTAAAAAGCGGTTGGAAAAATAAGTATGGAAATCAAATCGATTGGTGTTATCGGCGCAGGTCAAATGGGTCTCGGCATTGCTCATGTCTGTGCCGCGTCAGGTCATGATGTAAATATTGTCGACATCGATGATGCAGCGCTGGAAAAAGCGGTGGGGACAATAGACAGCAATCTTGGCCGCTTGGTCTCGCGTGGCAAAATATCAGACGCCGATAAGAAGGCTGCTTTGTCAAAAATATCGACCAACACATCGTTAGATTCTTTGAGCAATTGCGATTTGGTTATTGAAGCGGCGACCGAGAATGAAGAGATCAAAAAAGCGATCTACGCTCAGGTCTGCCCGATCTTGAAAGAGGATGCGATTTTATCGACCAATACCTCATCGATCTCGATCACGCGTCTGGCGGCAGATACGGATCGACCAGGTCGCTTCATGGGTATCCACTTTATGAACCCTGCCCCGTTGATGGAATTGATCGAATTGATCCGGGGTATAGCAACCGAGCCAGAAGTTTTCGAAACCATTCGCAACTTCACCTCCGAGCTCGGCAAAACCCCGGTTAGCTCAGAAGATTTCCCGGCCTTTATCGTCAATCGGGTCCTGCTGCCGATGATCAATGAGGCGGTATATACGCTTTATGAAGGCGTCGGTACGGTTGAGGCGATTGATACAGCTTTGAAGCTCGGTGCCCACCATCCGATGGGGCCGCTGGAACTTGCTGACTTTATCGGCCTGGACACCTGTCTCTCGGTCATGCAAGTGCTGCATGAAGGTTTGGCGGATACCAAATACCGCCCTTGCCCGCTGCTGGTTAAATATGTCGAAGCCGGTTGGTTGGGTCGGAAATCTGGTCGCGGCTTCTATGATTATGCCGGCGACGTACCTGTTCCAACCCGCTAATTTAGGTGATTAATGGAGCTCTGCCCGCAATTGCTGGCGGAGCACATCGATCGGCATCATCTTGCCCTCAACATTGAGATGCCAGAACGTCCAGCCATTACATGCCGGCGCATCCTGCACCAAAGCACCAACCCGATGGATCGATCCGCGATGTTCTGAGCTGATGATTGAGCCATCGGCACGCACCTTAGCTGTATGGCGCTGGCGGGTATCACACAATACTGTGCCCGGCTCCAACAAGCCGCGCTCGACCAACCAGCCGAACGGAATACGTGGCTCTTTCTTTTTAGATGGCGTGGTAACGAGGCTCTCATCAATGGGGCCCGTGATTTGCGACAGGCGTTTTTTGGCGACCTTGATATAGCCTTTGTCACGCTCAACACCGATAAAGTTTCGGCCGAGCTTTTTGGCAACCGCGCCTGTGGTGCCGGAGCCAAAGAAGGGATCTAATATAACATCCCCCGGCTCTGTCGAGGACAAGATCACCCGATGGAGAAGCGCTTCCGGTTTTTGCGTCGGATGGGCCTTTTTGCCGTCTTTTTCATTTTTAATGCGCTCACTGCCGTTGCAGATCGGCAGCAGCCAATCGGATCGCATTTGCACGTCTTCGTTCAACGCCTTCATGGCATCATAATTAAATTTATATTTGGCGCCCTGGCCTTTGGAACACCAAATTAATGTCTCATGCGCATTGGTAAAGCGCTTACCGCGAAAATTCGGCATCGGATTGGTCTTGCGCCAGATCACGTCATTGAGCATCCAAAACCCCATATCCTGGAGCGCTGTGCCGACCCGGAAAATATTGTGATAACTGCCGATAACCCACAGCGTGCCGGTCTCTTTCAGCACGCGCCGGGCTTCCGTAAGCCAGGAACGAGAAAATTTATCGTAAGCTGCAAAGCTCTCGAATTGGTCCCATTCATCATCCACCGCGTCGACTTTGGAGTTGTTGGGACGCAGAAGATCACCCGCCAATTGAAGATTATAAGGGGGATCCGCAAAAATAGCGTCAACCGACGCACTCGGGAGCGTTTTCATCATCTCGACGCTATCGCCTTCGAGAATCTGATTCAATTTTAAAGTTTTGTGACCTGCCATAACGACGGCATACTGAGTCTTTCGGGATTCGCCGTCAAGAGTTATTTGGAATCAATGGGTTAGCAGGATTCCTGACCCGCTACATGTGGGAGTCAAGATTCCTGCCGACTCAATATATTGATTATCGGCTTGTAACTTTTTCGGTGGTGATCGGTCACTCCTAGGCTTTCAAGCCCCAGTTGATGGGTTTTTGTGCCATATCCCTTGTTTTTTTCCCAGCCATAGCCCGGAAAGTCGCTGGCAAGTGCCGCCATCAGACGATCCCGCGTCACTTTGGCAATAATTGAGGCCGCTGCGATTGAAAGTGACCGCCCATCGCCTTTGACAATGGCTTCTGCCGGACAGGTCAATGGCGGCACCTTATTACCGTCAATAAGGGCAAAATCAGGTTTTTGCGAAAGTTTCCCCACAGCCCGTCCCATCGCCAGAAACGTCGCCTGCAAAATATTAATGTCATCAATTTCTTCGACACTCGCCTGACCGATACCAACATCGGCACACTTCAAAATATCGTCAAAAAGAGCTGCGCGTTTGCCCTCCGAGAGCTTTTTTGAATCATCCAATCCATCGCGTAGATGGTCTGGCATTTTATTGCGATCAAGAATAACCGCACCGGCAACAACCGGCCCCGCCCACGGCCCACGGCCCGCCTCATCAATTCCTGCGATGAAGCTGTGACCATTTTTTAGCGCAGTTTTCTCGAATTCAAAATTTGGCATTTGCTTCCTTCTCCCTCTCTTCGCATAAAAGAGAGGCCAAAAAAGAATCACCCCCTCCTTAATCCTCCCCCATCAAGGGGGAGGAGGAGTTTTATTCAACATCTCAACCAAACTTTCCTCCCCCCTCGTGGGGGAGGATTAAGGAGGGCGGGGGGCTTATCCCAATCCCCAATCTGCTGGAAAAACATGCTTGCCCTCAGCATCCAGATTTAACGCAAAAGTCCGGATGACAGCTGAGACCGGCAGATCATTGTAGAGATGTGGGAACAGCATAGCGTTACGGGAGGGCTCCCACTTAAGCGCGGCGCCGAGCTCTGATTGATCAACTTCAAGTAACACCAGACCATCTTGGCCAGCGCGGTGCTTGGCGGCACTTTCGATAACCATGTCACCGCCGGAAAAGTGGATAAAACCATCGGCCTGATCTTGCGACGAGCCACCATAGCTACCAATCTCTTGTGCCATCACCCATTCATCAGCGCGGCAGATGTGATAGATCGGCGCGTCTTTCATTTAAGCCGATAGCCGTGATTTAAGTGCCCGCAAATAACGCAAATCCATTTGTTCGAACTCACCTTGTTCGAGATCATCTTTATATTCTTCAAGCTCCTGCTTGGTCGCCTCTGAGATTTCCATTTCACCGATCGCGCTGATCAACCCCGTGGCTTCTTGTTTTTCTTCATCACTCAGCGGATTTAACTCATCATCGTCTTCTTCATCACCATCTTCTTCATCATCGGGACTATCTTCATCATCTGGTTCATCATCCACCTGATAATCATTTGCCGCATCATCTTGCGACATCAGCAAATCATCCCAGGTGACACCGGCGACGGTCATCTTGGCGTTAATGTCGCGCACGGCTGCTAAGATATCCGCATCCTCGTCACTTTTAAGCTGTTCTAATAGAACAATAAAGTCGTCTCTTTCTAAATCTGTTCTCATGTTTTTCCTCCCGCTTGGACTTTATAGACCAAGAGCTATTTTCTGTTCATCTTTGTAACCGATCGCGATTTTCTCGTCGATCTCAAATACCGGACGTTTTATCAAAGCCGGATGCTCGAGCATCAAAGCAGTTGCCTTTGATTCGCCCATATCCGCCTTTTTTGCCTCACTTAAGCCCCGCCACGTCGTGCCACGGGTGTTAAGTAGAACCTGCCAGCCCGCAGAAGCCACCCATTTTTTTAAATCGCTTTCTGCCAAGCCATCTTTGCGAAAATCAAAGAATTGATGGGCGATATCAGCCGCCGCCAAATCCTTCACCGCCTTGCGGCAGGTGTCACATTTTTTTAAGCCATGAATTTTTATCGCTGCATTCATCATGGCCGCTAAATGAGCACGGAGCCCGGCATAAAACAAGCCCCATAAAGCGGGATTAAAAGAGGCCTAATTGATCACCAACAGCCAGGGGGATTTGAAACTTTGAGCTGTCCAAATCAAGGGTCCGTTGCGGGAGCTCAAGTTTATTTTGAGCGTTGTGAAAACGCTGGCGAATGATTTCAGCGTAAGCCCCCTCGCCGGTGAAGCGCGTGCCAAATTCAGAACTGCTGAGCTCGCCCGAGCGACATTGCCGAATGAGGCTCAAGACATGTTTGGCCCGATCAGGGTATTGCTGACGGAGCCAGTCTTCAAATATTTCTTTGAGCTCATAAGGCAGGCGCAGGAGAAGATAAGCAGCCTGAACCGCCCCGGCATCCTTGCACGCCTGCAATATTTTTTCGATCTCGCTGTCATTGAGACCGGGAATTATGGGTGATGCCAGAACCCCTGTTGGCACACCTGCATCATTGAGTGCCCGCATGGTTTTAAGCCGACGTTCAGGCGTTGTTGCCCGGGGCTCCATTCGGCGCGCAAGGTCTCGGTCCAACGTTGTCACCGAGATCATCACATGGACCAAATTGCGCCCCGCCATCTCGCTCAAGATATCAAGATCGCGCAAAATACCGGCTGATTTGGTAATGATCGAGACCGGGTGGTTAAACCTTTCCAACACTTCCAATATAGAGCGGGTGATCTTGAGGTCGCGCTCGGCTGGCTGGTAGCAATCCGTATTCACGCCCAAAGCCATTGGCGCACAGCTGTATTTAGGTTTGCACAGCTCTTTTTCTAACAAACTCGCGGCATGTTCTTTGAAAAAAATCCGCGTCTCAAAATCGAGCCCGGGCGATAAATCCAAAAACGAATGTGACGGCCGAGCAAAGCAATAGACACAGCCATGCTCACAGCCCCGATAAGGATTGATGGAGCGGTCAAAGGGAATGTCGGGCGACTGATTACGCGTGATCACACTTCTCGCCGCATCGGGCCGGATCTTGGTTTGAAGATGACGAGAGAGACCATCTTCCTGGCACCAACCATCATCGACCGCAAAGCGTTTGGTGGTCTCAAAACGACCCGCGGTATTGCCAACAGCACCCCGCCCCTTAACTGCCTGATTTGGTATCGCGTCCATTAATAGCCTGCCTTACTCTAATAGAGAACATAACAAGAACATACATCTGTCTTTCACCAAATGCAACTGGCGCGTATAATTTGGCTATGTTGAGCATCATTATCCCGACCTTGAACGCTGCCACCAGCCTAGAAGCGACTTTAAGCGCCCTGGAGGCGCCTGGAATAGAGACGCAGGTGATCATCAGCGATGGCGGCTCGAGCGATGGCACGCAGGGCATCGCCACTCAGAGAGGCGCGCTGCTTATCGAGGCTCCCACAGGACGCGGCGCGCAATTGGCCGAAGGCGCTAAAGCAGCGACCCGGCCTTGGCTGCTGTTTCTGCATGCCGATACACGGTTAGATGCGGGCTGGCAGAGCGCGGTCGAGACTTTCATTTCCAAGACAGAGGAGGCACCTAAAGCTGCGGTCTTTAAATTCGCCTTGAATGATCCCAATCCTGCCGCCCGGCGATTGGAAAAGATCGTCGCCTGGCGCTGTCGCTGGTTGGGTTTGCCTTATGGCGACCAGGGCTTGCTAATCTCAAGGGCCCATTACGATCAAATCGATGGCTTTCGGGAGCTGCCACTTTACGAAGATGTCGATATCATTCGTCGCCTTGGCCACCGCAACATCACCTATCTCGAAACCGCGGCCATCACGTCAGCGTCGCGCTACCGTCAAAGCGGCTATATCCTACGGCCTTTGAGAAACGCCGCCTGCTTGTCGCTCTACTTTGTCGGCCTGCCACCTCATTTGATCGGGCGGCTTTATCAATGAGCCAACTCACCAACCACCTCGTTATCTTCGCCAAAGCCCCCCGCCTCGGCACGGTGAAAAGCCGCTTGGCGGTTGATCTTGGTGCGGTTGAGGCGTGTCGCCTCTATCGTCAAATGGCCGAGCGAACGATCAGGGTTTTATCCGGCGATCCCCGCTGGCAGACATATCTCGCACTGACTCCCGACAAGGATGCTTTTTCTGGCTTTAACCTTTCGGCCCCAATGCTCGCCCGCATGGCTCAAGGCCAAGGTGATTTAGGTGAACGGATGGACCGCGTCTTTAAAGCTCTCGCCCCCGGCCCCGTCGTCATTGTCGGCACTGATTTACCCGACATAAACACCGAGAAGGTCGCCCGCGCCTTCAAAGCTTTGGGTAATCATGATGCCGTAATCGGCCCGGCCGGAGATGGTGGCTATTGGCTCATTGGTCTGAAGCGGCGGCCTAAAATTGCCTCGATCTTTGACAATGTCCGTTGGTCGAACACTGAAACTTTGGCCGACACCATTGGAAATATCGAACGAGAAATTCTCGGCGCGCGCATTAAAAAGCTCGAACAATTAGACGACATCGACGATATTGAAAGCTATCAAAAATGGCAGAAAAAAAATGACCGAAACAATATCTAAAGACGGCCCGCTCACCGGGCTCCGCATTATCGATCTTACCCGCATTTTAGCCGGGCCGATCTGCACGATGAATTTGGGTGATATGGGGGCCGAGATCATCAAGATCGAGCAGCCCAGCAAGGGCGACGACACGCGCAATTGGGGGCCGCCCTTTATCGAAGGTGAAGCGGCCTATTTTTTAGGGGCTAATCGCAGTAAAAAATCCGTCACCCTAGATCTTAAAAGCGATAAAGGCAGAGACATTCTCAGCGCCCTTATTCAAAAATCAGATGTCGTGATCGATAATTTTAAAACCGGCACGTTGGAAGGCTGGGGATTTAGTGAAAGCTGGTTTAAGGAAAATGCCCCTCAGGTGATCCAATGCCAAATTACCGGCTATGGCGATAAAGGCCCGAAGGCAGGTCTGCCGGGCTATGATTTTTTGCTGCAAGCGGAAAGCGGCCTGATGGATATCACCGGCAATATCGACCGCGGCCCGGCCAAATATGGTGTCGCAATTGTTGATGTCTGCACTGGCCAAAATGCGGCAATGTGTATTTTGGCCGCCCTCAATGCCCGCCACAACACCGGCAAGGGCCAGCGCATAGATATCTCGCTGTTTAATACCAGTCTTTCAATGTTGGTCAATATCGGCTCGAACTATCTGGTCAACGGCAAGCGACCGGGGCGCTTTGGCAATGCCCATGCCAGCATCGTGCCCTACCGTGATTTTGCCACCAAAGACACGCCGATTGCCATCGCCGTCGGCAACGACACTCAGTTTGCCCGCATGGCAAAGAGCCTTGGCCACCCGGAATGGGCCGCAGATGACGACTATAAAACCAATGCACAACGCGTCGCTAATCGAGATCTCCTAGAGCCCATTATCAATGAGGCTCTCGCCGCAAAATCCTGTGATGACTGGATTGAGATATTTGAACGCGATGGCATCCCGTGCAGCAAGATTAATGCCGTTGATGAGGCTCTGGAAAGCGAGCAAGCACAGGCACATGACATGGTCGTCGAAGTGGATCACCCAACCATCGGGCCGCTTAAAATGCTGGGCGTACCCTATGAATTCTCTGAAACCCCGGCAAAGCCCGGTCAAGCCCCGCCGCTGCTGGGTGCTGACACGGCAGACGTGTTAGCCGATGTGCTGGATATGACAACTGACGAGATCGCAGAACTACGGACGAAAGAAATTATTTAACTTCTCATCCGTTCCCTATCGGGGTTAAGCTGAATACGTTTCACTCAAAGCATTTGTAATCTTTATCGCAGACTGGGAGTTTGCGTTTTGCCCTTTCCATTAGAACGGAGATTACTTTTTTGCGAATTTCCGCCAATTCACCGCTTTTGGCCATGGCTGAAAACACGGCTGAGATTTTGGGGGCCAATTTGATATTTTTCTGGTGGAGATAGTGAAAAAGGTCAAATCGCATAATAGCTGGGCGTAGCTCACGAACGCCTTTAATCCCCAATCGGCTCATCTGATAGAGACCATTGAGCCCCGGTGAAACGGCCACATCAAATCGTTTTTTGGTGAGCATATTGAACAAAAGCGAATAGTCACTGACGCTAACTGATTCTATGTCTCGCGTATTTTGCTCAACAAATTTTATGCCGCGGATATAGCCAATCCGATAGGGACGGAGGCTACGCCATCCCTGTACTTTAAAATTTTTAGTCGTCGAGAAGGCAACACCTTCAATGTAATTGATAGCGGGATGTATCTGGATCAAATTGTGATAGGTCGCGGCCAGACCGTTGATGCGTTGGACCTCTCCATCTGCGGCCCCGCTATTTGCCGTCCGAAGCGCTCTCTCGCCGGGTAATTTTCGGATTTTCACCTCTATGCCGATGCGCTTATAAGCCCGCCGCGTGATGACTTCACTGATTACCGTATCAACCGTGTTAGGCGGCGTGACCAGCACCAATCTTTTTTGAGCCTTTACCGGCTGGGCGAAAAGCAACGGAATAGCGACCAACAAAAGAAGAATGAAGAATAAACTTTTGCCTTTATTCATTTTGAACCCCTTCAAATCACCCCAAACTCTAAAATAGATTTAAATATATTAAGACCAAAGATTATCATAAAATCTTAGAAACTCTTCAATTGCCAAAAATACCTACATCTTCAGCAGCTTCTTCGCATTGCCATGCAAGATCTTGTTTTTATCTTCGGTGCTGAGCGAGATGCGTTCCATCCATTCGACACCGGGGTCATTTTGTACGAAAGGCCAGTCGACTGAAAAAAGGATACGGTCGACACCCATCTCCTGAATGCAGCAGAGCATGGCAGGATCGGAGAAGTTGCCGCTGGTGGTGATATAGAAATGCTTACAAAATAGATCGCGAAACGATGTCATATTGGCGCGGGAGCGTTTGAGACCCGCATCGATGCGCCAAATTGAAAACGGCAAACTCTCGCCCAAATGGCCGAGCACGATCTTAAGGCCAGGATGCTTCTCAAAGACACCGCTCAAAACCATGCGAATGCCTTGGGTAGCGGTCTCCACTGTGAAGCCCCAGGCGTTGGTAGCAAGTGTTGGGTAGTCTTCCAGATAATCTTGATAATAGGCCTGGATGACGCTCTCCATCGGCACCGAGGGGTGAATATAGATCGGCACGTCCAGCGCTTCGGCACGTTCATAAATCGGCCAGAATTTTTTGTTGTCCAAGAACTCGCCATTGGATGGCCCGTGGATCATCGCGCCTTTGAAGCCGAGCTTATCGACTGCGCGCTCCAATTCATCGGCGGCTGCCTTGGGATCGTCGGTCGGCAGCACGGCAAATCCATGAAAGCGGTCGGGCTTGGCTTGCACGGTCTGATAGAGCCGATCATTGGCCTCGATCGAGAGCGGCACAGCGATGTCGGCCGGGATGCGCTGGGTTGCCGGCGCACCGTGCGACAGCACCTGAATATCGATACCGGCATCATCCATTTCTTTGAGCCGGAGTTCGCCCAAATCTTCGAGGCGCTCAACAATCGCCGGCGCCCGCGCGTTATCGCGGCCCTGAAAGTGCTGCGAGACTTCCGGATCTAAATAGTGTTCTTCGATTGCAATAACTTGCTGGCCTGTTTCGGTCGCCATGATGCCCCCCTTTTTTTATTTTAATTAACCAAGGGGTAACTCTATCAAGCGCTTTTAGGAATGTCAGTAGCGCCGTTGGCAAATTGTGGAACCCTCTGGATTCTGACTGGCGTCAGAATGACAATGAGCTTATACCTCACCGCTCGTCATCCTGACCCTGGTCAGGATCCAGTCTTCACTTCTCTTAGAATTTCATAGGCGGTGCCAGAGCGATTTTCTCGATCCAGTATTTACGTGCCAGCATACGAACGTCTTTCGGTTTTACTCGAAAGAGAAAGGTGTCTCTGCCTTTATTGCCCCGGATCGTGCCGACCTCTTGAAAGATGCCGAGATGAAACTCTTCGGCCGGAAATTTGGAGGTGATGACCAAATTAACCAGCGCATCGCTTTTCTCAATTTGCGCGGTCAAATCCGCATCAATGCGGTCCGGGCCATTGATAAATCCCCAGCTGTAAAACAGAACAATAAAAGCAGCGACGGCGAGCACAAAGCGCGCATCCCGGCGATGATGCCATTTTCGCTGACGAAAGGATGTTGTGGAGGTTTCTACTGCTTCAGACATACTACGTAGGCTTCCAAACAAGACCCCAGCGATGGATGGTCCATTTTTCCAAAGGCGCCAGCAAATATTTATCTGTTGCCATGAAAATTATCGAGATGATGATCACGCCAAGGAAAACTTCCTCGATCTTGAACTCTTCAGCTGAGGAGAAGATCATAAAGCCGAGACCACTATCGCCGCCGATCATTTCAGCCGCAATCAGCGCACGCCAGCCAAAGCCCATACTCATCCGCATACCGGTAATGATGCTGGGCATCGCACCCGGCAGATAGACGTCTCTAATGACATCCAGACGGCTACCACCCATGGTCAGCACGCTTTGCTCATAAACCCGGGCAACGCCTCTGACGCCCATCATCGAGTTAAAAAACATCAGCCAGAAAATGGTATTAAGCATGATGAACAAAGTCGTCATCCAGCCCACGCCAAACCACACAATCGCCAACGGGATCCAGGCAATGCCGGAAATGGAATTGGCAAAAATACCAATCGGCTCCAGAATTTTAGAGATTGGGCGGCTCATGCCCGCCAGCACACCAAAGGCAATGCCGAAAGGCAGACCAATAACCGCAGCCAAAACAACCCGTCCGAGGCTGGAGAGAATATGCGTCGACATTAGGCAGCTTTGATCCAAGGCCAATGCCGCGCCAAAGCCTTTGCAGTCTTCTTGCAAGATAAAGAACGCATCCCAAACCTCACCGATTGGCGGGATAAAGACCGGTGGTAGCCAGTCAAAGACAGCGTTCATATGCCAAAGGGAAATCATCACGACAAAGGGGATCGAGCCTAAGAAAAATTTACGCAGATTCTGGCGGCCAAAGCGGCGCTGAACGGCGATTGATACGGAAGCTATGGCACTCATCGTTGAACCAGCCCCCAGCGCTCAATCGTATCGGCTTCAAGTGGGCGTAGAAGGTAGTGATCGAGAATAATCCACGACACACCGATCAAAACCATGCCCAAAATAACTTCGGAGGTTTTATCGGCATCTTGGCCGGTAAAAATCATCCAGCCCAGACCTTCACGTCCGGCCAACATTTCACCGGCAATCACGGCCCGCCAGGCAAAACCAATCGAAAGCCTCGAGCCTGTCGCAATATGCGGCATGGAGCCTGGCAACAAAACGTCTCTGATAATCTGGTAGCGTGTCGCCCCCAAAGTCCGGGCGGCGCTGATGTATCTGATCGGCACTTCCCGGACGCCGGAAAGCACGGTAAAGGCGATCGGGAAAAAACTGGTATAGAGAATAACCGCCAAGACCGTTTCATCACTATTGCCCCACCAGACAACGACGATGGGGAAAATCGCAATACCCGAGACCGATTGGAAAAAATTCATCATCGGATAAAACATGTCGGCAATCGTGCGGTTGAGGCCGAGCAACAAGCCAAACGGAATGCCCAAGGCCAAGCCAATGGAACTGCCGACAATCAGACGCATGATCGTGTCACCGAAATAACTCGGCAGCAGACCTTTATAAATCATATCAACAGAGGATAAGGCGACCACAAGCGGCGATGGCAGATAACGCGCTGGATTGTCGATGGTACTGGAAATCAACATCCAAACGAGAAAAATCCCGATAATAATGAGTGTGAGATTAATCGCATCGGCGGCGGCGAAATGGCGCCAAAAAGCGAGGAAGCGATTGAGGCTATTCTTCGACAGCAACGGAAACCTCCTCGCGCACCAATTTGAGAATTTCATCACGCTTGGTGATAAATTCGTCATCTGCGCTCAAATCAGCCCAAATGCGTTTCTCACGCGGGATATTGATATCAACGATGGCTTTCAAGCGGCCCGGCCGGGCGGAGAACACAAAGCATCGATCGCCTAAGAATGCTGCTTCATCGACCGCGTGGGTAATAAATATAATGGTCTTCTTAGTCGCAATCGCGATGCGGTTAAGCTCTTCTTGCAAAGTGATTCGGGTTTGCGCATCGACGGCAGCAAAGGGCTCATCCATAAGCATGACAACTGGGTCAGCACAAAGGGTGCGGGCAACAGCGCAACGCTGCTTCATACCACCTGAAAGCTCATGCGGGTACTTATCTTCAAACCCGGTGAGACCGACGAGTTCAATAAAATCTTTAACGCGGGCTTCGCGTTCGTCTTTGGCCATGCCTCTGAGTTCTAGGCCATGCCCGATATTTTTAGCCACACTGCGCCACGGCAAAATTGCGTGTTCCTGGAACACCACGCCACGGTCAGAGCCGGGGCCGTCAATTTTAACGCCGTCAACCGAAGCAAGTCCTTCCCGGTAGGGCAGTAGGCCGGCCAAAATATTCAGCAGCGTCGATTTGCCGCAGCCACTTGGCCCAACGACAGTGATCAATTCGCCTTCTTGAACTTCGAGATTGATTTTTTCCAGAGCGTGAACCGATTCGCCGGTATACTCGTCTGGATAATGGTGGGTAAGGTCTTCAACGACCAACTTAGCAGGCATGGAAAATTCCCAAAATTATGAAATTTAGTAATTAAGGGTGCGACTTCGAAGCCGCACCCTTTTTCGATGATGCTCTATAAAATAGAGCTTATTTCATATCAGAGAACCATTCTGGATGGCGCTTGATCGTGCTGTCGATGAAAGACGTATCCAGATATTTAGCGGGATCAAAAGGACGCTTCATCTTTTTCTGAGCAATCAAGAGTTTTACAGAAGCTTTAAACGCCGCTGCCGTTCCGCCGCCAATCCGCGCATCATAAATGACATGCTTAGTGGTGCGGGCAACCAAATTAGCGTTCATGCCACGGACATAACGTGAGCCGATTTCGGACACTTCTTTGGAATTTTTTGGATCACGCAGAAAGTGAGCTGCCTCAGCCATTGCATCAACAAAAGCCTGGGTCCGCTTACGATCTTTGTAAACAACTTCAGGAAGACCGTGCATGCCAGCGCAGAAGCAAACATAACCGCCGCCGCGAATAACCAGGTTCGAGCCTTTAACTTTGTCCAAAGCTTTGGTGACATTTGGCTCCCAAGCAACCATCGCATCAACACCGCCGGAATCCAAAGTAGAAACATGGCTTGGTGGGCGTACATTGATCCGCTTCACATCATTTTTAGACATGCCAGCTCTTTTAAGGGCTTCTTGGAGATACAAATCACCGGTCGTGCCGAACGCAACACCAACTTTTTTGCCTTTGAGATCTTTGATGGATTTAATGCCGGTACCGGGACGGGCAATAATACCAACATTGCCGTCACTTGTAGGCGCACTATAGTGGCCACCAAGATAACCAACAACACCACGCAATTTAAAGCCTTTTTCCAAAGCAACTGGTAAGTTTGTGAAAGCTGCAGGGGCAAAATCAATTTCGCCAGCGCGAAGTGATTTAGTCAAAGCAGAACCGGTGTTTCTAACAACAACCTTGGCATTGAGACCATGCTTGGCAAAGAAACCTTTACCTTGCGCAACGAAGACGATCATGCCGCCAACGTTACTGGCAGCACCGACTTTAATGTCAGCTGCCTGAACACTTGCTCCAGCAGCGGTAAAAGCAGCCGCAGCAGCAAACGTCATTAAACTATTACGAATTATACTCATTAATACTCTCCCATGTATTGCCTCGAATTTTTCGAGACTTTGTAGTGAAACCTCTATGGATCCCCAAAGTTTCCGTGCTTTTTTAAGCCTTTTTCAAAGGGGGCTTTTTCAACTCATTCTGTATCATGCTTACCTGATATAAGCCCTTCAACTTGTTGTGATTTTTGTTTTTGATTTTTTGGCCTTTTCCTTTATAACCGGACGCTATAATTATTGGAAGTACGGATATATTAGTCATCTACAAACCATATGGTGCGTATAGCATTATGGATTAAGGATAAACGATACAATGGCGCCGACCGCAGAATACAAAAACTTGCCAAAAGATGAGATACGGGCACTCGAAGAATCGCGTCCCTTCCAGAAAATGCTCGGACGCATCTCGAGCAAATGGAATGTTTTGGTTATCCGGCGATTAAGTGGGCGGCGCATCCGCCCCTCGGAACTCCGCCGCGAGATTGGCAACATATCACCTAAAGTTCTCACTCAAACTTTGCGCGAGCTTGAATCCTATGGGCTAATCGAGCGCGAGGTATTCCCGATTATTCCGCCAAAAGTTGAGTATCGTTTGACGCCCTTGGGTGACAGCTTGGTTGTTGCCTTGGATGCGCTCAGAGATTGGGCGATGGACAATAACGCCGATGTTGAAGCGACCATCGAAGATTATAAGTTGCGTGAAAAGGAAGAGGCTCTCCAGAATTTTTAGCTGCTTTACGATAGGCTAAATTAAGCTTAAAAAGCGGCATCAAACTTAATTTAAAAATCCAAAAACACACTGATTTAGTGACAGACCATTAAGGGGTAACGAATGTCTGATATCAATATGGACACTGTAGATGAAATTGGCCTGGCCATTGTAGGCTGTGGCACCATTGGTCGTATCCGCGCCAAATATGCGCGCGAATATCCAGGCGTAAAATGGCTGGGTCTCTGCGACATAAATGATGAACTCGGCAAACAACTTGCCGAAGACACCAACGCAGATTTTTACACCAATGATTTTAACGAGCTGATCAATCGGCCCGAAGTCAATGCGGTTATGATCATCACCGATGAGAACAAGCACTTTGATCCCACCATGGCGGCCGTCGAGCAAGGCCACAAGCTGTTCATCGAAAAGCCCTTGGCAACCGAAGCGCGCGAGTCAAAGCAAATTCTGGATGCGCTTACCGAAGCCAAGCTTGATGCCTGCATCGGCTATACCCAACGCTTTCGCCGTCGCTTCCTGACCGTTAAAGAACGGCTGACCAACGGCCAGATCGGTGATGTGCATTCTGTCACCACGCGCGCTTTCATGAACCGCATGGTGCCAATCGCCACCATCGCTAAAACCAATGCGCGGCATAATCTAACGCCGATGGTCGTCTCCGGCACTCACTCGCTGGATATGTCGATGTGGCTGATGGAAGGCAAAAAGCCGGCCACCGTTTACGCCAAATCCGTTGATAAAGTACTCAACGAATGGGGCACCAAGGATTCAACCTTTGGCATTTTCACCATGGATGACGGCACGTTGTTCTCAATGAATATTTGCTGGGCGCTGCCGGAAGTCTGGCCGGGCACAGTGTATGGTCTTGAGATCGGTATCGTCGGCAAGGAAGGCGTCATTGACATCGAAGACACCCACCGCGATCTCGTACTTGCCACAAATGAAAAACTGCCGGGCGGTTATATCTCCGGCGGGTATGAAGCACCGGAACGTCATGTCGACTTTTTGACCAGCTATCCTCCGGGCGACATTTGGAACGATCAACTTTACGGTCCGATGCGCGAAGAAACCATTGGCTGGTTCACCCGCATCCTGATGGGCACACCGACGCCGCATTGCACTGCCGCTGAAGGGCATTCAAACCTGATGTGCACCATGGCGATGGATCTCTCTGCCAAACGTGGTGAAGAGGTGCAACTGCCGATCGATCCGGAAGATTTTTATAAGTAAGTTTTCTGGATAAAAATTAAAAGGGACGTGTAACTTCATCACGTCCCTTTTTTAATGCGCTAGAACTAATAACCGCCCTTGCGCTTGCTTTCGGGAAGCCCGGCTATTTTTGCAGCTTGTTTTGACGGCTGCTTGGGGAATAGCTCATAAAGATCTTTAGTGGATATTTTTTCATCCCAAGCGGCCGACATGGCTTTGACCATATTTCTTTCATTCGGCTGAGAGCCATGATTATCGGTAAATTCACTACGGAGATATTTGATAAGGTCCCAATGTCGTTCGGACAACTCCGCAATGCCATCCGCGGACGCAATCTCGACAGCGATATCCTCACTCCAGTCATCGATATTATCCAGATAACCATTTTCGTTTTTTTGAATGTCAGCGTATCCCATTTTCATTAAATCCATTGAATGTTGAAGTTTAATTTCGTCGCCAGCCACTCTCGGCCAGTGCAGTTGGGCGGGGCACCCCTTCTGCATATCAGTCGACGGAAAAGTATATTATTGCGATGCGTCTAATTTACAAGCGAGAAATGTTAAAAAGAGATTAGATTTAGGTTTCACTTTCCTCCCCTTGATGGAGGAGGAAAGATTTAGTCTTCTCTGTGCCCTCTGTGGTTCATTACTTACCCCAAAGCCTCAACACCCAGTTCACCAGCCGTTTTAGCCAAAGCTTCAAGCAGCCCGTCATGGATCGGCACGCCATTGGCTTCGCGGTCTTGGCGCTTTTTATGGCTTTGTTCACCGGGCAAGAGCACTTCATCATAACCGGGCAGTGTTGGTGACGCTTTCATCGCCCGGTAGATGTTATCGACATTGCGCTTGAAGGTTTCGACCTCGGCAAAAGCGGCTATATCGATGGCGACAATAAACTGGCCGGTGTTTGTGGGTGTCTGGAAGTCTGAATTGAAATCAACAACGTCTTTGCCGAAAGCTGCGCCGTTGAGCGTGCCGGCAAGCAAACCAAACATCAGCGCCAGGCCGTAACCTTTTGGCCCGCCAATCGGCAACAGGAAGCCGTCATCGGATTTGGTTGGGTCGGTCAATGGCTGGCCTTGTTTATCGATCATCCAGCCTTCTGGCATTTCCTCACCGCGTTGGGCGGCTGTCTTCACCTTGCCATAAGCCGCCACGGTCGTCGCCATATCGAGCACAATCGGCGGCTCTTCCATACCCGGCACGGCGATCGCAATGGGGTTGGTACTGAGCAGCATTTCCATGCCACCCCAAGGCGGCAGATGGTTGGCATTGCCGATCGCGACATAAAGCCCGATCATATTTTCGGCCATCGGCATTTTGGCATAAAGCGCGGCGGGACCTGCGTGGTTGCTGTCATGAGAGCCAACCCAGGCGACACCGCTCTCCTTGGCTTTTTTGGTCGCAAGCTCAGCGCAGTATTTCATTACCAGATGACCCTGCCCATTGTCGCCATTGACTAAGGCCATGCCGCTCTTTTCTTTTTCAACATGAATGTTAGGCGTGAGGTTGAGCCCGCCTTCTTTGATGCGGCGAATATAGCCCGGCAATCTGAAAACACCATGACCGTCCGAGCCGTTAACATCGGCCTCAGCCATGAGCTCGGCCACAATCCGCGCATCAGCGCTGGGCATTTCAGCCGCGACTAACGTTCGGTGAATAAAGCCAGCAATTTCTGCGCCCTGAAAGCGCCTTACGTCATCAGTCATGCGTCTCTCTCTTTAATTTACTGTGGGGTAACGACATCTTCGCCGGAGAGATGCTCAACGGTTTTGCCAGTTTCCTGGAAAGTCCGGGTGACCGCATCGGAATCATAGGTCCACATAATAACGGCTCGTGTATCGCCGATATTAACAAACCGATGATACGTGCCGGCTTTAATATAAGTGGTGTCCATCGGCTTGACCGGCGTTAATTCACCTTCAATGTCGACATTGCATTCACCCTCAAGCAAAATCACTTGCTCGTCACAATTATGACAATGCACAGGCACTTCTTTGCCAACGGGAAAACTGGTCAGCCCGGAGGTAATGCGCGAGCCGCAATTGTCTTTGGTCGCTAATACTGTTGTGATGACGCCATCGCCACGTTCATGTGTCGGCGCTTCTTCGATTTTAAATATTTTGGTTTCTGACATCGCTGGTCCCCAATTTTTTTAGTTGTTTTGGTGGAAATTCTTGTGGGCCGTAGCATACTAAAATCAAAGACTTTCGCAATGTCTTATATAAGAGTATAAAAAGGAAATATCGTCAAAATGACGAAACAGGGATTAGAGAAACGGAAATGAAAAATGGCAAAAAAAGCTACAGTTTCAGCCGCAAATTTAAATAAGCCAGCCCCACAGAAAAACGCAAAGACCAAGCGGGGCCAAACGAAATATCAAAAAGTGGACAATATTATCCGCCAGCGCCTGATCGATAACGTCTGGAAGCCGGGCGATGCGCTGCCGAGTGAGATGCAACTGGCGGCAGAGCTCGATGTCAGCCAGGGCACTGTCCGCAAGGCGCTTAATGATATGGTGACGGAGAATTTGCTGTTCCGCCGCCAAGGCCTCGGCACTTTTGTCTCCGAGCACACCGAACGCCGGGCGCTGTTCCTTTATTTTAGCATTGTCGGCAATGACGGCTCTCGGCTGTTACCGGAAAGTAATATCCTGGCTTGCGAAGAGAAAATGCCGACAGAAGTTGAGGCTGAAAAATTGGAACTCAGCCAGGGTGAAATGATCGTACAGTTTCGCCGCATCCGCTTTTTCAATGAAGTACCGACGCTCGTTGAGACAATCTCTTTGCCGCTTGAACACTTCCCCGGCTTTGGTACCGATGTTGAGCCACCCAACAACCTGTTCCGCTTTTATCAGTCAGAGTATGGCGTCACGGTTGCTAAGGCCGAAGAGCACCTAAAAGCTGTAAGCGCCTCTGCAGAAGAAGCCGCCCTCCTCAACATTGAGGCCGGCGCGCCGATGCTGGAAATCGACCGCATCGCAAAAATGCTTGATGGCCGCCCAGTCGAATGGCGCGTCAGCCACTGCGACACCAGCAATTATCGCTATGTCACGGAACGTGGATAGATTGTGTGACGAGTTAATTTCAACCCTTCATCCCAAGCCGTCATTCCGGCGAAAGCCGGAATCCAGAAAGCCGCCTTTCTATTTTACAAATGATAGACTGGATCCCGGATCAAGTCCGGGATGACGTTTAAGGGCTAAAGGCGAGGAGAAAATTCTATGACAAAAAAAATCGGCTATATCGGCCTCGGTGTCTTGGGCTCGGCGATGGTGCCAAATTTGATCGAGAGCGGCTTTGACGTCATTGGCTATGATGTGCGCCCGGAAGTCCTAGAGGAACTCGGCAAGCTCGGTATGGAAGGTGCAAGCTCGCCAAAAGATGCGGCAGAGCGCGCTGATGTTGTTGTCACCTGCCTGCCTTCCATTGAGGTTTTGATGGATGTCTATGGCGGCGCAGACGGCATCGATAAGGCGGACAAAAAGGGCCAGATCATTATTGAGACCAGCACTTTTCCTGTCGACGAGAAGGAAAAAGCCAAGACGCTCATGGACGCGGCAGGCAAACGCATGCTCGACTGTCCGGTCAGTGGCAACCGCATCTTGGCAGTGAAAAAACAACTCACAGCTTTTGGCAGTGGTGAAGAAGCGGCTTACAACGAGGTCGAAGATGTCATCCAGGGTTTCGCCAGCCGGACGTTTTATGTCGGCGAATTTGGCAGCGGTATGAAAATGAAATTCTGCGCCAATATCCTCAATCTCGTGCATAACTCTGTTGCCGCTGAAGTTATGGTGCTCGGTATGAAGTCCGGCCTTGATCCTGAAATGATCCATAATGTGATCAGCGGGTCTGGCTCGAGCTCGTCGATGTTTGAGACCCGCGGGGCCATGATGGCCAATAACAATTACGATCATGAAGGCATGAATTTCTCGGTGCCGATCAAGGATTCCCGCTTTATCTCGGATCACGCCCACAAAATGCAAGTGCCGACACCGATCTACCATGTCGCATTGCAATCTTATTATGCTGCCATCGCGCAAGGTCATTTCGACGAAGATGCAGCAGCCGTCTGCGCCGCGATGGAACGCGCCGCTAATTTTGAACGTCCAAAGGATGAGAAAAAAACCAATGAGTTCTAAACCAAAAAAGAAAGTAATAAAAAAGCCAGCAAAAGAATCCGTCTACAAAGTCGGTGTCATCGGTCTCGGCAATATGGGCCGAGGCATTGCTAAAAACCTGATCAAAGCCGGCAATGAAGTCTTTGTCTGGGATATCTCAGAAGAGGCCCGCAAGCCTTATGCTAGAAAGGCGACCATCGCCGAGCCGCATGAAATGGCCGGAAAATGTCAGATGGTGATCTTTGTCGTTCCGGGCTCACCAGAAATCGATGCCATGCTCAAAGGCAAAAACAGCATGCTCGCCAAACCAAAACGCGGATTGGTTTTGTATGATTTTACAACATCTGATCCGGTCTACACCAAGAAGCTCGCCAAGCGGGCTGCTAAAAAAGGCGTCACTTATATGGATGCCGGCATGACCGGCGGCGGCGCACAAGGGGCCGATGAGGGCACCATGACACTAATGATCGGCGGCGATACAAAAGTCTTCAAACGCACCGCACCGATGCTGGCGCCGGTAGCCAAAAAGCTTATCCATCTCGGCGCAAGCGGAACCGGCCACACCATGAAGGTGGTCCATAATATGATCACCCATACCAACTTCTTTGCCCTCAGTGAGGCCGA
>Ga0233429_1001676_pt1 | contig 25383 bp, 25 predicted proteins | sample SI_118_April2016_3_FD_179879 | JGI IMG/M metagenome (GOLD analysis project Ga0233429, IMG submission 179879) | Seawater microbial communities from Saanich Inlet, British Columbia, Canada - SI_118_April2016_135_MG | ecosystem: Environmental > Aquatic > Marine > Inlet | place: Canada: British...
CCTGATGGGCTGGATATTTTTATGGAGGTTGAAGGGTGAAACGTACCTTCCAACCCAGCAGATTGGTTCGCAAACGCCGGCATGGCTTTCGTCATCGCATGGCCACCGTTGGCGGTCGCCGTCTTCTGGCTAAACGCCGGTCGAGAGGCCGTAAGCAACTTTCGGCATAGGATGCCGCCGGCCCAGATTCCTATGGCTTCGTGTGATTTTCAATAGGACCTTGGCATAGGTGGACCGATGCGTAACGAATTGGGGCAGGTTGAATTAGGGCTCGTGCGTCTGAAAAGGCGCGCGGACTTTTTGCGTGTGGCAAGGTCCGGTCGGCGATTTGCCGCCTCGGGCCTGGTTTTACAGGTCGCAGATCGGCACGCCCCTGACGACTGCCGCGGGGATGTTCCAGCACCCGCTGGCGGAGCGTCTAATAGATCGGAGTCCGCTGTGGGCATAGGTTTTACGGTCAGTAAGAAAGTTGGCAATGCCGTAGCGCGAAACCGCGCCAAGCGGCGTTTGCGCGCTGTTGTGGCCGAATTGATGCCAACCCATGCTGTCCCGGATCGTGATTATGTGCTGATCGGACGGAAGGCGACCCTTGACCGGCCTTATGCAGATTTACTGGCGGATTTAAAGCGGGCCTTGCGGCGGACCAAAAGCCTGGTCGTTGACCAGGGTGGCCAAGACGGCCAAAGCGGCCAACAGTCTCTGGCGGCGTCATGACAATTCGTGCCATTTCGCAATTCCTTGAGGCGCTTGCCGGCTATGTCCTGCAAGGCCTGATCCAAACCTATCGTTACCTGCTGGCACCTTTGTTGCCGACCAGGTGCCGGTACCTGCCCACCTGCTCCCACTATGGCTTGGAGGCGATCCAGGTACATGGCCCTGTGTACGGCAGCTGGTTGACCTTGCGGCGTTTCGCCCGCTGTCACCCTTGGGGCGGGCACGGTTATGACCCGGTGCCGCAGCAAACGCCTGAGCCGATGTTGGGATCAACATCAATAACGGCAGTAAAACCAACATCCATCTCTGTTAATAAAGCGACCCCATATGTCTGACCAACGTAATCTTATTATCGCGATCGCACTGTCCCTGGCTATTCTGCTGGGCTTCCAGTTCTTCTGGGAAGCGCCCCGGCAGGAGCGCGCCCAGCAAATGGCCCAGCAGCAACAGGCCGATCAGCAGGCAGTTAGCGGGACCACCACGGGTACGGATGGCTCCATGATACCGGCAGCACCAGGTATGGCGGCAACTTCAGGCGGTACCACAACGGGGAACATCCCCGGTGCCCCGGCCCAGGTCCCACCCGGCGCCTCCCGCGATGCCGCGTTAAAGCTGTTGCCAAGGTTGCCGGTCAATGGGGCCCGACTGGCCGGCTCCATCGCCCTGAAAGGCGCGCGGATAGATGATCTGACGATGATCGACTACAAGGACACCATTGCCGATGACAGCCCCGCCGTAACGCTGCTATCTCCCAATGGTGCACCAAACCCGTATTTCAGCCAGTTTGGTTGGGTTTCCGTTGGTGGCCTGAAGGTGCCGGACGGCAATTCTGTCTGGCAGGCCGATCATCCCTCGCTCCAACCCTCCCGGCCATTGACCTTGACCTGGGATAACGGCGCGGGCGTCCGCTTCATTCAAGTCATCGAAATTGACGATGCTTTTATGATGTCCGTGACCCAGCGGGTTGAGAACAATTCCACCGCCGTGATTTCAACCCATCCCTATGGCCGCATCGCGCGCACCAATACGCCGGATACCCTGGGGTTCTATATCCTGCACGAAGGTCCCCTGGGGGTTTTCAACGATACTTTGAAAGAGGTCGACTATGACGACCTTGTGGAAGGTCCGGCGGACGCCACGAAAAGCGTCGGCGGTTGGATCGGCATCACCGATAAGTATTGGCTGACAGCCCTGATCCCGGATCAGAAAGCGCCCTACACCGGTACTTTCCGTTACAGCCAGATCAATAAAGAAGACACGTATCAGACGGATATCATGACCCAGGCGCCTCAGATTGTGGCACCGGGGGCAACGGCGCAAATCGTCAACCATGTTTTTGCCGGGGCCAAGGAAGTGCATTTGCTGGACCGTTACGAGGAACAGCTGGGCATCGCACGCTTCGACCTGGCGGTGGATTTCGGTTGGTTCTATTTCATGACCAAGCCGTTGTTCTTTGTCCTGGATTATTTCTTCAAGATGCTGGGTAATTTCGGCCTCGCCATCCTGTTGCTGACGGTCTGCGTCAAGGCGATCTTTTTTCCCCTGGCCAACAAATCCTACAAGTCCATGTCCAAGATGAAGGCCCTGCAGCCGGAAATGACCAAGCTGCGGGAGCGGTTTGGCGATGACCGGGCCAAGATGAACCAGGAAATGATGAGCCTGTATAAGCGGGAAAAGGTCAACCCGGCGTCGGGCTGTTTGCCGATCATGGTGCAAATCCCGGTGTTCTTTGCCCTGTACAAGGTGATGTTCGTAACGATCGAAATGCGCCATCAGCCATTCTTTGGCTGGATCCATGATCTCTCCGCCCCTGATCCCATGTACATCTTCACCCTGTTCGGTGCCATTCCCTGGGATCCGCCACAATTCCTGATGATCGGGATTTGGCCGATCTTCATGGGGGCGTCCATGTATGTGCAGCAATTGCTGAACCCCCAACCCGCGGACCCGGTGCAGGCGAAGATTTTCCTTTTCATGCCGCTGTTCTTTACCTTCCTGTTGGGTAGTTTCCCTGCCGGTCTGGTAATTTATTGGACTTGGAACAATCTGCTCTCGGTCACCCAGCAGTGGGTCATCATGAAGCGGATGGGCGTTCCTATATCACCCAAGTAAATGTCCGATAGCACCGTCACAGAGGAAGAAACGGCCAAAGCAGCTGCGGCCATTGCAGCTATTGAGCGGGGCCGTCTGCTGTTTGCCCAGGAATGCGAATTTGTCATGGGCGTCCGTACGGAAGCGGACCTGCCTTTGGCAGAGCTGCCCGAGGTTGCCTTTGCCGGGCGCTCCAATGTGGGGAAATCCAGTCTGCTCAACGCCTTGACCAATCGCAATACTCTGGCACGGACGTCGAACACGCCGGGGCGCACGCGGGAGGTCAATTTCTTCCGCTTGGGCGGACAGCTGATGCTGGTGGACCTGCCCGGCTATGGCTATGCCAAGGCGGGCAAGGAAGAGATCGCGCGCTGGAACAAATTGATCGAGGATTATTTGCGTGGCCGTTCGAACCTGCGCCGGGTCTGTCTGTTGATCGATGCCCGTCGCGGCATTGGGGCGCCGGACCGTAAGGTGATGGAGCTGTTGGATAAGGCGGCGGTGGTCTATCAGATCATCCTGACCAAGGTGGATAAGGAAAAAGCCGGGGCCCTGGCTAAAATTCAGGCAACGGCGGCGTTAGAAGTTGGCCGTCATGGCGCAGCCTATCCCGACATTATGGTGACCTCTTCCGCCAAAAAAACCGGCTTGGCGGAAGTGCGCGCGGCTTGTGCCGCCCTGGCGGAAACCACATCGGCGGAAACCACGTCGGCGGAAACTAACGTGACGGAAGAGCAGTGAGTGCGGTAGAACCGATCCTATGACCGATAATCAACAAGAAGATCAACTACACACGGCCCGGACCCTGGCGGAAGCATTGCCGTTCATGCGCCGTTTTACCGGCCAGACATTCGTTATCAAATATGGCGGCCACGCCATGGGGGATGCGGAACTGGCGGACAATTTTGCCCGTGACGTGGTGTTGATGAAACAGGTGGGGATCAACCCTGTCGTGGTTCACGGCGGCGGGCCGCAAATCGGTGCCATGCTGGACCGGCTGAAAATCAAAAGCTCTTTCATAGACGGCCTGCGGGTGACGGATGCGGAGACGGTGGAGATCGTTGAGATGGTTCTTTCTGGCTCCATCAACAAGGCGGTGGTGACCGCCATCAATGGTGCGGGCGGGGTTGCCGTCGGCATCTCTGGCAAGGATGGTCGCCTGATCGAGGCACGCAAATTGCAACGCACCACCAAGGACCCGGATTCGAATATCGAAAAGGTGCTGGATCTGGGCTTTGTCGGAGAACCTGTCCGCATCAATCCAACCTTGTTGCAGACCTTTGCCCAATCAGACTTGATCCCCGTGATCGCCCCCATTGGTGTGGGAGAAGGCGGCGAGACCTACAATATCAACGCTGATACCGCAGCTGGTAAAATCGCGGCGACCCTAAAGGCGTCGAAGCTTGTCATGTTGACGGATATCGCAGGCGTCTTGGATGGTAATGGTGATCTGATCTCTAAAATGACGCCGGAACAGGCCGATCGTCTAACCCAGGAAGGCGTCATCAAGGGCGGCATGATACCAAAGCTGGAGACGTGCCTGGATGCGGTGGCCGAAGGCGTTGGCGCAGCCCATATTCTTGATGGCCGGCTGCCTCATGTCCTTTTGCTGGAGGCATTCACCACCGCCGGTGTCGGGACCATGATTGAGGGCGGCCGTTAGAGCCGACCCCATATTTGGCGCTCTACTTGATCTTGTTTAGCTCTTTTTCCAACTGTGCCTCGGTCAACGGATAGTCGACCCCGTTGCGGGCATTGAGTATGCTTTGGGGCCGTACTCGTGCGATGCGCAATTGTAATTGCATGGCCGTACGCATGGAGAATTCCGCCTTCCAGGCCAGCGCTGTCACTGTTTCCGGTTTTGCAACCGTCAGCACCTGATCGACCAATTTTGTTGCATATCCGCTTTTGAGAGACAGACCATGGATCACAAATTCCCGATCGCCAGCAGTGATGGCATCTTGTAGCGCGTCATCATCCAGACCACCGTCCTTGAATAATTTCGTGGCCCAGTCCTTGCCGCCGTTATCATTTTTTACCGGTCCATCATCAACGTCTTCCGTGCGGGGTAAGGGATCAAGTGCTGTATCCGGCCCAATCTCCTTCTTCACGACTTTGGCCAATTCGATGGCTGTATTCGCGTCAATATCGTTTCTGTTACATAACGTTTCGATCAATGAGGTGGCGACAAAGCCGGCGATGCGCCGAACGGCGCTGTCGGACAGGCTGGGCCATTTCACCAACGGTTTGTGCCAGGGTTCTACGGCGGCAGCGTTGTCGATGATCCAATCCAGGGTATCCTCGCGCAACTGGGCGCTGTCATTGGCCAGCAGGGATCCGATCGCCTTGGGATCAAGTGTCTGGGCAACCGCGTCTGCTACATCGCCGCCTAACGCCTGGCGTTTGGCGATGGCGCTTAGGGCACCGGATTCCCGCCCGGCCTCAATAATTGCCAATAGATCCTGATCGCTTAACAAGGGTGAGAATTGTAAAATCGGGGCCGCGACAATGACCTCCAGATCCTTGGCCAGTTGTAGGACAATGTCCTTTGGCACATTGTCGGCGTTCTTTAGGTGTTCCGAGACTATGGCCCGGATCTTCGGCAACTGGTCGGCAGCCAATTCGCGCAGCACGGTGATGGTTAGTTCCTCAACCTTTTCCCGCTGTATGGCGGACATCTCAGGGACCAGTTGGCCAATCTTGTCGGCCAGGTGATAACGCACATCATCATCGCCGTCCTGGGCCAGTTTGGCGTCGGCCTGAGGCGGCGTGGATGGATTGGAGGCGATGGCCCGGCGAACCTCGGGTACGTTGTCGTCAGCCAGATAATAGAGGATTTCCGGCCGGGTATCGGCGCGCTTGGCAAGGCGCAGGCGTTCCTTGGTGTTGTCATTTTCAAGACTGCCCCGTTGCGCTTCATAGCTTTTCGGCTTGGCCAGCCGGCCCATTAAATTCTTTAGCATGCTGAAACGCCCCCCACTTCATGCCTGTCGCCATCGCTGCGTTCGGCCAATACGGCCTGGCCCCGTCCGCCACGTTTGGCCCGATATAGGGCGGCATCCGCGCGTTTGATCAAGGCGTCCAGATCGTCGTCATAGTCGGGATCGGCAACGGCGATGCCGATGGACAGCGACAGGGGGTGATCCGCATCACCAGAGAAACGCTGTAATGTTTTGGCCGCCCCCAGTAATTCTTCCGCCTTGAAGCGGGCACCTTCAAGCTCTGTTTCTTCCAGCCACATGGCGAATTCATCACCACCAAGGCGGCCCGATATATCACCCTGGCGGCCCTTTTGACTGCTCAAAATCCCGGCGACCGCGATAAGGGCCGCATCACCAACCTGATGGCCATGGGTGTCGTTGACGGATTTGAAGTGGTCCATATCGATATACAACAGCACACCAAAGCGTTTTTTGCGGCGATGTTGTGCTATCCGTTTGCCGACGCTGTCGTGAAAGCCACGGCGGTTTAACAGGCCCGTCAGTTCATCAACGGACGACAATTCTTCCAACCGCTCCTGGATCTCCGCCTGGGCCATGGCAATGCCCAGCTGGGATGAAATATCCATCATTGTCACCTCGGCCTCTGCCATGGCATCGGTATCGTCGAGGGCAACCGCTAGAATACCCTTGGGCTGATGGCGGAAATGACAGGGTGCCAGCAATATTTGCCGGCCGTCCACTTCTGTCGGGTGAACTCTATCCAGATCACCGGCAAAGGCTTTTTCCGCCGCTGCCAGAATGTCGATATCAACAGCCTCTGTCGTCCCGATGTTCTCGGAAGACTGAAGGATATTGACTTCATCGACATCTGTATCGGTGGCAATTCGATTGGCGGCGAGACGTAGACCGCTCGACTTGTTGTCCCGCAGGATCCAGATCTGGCTGGCCGCAATGGCCTTCGCCGTGGCGGCAGCGGCTGCGGCAAACATTTCTTCGGGCGTTAGAGCATCACGAATTGAATCGATGATAGACCGGCTTAATTGTTCCCGCTCCCGCGCCCGGTCCAGGGCCGCCTGCCGCATTTTATCCCGGGTGATATCCCGGCAGACGCCGCGCACGCCCTGCAGGCTGCCGTCGTCATCGTCAAGAACCGGCACACACGATGCCCGAACGCAGGTCCGTTCACCTTTCCGGTCAAGCAGCCAGCATTCTACTTCATCCAAATGGGAAAGGCTTTCAAACGGGTTAAGCGGTGCCTCCAAGCCATCTTCCGTTGTCGGATCGGCCAGCAAATCGCGGGCCGGGCGACCATCCAATTCATCGGGTGTGTAGCCCAGCAAACCACGGCCCGAGACGAATGAGAAGCACCCTTCGGCATCAGTTTCCCAAACGAAATCGGTAGAGCATGACACGAGGTCCTTAAACAACTGGCGCGAGGCGACCAGGGCCCGGCTGAAATTCACATCGAAAGTACTATCCCGCGCCAACAGCAGAATTCGTTGCAGCGATGCCTGCCGTTCCGGGCCGCCGTTGGTTTTGGCGAATTCGGCCTCGGGCATCAGTGTGACGTCGAAAACGCCCTGGCCCGTGGGAATAGGCAGCTGAAAGCGTTTCGATTGGACACCGCCGTTATTTAAGACCTCCGCCAGCATGGCCCGCAAATCGGTGCCGGTCGCACTGTTGTCCAACGCTGCCATGATCGGATCGGCCAGACCGTTCTTGGCGAGGGTTTCGCCATTGCCGTCAAACACCACCACGGGGCCGGCATAGCTGGTGATCAGCTCGTCCGTAGAGAGGACAACCGGGTCCCCAAGGTGGTCCCCTACATAGTTCTGTGGCAGCCGATCGTTGGTGCCGCCCAATTCCGTTCGTTGTATGCGAAAATTTGCCACGTTGCCCGCTCAATTGCTTTAAAAATTATTAGCCAAATCTAACCTAAGGCCCCTTAACGACGCCTTAATCGGCCGATCACATTTGGCCAAGCGTCAGATCATTTTCTTTAGGTGTCGCAGCATTTCATCCCCCGTTTCGGGATAGTCCGTGCCATGCCGGGCGTTCAGCAGTTTTTTCGGCGGAATTCGCCCAGTACGGCTTTGCAGTTGAATAGCCGTCCGCATGGATAAATTGGCTTTCCAGGCCAGCGCGGTAATCGTCATGGCGGAAGACGAGGCCATGATCCTGGCCACCACCTTTGCGTCCATTTCCGAACGCAAGGCCAACGCTTCCAGCACGAAATCATTGCGGCCGGCCTGGATAGCCTCTTCCATGGCTTCGTCGTCCAGCAGACTACGTTGATCCAGGACCATGGCCTGTTCCCGCTCTTCCGCCTGAACTTCGCCCTCGCTCTCCGCGATGCGGTCCTTCAGGCGTTTGGTCAGAAAGCGCGTGGTTTCCTTGTCCAGATCATTGCGCGCTGCCAGGGTTTCCAACAATGATGAGGCGACAAAGCCCGCAACCCGGCGCACCGCCCGGATGGAAAGCTCCGGCCGCATCGCAAGCGGCTCATGCCAGCTTTGCACCTCGGCGGCATTTTCCGCGATTTGATCCAATGTTGCCTCCCGTACGGACGCCTTCTTGTTGGCCAACAGGGTGGCGACGGCAGGCACGTCTAAGGTGGCGACAACCGCGTCGGAGACATCTTCCGAGACGTCGGATCGTCGTGCGATGGCGCATAAGGCCTCATCCGCGCAGCCTGCCGCAATCACTTCCATCAGATCGGCATCGCTCAACAGGGGCGAATATTCCAGGACCGGCGTGGCGACGATGGCGACCACATCCAAGGCCAGTTGCCGGATGATGGGAACCGGTACGTCACGGCTGTTTTTCAGCTCCTCCGACAAAAGGGCGCGAACCCGGGGCAACTGATCGGAGGCCAGGCGCTTGAGCATATCGAAGGTCAATTCACGGACTTTTTCCTGCTCATCATCAGGCATATCAGGCAACAGGCGGGCGATTTTCAGGGCCAAGTCGCCGCGTACATCATCATCAGCGTCGTCCACCAAAAGCTCATCCGCTTGCACGGGCGTGGCCGGGTTGGCGGCCACGGCCTGGCGCACCTCCGCCTCCTGGTCACCAGCCAGATAGTACAGAATTTCAGGCATGGTATCCTGGCTTTGGGCCAGCAATAGCCGCGCCTTCACATCGGCACCTGCCAGCAGCTCCCTTTGGGAACTGTAATCCAGCCCGGCACTGTCCGCCGCCGTTACAGGCAGTTGCGAAGACGATATCGTCAATTGTGTCGAAGAACTCGCCTTCGTCGCGGTTTTGCGTTTCAACAGTTTTTTAAGCATAGCGCGGCGAAGTCTATGGCCACTATCTTAAAGCCAGATTAATGCGGCTGCTGTTGCGATCTGGCCCTTGTTTTCCGGTTCTTTTGCCTTCAATGTGATGCCATGCTCGAAACATCAAAATTAGACCTTGAGAACGTTGCTGTCTGGATCTTTGATCTCGATAACACCCTTTATCCCGCCAGCTCGGATCTGGGGGCTCAATTGGGCCGGCGTATGGGGGAATTCGTGGCGAAATTCCTTGATCTGCCCCTGGATCAGGCCCGGGTGGTGCAAAAGCACTATTTTCACACCTATGGCACCACGTTGCGGGGGTTGATGGTGGAAAAAAACCTCCAGCCGGACGAATATCTGGACTATGTCCATGATCTGGACCTCTCGGATATTGATCTCGATGACCGTTTGGGCCGGGCGCTGGCCGCCTTACCTGGGCGCAAATTAATTTACACCAACGCCACAAACGAACATGCGGCCAGGGTGTTGCGGCACCTGGAGATCGAGCACCATTTTGAGGCCTCATTCGACGTGGTCGATGGGGATTTCCTGCCCAAACCGCACCGAACACCCTATGACGTTTTGCTGGACCGTTATGACGTTGATCCAAAGCGCTCGGTGATGGTGGAGGATATTGCCAAGAACCTGGTGCCCGCATCGGAACTTGGCATGGGCACGGTCTGGGTCCGGGGGGGCCGGGACCTGGAACTGGGGGCGGACCATATCGATCACGTTCACCACATAACGGACGATCTGCCCGCTTGGTTGCTGGATTTGTCCAGTTGACAGAACGCTGTGTCGGGGTAGTTTGCCCCACCTTTAAAGCAGGCCAGAACAGAGAGAATTTACATGAACACCTCCAGCCTTGAATCCGTCATAAATGACGCCTGGGAACAGCGCGATAAAATCGATGTCAACACCAAGGGCGAGATGCGCGACGCCGTCGATGCGGCTCTGGACGCATTGGACAAGGGCGAAAGCCGGGTTGCGGAAAAAGGTTCGGATGGCTGGACGGTCAATCAATGGCTGAAAAAGGCGGTACTGCTGTCTTTTCGCCTGAATGACATGGCGGCAATTGAGGGCGGGCCCGGAGCCGGCACCACATGGTATGACAAAGTGCCGTCCAAGTTCGAAGGCTGGGGCGACAACCAATTCCGCGCCGCCGGGTTCAGGGCCGTGCCGAATTGTATCGTCCGCCGTTCCGCCTATATCGCCCCGAACGTTGTCTTGATGCCCTCATTCGTCAATTTGGGTGCCTATGTGGACAGCGGCACCATGGTGGATACCTGGGCAACGGTTGGTAGTTGCGCGCAAATTGGCAAGGATTGCCACATCTCAGGCGGTGCCGGCATTGGCGGCGTGTTGGAGCCGTTGCAGGCCGAACCCGTAATAATCGAAGATAATTGCTTCATTGGGGCCCGGTCTGAAGTTGCCGAAGGGGTTTTGGTCGAAGAAGGCTCCGTACTGTCCATGGGCGTGTTCCTTGGCTCCTCCACTAAAATCGTCAATCGGGCGACGGGTGAAGTGACGTATGGCCGGGTGCCGCCCTATTCTGTTGTGGTTCCCGGTTCCATGCCCGGCGCTGATGGCGGCGTGCATCTATATTGCGCCGTGATCGTCAAGCAGGTCGATGCGGGTACCCGGGCCAAGACCTCCATCAACGAACTTCTGCGCGACTAGAACCAGCCATGGCTGATAATAAGCCCACTGATGCGGTTGAGTTGACCCGCGCCCTGATCCGCTGCGATTCCGTCACGCCCCGGGACGGCGGTGCCCTTGCGGTCACGTCCGCCGCGTTGGACCGGCTTGGTTTTGAAAGCCATCGGATGACGTTCAGTGCGCCCGATACGCCTGATGTGGACAACCTTTATGCCCGCCTGGGCAGCGGTGGCCGCAATTTCTGTTTTGCCGGTCACACGGATGTTGTCCCAGTGGGTGATGCGGACGCCTGGAGCTTAGAGCCATTCGCGGCCGATATTCGCGACGGTATCCTCTATGGCCGGGGGGCGACCGATATGAAGGGCGCGGTGGCGGCCTTTATCGCCGCCGTCGATACTTTCCTGGCTAAACGGGGGGGCGATTTTGACGGCTCAATCTCGCTGTTGATAACAGGGGATGAAGAAGGCCCTTCCATCAACGGCACCCGCAAGGTTCTCGATTGGCTGGATGAACGGGGCGAGAAGCTGGACCACTGTCTGGTTGGCGAGCCGACGAACCCGGAAAACCTTGGCGATATGGTCAAAATCGGTCGCCGGGGCAGCTTGTCCGGCACTCTTGTGGTTCGCGGCACCCAGGGCCATGTGGCATACCCGCACCTGGCCGACAATCCCTTGCCCCGATTGATCAGGATGTTGGCGCGGCTAAGTGAGCATACCTTTGATGCGGGCAATGATCATTTCTCACCGACCAACCTGGAACTGGCAACCATCGATGTGGGCAATACGGCCACGAACGTTATACCCAGCCAGGCCAAGGCGGTCTTCAATATCCGCTTTAACACGGAGCAGACGGCAACGGGCCTGCAGGATTGGCTGCGTCAACAATGTGACGCCGTTGGTGGTGGCTATGATCTAAGCTTTCATCTTTCAGCGGAACCGTTCCTGACCGCACCGGGGCCTTTTACGGCATTGATTGCCCAGGCGGTAGAGGATGTGACCGGCAAGCGTCCTGCCCTGACGACCACCGGTGGCACGTCGGATGCGCGCTTTATCCACCATCATTGCCCTGTGGCGGAATTCGGCTTGATATCGGAAAGCATGCACAAGGTGGATGAACAGGCCAGCGTCAGTGATATCGAACGACTGGCCGGTGTCTATGCTCGGATACTGGAACTGTATTTCGAGGCTGGAGATCTTGATGCTGCTTGAGTTGACCCGATCCATCCACGGTGCCTGGCGCATTGCCCGGATGGATCCGGATGCCTTAACGTTTTTTGATCTGACCATTAATGGCTTCTGGCGCTCGTTTATGGCGATCATCGTCGTCGCGCCATTTTATGTGGGTTTTCTGATCCTTAGTTTTAGCCATCAGCCCCGGTTACAGCTGGTGGATGGTCCGCAAACAGCCATCGAATGGTACCTGGTCGTCAAATTGGTGACATTTGCGGCGAGCTGGGTGATTTTTCCCCTGGTCATGGTGCCCATTTCGCGGTTGTTGGATCTGACCCAGACCTACGTGCCTTACATAATTGTCTGGAATTGGGCCAATGTTCTGGAAATGGCGGTTATCCTGCCGGCGGTGATGTTGTTCCTCTCCTCCACCCTGCCAGGACAGACTGGTGCCATTGTTTTGATGGTGGCCCATATCACGATGCTGTTCTATGGCTACCTGGTGGCCCGCGCCGGCCTGCAATGCAAGTTGGTAACAGGGGTGGGTGTTGTTGCGTTCAATTTCGTCTTAAGCCTGCTGTTCAACGGCCTGGCGTCGCAAATGCTCTAATTCAGGGCTTCAGGATAATCAACCTGGGTAAGATAAAGGCCTTCTGCCGGGGCCACAGGTCCGCAGCGGCGGCGGTCGCGGGCCTCCAGCGCGTCGGCCATATCCTGCACCGACCATTTCGCCAGGCCCACTTTATGCAGGGAACCGACGATGGAGCGGATTTGGTGATGCAAAAAAGCCCGGGCCTTGGCACGAACATGAATTTCCCCCGTCTCCTCCCGGCTTACCGACAACAGATCCATGGAGCGGATGGGTGAGGCGGCCTGGCATTGTGCCGCCCGAAACGTGGTAAAATCATGCTTGCCTACCAGTGCCTGGGCGGCGAGATGCATGGCGTCCGTATCCAAAGGACCTTGGGCATGCCAGACCCGGCCCCGGCGCAGGGCCAGGGGTGGTCGTTGATCGGCGATGCGATAAAGATAGTGGCGGGCAATGGCTGAAAAACGCGCGTCGAAATCCGGGCCCACGATATCCGCCGCCAGAACCACTGCTGCATGGGGGCGGAGATAGAAATTCAGCGCATCCCGTACTTTGTCAGCGGTAAATTCCCGGACCAGATCAAAATGCGCCACTTGCCCCAAGGCATGCACCCGCGCGTCGGTACGGCCGGCACCGAACAAGCGAACCTCCTCGCCCGAGAACCCCAGCACAGCCTCTTCCAAGGCCTGCTGCACGGACATGCCATTGGCCTGACGTTGCCAGCCAACAAAGTTAGCGCCGTCATATTCTATGGCAATCTTGTAGCGGGTCATGATCTCACGGCTGGGTTATACGCCCCTCGACCGGATAGGCAGGATCGTTATAGCCGGGGGTGGAGGGATGCCCGATCGGCACCAGGCTGTCGACCAGGGCTTCATCTTCCGCCGTGAATTCATAATCCAAGGTGCCCAGGTTTTCATCCCACTGTTCGAACGTTCTGGGCCCGGCGATGGCGCTATGGATCAGGCGATTATGCAGCACCCAGGCCAGGGCGAATTGACCTGCCGTGATGCCCTTGGCCTCTGCGTGCAGGCGCAATGTTTGGGCAATCTCCAAACTCTCGGGCCGCCATTCCGATTGCATCATACGCGGGTCGTTGCGTCCGGCGCGGCTGTCTTCAGGCGGAGTTGTTCCGGGGGGGTATTTCCCCGTCAACACACCACGGGCCAGGGGACTGTAAGGGACCACTCCCAGACCAAAAAAATCACAGGCCGGCAGATGCTCCACCTCCGGCATGCGGTTCATGGCGTTGTAATAAGGCTGGCTGACGATAGGTCGATCAATGCCAAGGCCGTCACAAATATGACAGATTTCGGCGACCCGCCAGGCGCGATAGTTGGACAGTCCGAAATACCGTACCTTACCCTGGCGGATCAGATCGGCCATGGCACCGATGGTTTCGGCCAGCGGCGTGGTGTGGTCTTCCTTATGCAGATAATAAATATCGATGTAGTCGGTGCCCAGCCGCGTCAGGCTGTCCGCGCAGGCCTGATGCAGCCATTTTCGTGACAAACCACTTTGGTTCGGGCCTTCGCCTTTGGTGCCGGCGACCTTGGTGGCCAAAACCCAATAATCCCGATCGCCCGCGATGGCGGCACCGGTTATCTGTTCTGAGCGCCCGGCGGTATAGACATCCGCCGTATCAATGAAATTGATCCCCCGCTCGCGTCCATGCGCAATGATCCGCGCCGCCTCGGCGTTCTCAGTCCGACCGCCGAACATCATAGTGCCGAGGCAGATTGGCGAAACGCGCAAACCGCTTTGACCCAGAGTATCGTATTTCATGCTTCCATCCAGTCGGATATATCAGGCCCCGATTTCGGCTTCACCACTAACGCAGTTGGCAGCTTGGTGCAATCGATCCCATAACCGCATGAATACCCGAGGCAAATAGCAACGAATTCTGCGTTGTGGTCAGTGTCGATGCATTGTTGGCGATCTATCGCCTGCGACCAAATGCAACAGGTGATCGGTAATCCAATACTTGACCTTCCAGTTACTGGAAACTCCATGTTAGACATAGAGATCGCTTTTACACTGGGCGTCGGTGGGCGTCGGTGAGCGACGGTGGACTGGGTTGGGAGTGCAGGATGACTGAAGCGGCAGTAAATCAAGACGTTCACGCGATTGATCCGGTCTGTGGGATGCAAGTGTCATTACCAACGGAAAAACCCTCTTTCGAACATGATGGAAACGTCTATTATTTCTGTTGCGCTGGTTGCGCCGGCAAGTTCGAAGCAGATCCCAAGGGCTATCTGGACGGCACGGCCAAGTCCGCGATGAAAGCCAACCCATCAAGCGGCGGCTCGGGCAGCGACAGCGCCGGCAAGGGCGGCTATATCTGCCCCATGTGTCCCGGCGTTTGGAGCGAAACGCCGGCAAGCTGTCCAGACTGCGGCATGGCGCTTGAAGCCGACATGGTAATTGGTGCCACGCAAACCAAATACACGTGTCCCATGCATCCGGAAATCGTTGCGGATGAACCCGGCGATTGCCCAATCTGCGGCATGGCGTTGGAGGCGGTCACGGTCGCGGTCGAGGCTGAACCAAATGCTGAACTGATTGATATGACCCGGCGTTTCTGGATCGGCGGGGCATTGGCGTTACCTGTCCTGGTTCTGGCCATGGGTGAGATGATACCGGGCCTGACCGATATTGTCGGTGGGCCATGGAACCCCTGGGCGCAACTTGTCCTAAGCAGCCCGGTTGTACTGTGGGCCGGCTGGCCGTTTTTCCAACGCGGCTGGAAGTCCCTGCTGACCATGAAGCTGAACATGTTCACCTTGATCGCCATTGGTACCGGGGCCGCCTATGGCTACAGCGTTATTGCCATATTGCTGCCCGGTGCTTTCCCGGAAGGTTTTCGCGCTGCGGACGGTCGCGTCGCCATTTATTTGGAAGCAGCGGCCGTCATCATCACTTTGGTACTGTTGGGGCAGGTCATGGAACTGCGCGCCCGGGAGCGTACTTCGGGCGCACTGCGGGCCTTGTTGGATCTGGCACCAAAGACAGCCCGCCGCCTCGTGGAGGATGGTGGTGAGGAAGAAATTGATTTGGCGGCTGTTGTTATTGGTGACCACTTGCGAATCCGCCCCGGTGAAGGAATACCTGTGGATGGCGAGATATTGGACGGTCATAGCGCGGTCGATGAATCCATGATCACCGGCGAATCCTTGCCAGTTGAAAAACTAACCGGCGATACTGTGATCGGCGGTACGCTAAACGGCACCGGTGCCCTGGTCATGCGCGCTGACAAGGTGGGCTCTGAAACCATGTTGGCCCGTATCGTTCAGATGGTGGCGGATGCCCAGCGCAGCCGTGCGCCCATCCAACGCATCGCCGACACTGTTGCCGGCTATTTCGTGCCGGTTGTGGTCGCCTGTGCGGTTGCCGCTTTCGTCGCCTGGGCGATCTGGGGGCCCACGCCGCCCTTGGCGTATGGTTTTCTGGCCGCAGTATCAGTGTTGATTATTGCCTGTCCCTGTGCCCTGGGCCTGGCGACGCCCATGTCGATCATGGTTGGTACCGGACGCGGGGCCCAGGCCGGCGTCCTGATCAAAAGCGCGGAAGCCCTGGAACGCTTTGAAAAAGTCGACACCCTGATCGTTGATAAGACGGGCACATTGACCATGGGCAAACCGGCTTTGACCAAGGTTATCGCCGTTGCTGGATTCGAGGAAAACGAGGTCTTGGCCTTGGTCGCCAGCCTGGAGCGGGCCAGCGAACACCCTCTGGCGGAGGCCGTGGTTGCGGGCGCACGGGTACGGGATATTGAGCTGATCGAACCGACAGACTTTCAGGCGACGATTGGCAAGGGTGTAACAGGCAATGTGGCTGGACGTGCGGTGGCGTTCGGCAACGCCGCCATGATGGCGGAACAAGGTGCCGATATCTCCGCCTTGCCGGCGGACGAATTGCGCCGCCAGGGTGCCACGGCAATGTTCGCCGCCATTGATGGTGCCGCTGCCGGGTTGATCGCCGTGGCCGATCCCATCAAGGAGACCACGCCCGATGCCATAAGGGCGCTGCATGCGGAGGGGCTGCGGATCGTAATGTTGACCGGTGACAACCGGACCACTGCGGAGGCGGTGGCGCAAAAGCTCAATATTGATGAGATCGTTGCCGATGTCCTGCCGGACGAAAAAAGCGCGGCGGTACGCCGGTTGCAGGCTCAGGGCCACGTCGTCGCCATGGCCGGCGATGGCGTCAATGACGCCCCCGCCCTGGCCCAGGCCGACATTGGTATTGCCATGGGAACAGGCACCGACGTCGCCATCGAAAGTGCCGGGGTGACGCTCGTCAAAGGCGATCTTAACGGCATTGTGCGCGCCCGACGGATCAGCCGGGCGACCATGGGGAATATCCGGCAGAACCTGTTCTTTGCCTTTTTCTACAACGCCCTGGGCGTGCCGTTGGCGGCAGGCGTTCTGTATCCATTCTTTGGCGTGCTGTTGAGCCCGATGATTGCAGCAGCGGCAATGAGCCTAAGTTCCGTATCGGTGATCAGCAACGCGCTGAGATTGCGCACCACCAAGATCTAGTTCCGTTGCCTATATTAGGAATGGTCCAATAGACGAAAGGAGGCCAAATCATGAATATCGGAGATGCGGCAAAAGCCACCGGCTTATCGCCCAAAACCATTCGCTATTATGAAAGTATAAATCTTGTCATCGGTGATCGGCTGGCCAACGGCTATCGCGATTACGCCGATGCGCATATTCATAAACTTCGTTTCGTGCAAAGAGCCCGCAGCCTGGGTTTTTCGATCGACGATTGCCGGACACTTCTGTCGCTCTATGAAGATCAAAACCGGGCCAGCGCAGAAGTGAAGAATGTCGCCCGGAAACATCTTGAAGAGATTGAGGCGAAGATTACCGAGTTGCAGGACCTGCAGGAAACGCTTTCCCATCTTGTAGAGCATTGCGCAGGCGATGATCGTCCTGATTGCCCGATCATGGATGGTCTTTCGGGTGCACTCATAGAAGGCCCAAAAAACGTGCCGAAAATCCACTGATATTCCGACGGCGCGCCCTCATGGAGCCAGGGAAAAGCGAAGGCCGCGCCGAGCCATATGGTGCCCGGCGCCTTCCATCGCTATCCCAATCGATCCCAATCAATCTATGCGCTTGGCGATGCCGTTGTAGCGATCTACTTCAAATGCCTGGACCAGCGAGCCGTCGACCGTAACAATCTGCGCGGTGATTGTGTCCTCATCTCTTTGCTTCACTTCGCCCAGCTTAAGCCGCTTGTTGTCGTGGCGTTCGAGATGGTGGCCAAAAAAATGCCTGACATCATCAACGGTTAGATGCTGGACCGGGGTTACGCGCATCCGCCCCATCTTTCCGACACCATCCATATGATGGCCTTTCCCCATATGCTTGGATCCCATCATGCCATGCCCGCCCTGGCCGCTATGACGGTTATGCCCACCATGCCCACCATGGCCACCTTGGTGCATGGAACCTTGCTGCATCATCATATGACGATTGCTCATTTGGCCCTGGTGCATTTTCATGCCCCCTGGCATTGCACCGGACTTCGTCATGCCCTGATCCATCATCGAACCGCCGGCATTGCCGGTCGGATGCGCCGATACTGCAGTACTTGCGGTCAGGGCCGCCACGGCCGCCACGGCCGCCACGGCCAATGACCCCAGCAGCGCCTTCATCGAACTATTCATCTGTTTATTCCTTCCTTCGTATTGCGGTACCCTCGGCCCGCTTCAGTGAGAAATGGGCATTCCACCCACTGGAAGGTCAATACCACGTCAGGCCGAGGCGCCTGCGGCATTTTGACCGTTGTTTCAAATTCCACAAAAAGGGCCTTTACCTTCCAGTAGCTGGAATGACGATATTGCTATTGAAGGCACGAAATCCATTGACCTGACAATTCGGGACCGCATGTCATGAACAAGAAAGCGACGAAGACCACTGGCCTAACAGAACAGCTCAAGGGAAAGCTGCCAGTGTTGCTCGTCCTGGCCGTTGTCGTTGGCGGTGCCTGGGTAATGATCAACCAGTCAAAGAAGATGAGTGGTCCGGCAGCGGTCGTCGATGTAAAGGTCCCGGCGCTTTCGACGATTGGCCAGAAGGGGGAAAAAGCCTTCGCGGCCAACTGTGCTGCGTGCCATGGGGTAAATGCCGCCGGGGGGACGGGCGGGCCGCCGCTGGTGCACAAGATCTACAATCCCGGACATCACGCCGATGGCGCATTTGCCCTCGCCCTGCAGCGAGGCGTCAACCAACATCATTGGCGGTTTGGCAACATGCCGCCCCAGCCGCAAGTCAGCGCGGCAGATACCAAGGCGATCGTCAGCTATGTCCGCGAATTGCAGGTGGCGAACGGCATTGGCTATCAACAACACCGCATGCAATAGGAGAGGAGACGACAATGACTATGTTCGTATCAGCAAAGCACTGGCTGGGCGTAATGATGATCACGCTTCTGACGTTGGGTTTTACGCAGACAGTACTGGCCGACGGACAATCGGGCGGTTTCTCCCATGACCACATGATGGGTGGAGGATGGGCCATGATGTTTATGGGTCCCTTGATGATGATCGTCCTTTTTGCTGCGATTGTGGCCGTCGCCGTACTGGCCGCTAGATGGTTTTTGCCGGCAACGGGTACGACTGCATCGGCCAATTCAAACGCGCGCGGCATTCTTGACGAACGCTTTGCCCGTGGCGAAATAGATGCCGATGAGTATCGGGCCAGATGCGCGGAGCTTGAGAGATAGCGGCGTTTCAACCCGTCTGTACGTCAAACATTCATGTTAGTAGGACGATTTATGAAGATCATTACTTCGGGCTTTGCGACACTGGCGAGCATCGGTTTCCTTTTAGTGGCGTCATCACAGGCATTTGCGGAGAAGGATCTCTATCTCCACCAAGTTCCCCAGATCGGCGGCATGGTTATTCCGGGTGCGGAAAGCCAGGACTTTCTGGTTGCCAGCAACTATGGCGCGCTCTCTGTAGCGCCGGATGGCCGCGTCACACGGCGATCAAAGGACGCCGGCTTTCTGACAGAGCTGGTTGCACTTCCAGGGCAAGCCAATGTCCTGTTCTCCAGCGGATATCGCACGAAGACCGAGAAGCTGGGCATCATCCGCTCAGACGATACCGGCAAGACGTGGTCGCGGATCTCTGATGCTGTTGGGGGGCCGGTCGCGTTCCATGCCATGGCCATTAGCGCCACTGAGCCAGCGACTATGTATGGCGCGGAGAAGACCGTTCAAATCAGCCGGGACAGCGGAAAAACCTGGCGTTCGATGGGTGGTCCGCCGGGCCAGATCTATGACATAGCGGTTTCCGCCAAGAATCCGAAATCGATATACGCCGCCACCCATGAAGGTTTGTTTGGCAGCTTGGATGAAGGCGTCACCTGGACCCGGCTAAACCCTGTTACGCAGCCAGCCACGGCGGTCACCACGACGCCCGAGGGCCAGATATACGCATTTGTTTATGGTGTTGGATTGCTGCTTGGCGCGGAGCCGGGTAACAATTGGAACCTCGTGTCGAAAGAGTTTCTGGACCGGGCCCTTTTCAACATTTCCATCGACCCCGCCAACCCAGGGCGGTTATTGGGGGTGGCGGACACAGGCGCTGTCATGCTCAGCCGGGATGGCGGCAATAACTGGATCGGTTTCGATGGGCACCTCGACAAAGTGCCAGGGCGGATTTCGGCGGGCGAGAAACTATTCAACGAAAACTGTCAGGCCTGCCATGGCGCCAAGGGCATTGGAGAGAAGCCTGATGATCCACGGGCCGTGGACGAAAATGGTTTTCCCCTGGCGCCCGCCCTCAACGACGATGCCCATGGCTGGCATCATGCGGATGATCAGCTTATGGCAACCATCCTGAATGGTTCGCCGCGCAACAAACGCATGCCTGCCTGGAAGGATGAAGGTTTGACCCCGGACGATGCCCGAAACTTGGTTGCCTATATAAAGAGTCTTTGGAGCTTTCGCAGTCTTGCCTGCCAGGGCGGGCGTCACATGCGCTGCATGCATTGATAATGCCGCGTTGATTGCATTTCGATCTTGGCGCGGCCTTCTTTGACTTCGCCGATGATCGTATCGGGCACGTCCGCGGTTACCTGCGCCTCCATAATCCTCGCCAAAAGCGCCAAAAGCATTGTTGGCGGCGCTCAGCTATATATCGCGACGAAGTAGGTTGTTCCGCGGCGATTAACCTAATATCATGACGCGCATCGCCCTTTTTCAGGGCCATGCCATCAAATCGCAGAGTTCCCAGACCAAACAAACATCGAAGTAGGAGCCGCCAATGTCCCGCGCAGATATATCGCACTATGAGGCCATCGTCATCGGGGCTGGCGTGGCCGGGATTTACCAGATCAAGCGCCTTGCCGACCTGGGCGTGCAGGCAACGGTGCTGGAGGCCGACGGCGATCTTGGTGGTACCTGGTACAACAACCGCTATCCCGGTGCCCGGTTCGATTCCGAAAGCTATACCTATGGTTATACCTTTTCCAAGGAAGTGCTTGAGGAATGGCATTGGAAGGAAGCGTTTTCGAGTCAGCCAGAGAATTTGCGCTATTTGAATTTCGTCGCCGATAAATTCGATCTGCGGCAATATATGCAATTCAATTGCCGGGTCGAGGCAGCGCATTATGACGAAGACGAAAATCTTTGGCGGCTGCATATTAACGACGGGCGCGAATTGACCTGTCGTTTTTTGATCACGACCCTGGGTCTGCTGTCGATCCCAACCCTGCCAAAGATTGCCGGTATGGACGACTTTAAGGGAAGGTCGTTCCACACGTTTGATTGGCCCCATGAAGCGATTGATCTGACAGACAAAAAGGTTGGTATTATTGGCACCGGGGCGACGGCGATCCAGGTGATCGGCGAAATTGCAGACAAGGTTGGTGACCTGACGGTGTTTCAGCGCCGGCCCAATTGGTGCGCCCCGCTCCACAACAGAAAAATCTCCGAAAAGGAAATGGCCGACATACGGTCCCGTTACGAAGAGATCTTTGCCGCCTGCAACCGTTCTCCGGGAGGATTTGAGCATGAACCTGATCGGCGTGGTTTCAATGAAACCTCCCGCGAGGAACGCTGGGCACTGTACGATAAGCTTTACGACGAACCAGGTTTTGGCATTTGGTTGGCGAACTTCCGCGAGATTTTCACGGACGATGACGCCAATGCGGAAATTTCCGAATATATTGCCGGGCGGATACGTCAGCGGGTGAAGGATCCGGTCACCGCGGAAAAACTTATTCCTAAAGATCACGGCTTTGGCGTGCAGCGGGTCCCGCTCGAAACAAATTATCTTGAGGCCTACAACCGGGACAACGTGCACCTCGTTGACATCAATGAGGCGCCGATCGAACAGATCACCGCGAATGGCTTGCGAACCACGGCGGAAACGTATGAATTTGATATCATCATATATGCCACCGGCTTCGATGCCATTACCGGTGCATACGACCACATCGACATCCGGGGTGTTGGCGGCGAGACGTTGGGAGATAAGTGGCATGACGGCCCGTCGACTTATTTGGGCATGTTCGTCAGCGGCTTTCCAAATCTGCTGATGCCCAGCGGTCCGCAAAGCGGCTCCGCCTCAACCAATTATCCCCGGGGTATTGAGAATGGCGTGAATTGGTGCACGGACTTCCTCGAATACATTCGGAGCAACGGCTATGACCGCGTAGAAGCGACAACAGCGGCGGAGGAACGCTGGACCGCGCATGTCACACGGATGTATTCGACAATGCTCATGCGGAAGGCAAAATCCTGGTTCACGGGGTATAATTCCAACGTCCCCGGGCACGAACAGGGCAAGATCAGGTATTTCGTCTATAATGGCGGTACGCCGAAATATGTCGCCACCATCAACGACGTCGCGGCATCGGGTTACGAAGGTGTGCAACTTTCGAATGCCGCCCCACCGCCACCCGCCTAGCCCCTATCGGGGTCAGCTACGGCTGGTAAACCGCCCTGGCGACGCAGCCTTCTAACTTCGAATTCAGCTGGCATTGTCCTGAAATGATCTCCTATGCCAGGGGATCCGTCTTCATGTTTATGACGAACGCATCTTTTGGGGCGCGAATAGCTAATCTTGCAGCTGTAGATACCTGGATGTGTCGTATAGAACGGCGGCGCGGCAGTACGCGCGAGGCCTCACGGCCTTCCGTGGGTAAGGATAGCCGAAACTTCACTCACATCTTCGCCCCGACACGAACTTTATAGCATTATTCTCAGGGCGATCCCTTCCAATCCCTATCTGGGCACCGGGTATGGCACGTTTGAACAGGCGTTCATGCCCTATAAAACATTTGCCCTGACCTTCGCTGGTTGGGACAAGGCCCACAATTCATATCTGGAGCTGGCTTTTGAGATCGGCATTCCGGCGACCATTGCCATTGTCGGCATATTTTTTTGGCTTGTCGGGGTCTTCATATTTGGCCTCGTACGCCGACGCCGCAGACGCGTATTCGCGGCAATGGGATTGTCAATAACGGCCTTGGTCGGCGTCCATGCGCTTTTTGATTTTAGTCTTCAAATTCCAGGCTTTACCGTTTGTTATGTTATGCTCGCCAGCATCGCATGGGCACAATCATGGCCGACCCCGCGTCATGCCACAGAAAGGTAGGACGAACACCAACCCCTATTTCTCAGCGGAAATTCGGCGCACCGCCCCTGCCGAGCCGATACCTGATCCATGACCACGTCAGCCTGAATTATGTAGCGCATACTGCCTGGTGCATGACAGTATCGGGTCCCTGTGATTTTGAAGGCCTGTGGGGCCAAGACTGGCCCGACGTCCCTCAAACAACATACTTTCTGGAAACGCAATAAATGCCCACATCAAACCTCGATCCAGCGTCGCTCATTTCAATGTACCGGCGAATGCGGCTCATCCGCCGTTTTGAAGAGCGGACAGCCGAACTTATTGATGCCGGCGACATCCGGGCTCATGCGCATCTCTATATCGGCGAGGAAGCTGTTGCCGTTGGTGTTTCAGCCGCACTCGAAACGCGCGATATTACGACGTCCACCCATCGTGGCCACGGCCATATATTGGCCAAGGGCGGTGATCCCATGCGCATGTTCGCGGAACTGATGGGCCGAGAAGACGGCTATAACAGGGGTCGTGGCGGATCAATGCACATCGCGGATGTCGGGCTTGGCATCTTCGGCGCGAATGGCATCGTCGGTGCCGGTGCGCCGATGGCGTGTGGGGCCGCTCGAATGTTCAAGAATCGTGGTGAGCCGCACGTCGCGGTGCCATTCTTTGGCGACGGTGCGATGAACCAGGGGGTTCTTCTCGAATCCCTGAACATCGCTGCAATTTGGGATCTGCCGGTCGTCTTTGTTTGCGAAAACAATCAATACGCCATCACCTCGCCAATTTCTGAAATGTCGCGCGGGTCGCTGGCCGACCGGGCGGCGGCGTTTGGACTGGAGGCCGAAACCGTGGATGGTATGGATGTTGCCGCCGTCCATGAGGCTGCCACACGGGCTGTCGCACGGGCCCGTGCCGGTGAGGGTGCGAGTTTCCTCGAATGCCGGACCTACCGTTTCGAGGCGCACAACACAGCCCTGCGCGCTATGGACCTGACCTATCGCAGCGCAGAGGAAATCCAAAGTTGGAGGGAACGGGATCCCCTGACACTCGCGGCAGAAAGGCTTGACGCAGAAGACGGCTGGGCTTCTGGTGACCGCGTGGCGATGGACGCAGAAGTCGACGGCGAAATTGAGGACGCGATCACGCAAGCCAGAGACAGTGCAATTCCGTCCGCCGACACCGCCCTGGACCATATGTATGCACGCACCTATCCGGGTTTTCCGGCGGGAGTCTCTGAATGAGCCGCGAACTCAGCTTCGCCGAAGCCATGAACGAGGCATTGACCCAGGAAATGGCCGTCGACGACAGCATCGTCATTTTTGGTGAGAACATTCGCGGCCAGGGGCGTGGCGAGTTGCGCGGGCTCCAGGACACTTTTGGTGATGACCGGGTGATCGATCTGCCGATATCCGAGGCCGCGATGACCGGCATCGCCACGGGCGCAGCGCTTGCAGGTGCCCGCCCGGTCATCCATTATCAGGTATCCTCGCTGATTTTCCCCGCCTTCGATCAACTTGTCGATCAGGCGGCGAAACTGCCACTGATGCTGGGCGGGCAGGCGCATGTGGCGGCGACCTATCTGATCATGGGAGCAGGCGCCAGCGGTGGCCGCGCCGGGCAGCATTCCGACAATCCCTATCCTTATCTCATACACGCCGGCATCAAGACCGTGATGCCGTCGACGCCATCGGACGCGAAAGGTCTGCTCGCCACGGCGATCCGGGAGGATGACCCGGTTGCTTTTTTCGTTCCCGTTCGGCTGACCGCGATGCGCGGTCCCGTAGCGGAAAATCCGTACGTCATCCCGCTGGCGCAGGGCGAAGTCAAACGCAATGGACGCGATGTCACGGTCGTGGCCACGGGCCACCTTGTTGGAGATGCCATCGCCACGGCGGAAGTGCTTAGCAAGGACGGTATCGATGTTGAGGTTTGGGACCCTCGATCCCTCCTGCCCCTCGACCGGGCCGGCCTTGCCGCGACGGTTCGGAAGACCGGCCGGGTTGTCCTGTTTGATGATTCCCATCGCAGCTGCGGATACGCGGCGGAACTCTCGGGCATTATCGCGGAAAACTGCTTTCGCGATCTGAAGGCACCGATAAAACGGGTTACCCGCGCGGATGTCACAATTCCATTTGGTCAGGCCATCGAGGCCGAGGTTCTGCCCGACCCGGCCCGGCTTGAACAAGCTATCCGTGCTGTCGCCGCATGGGAATAGCGCAGTGCCTCGAAATAGAACAGTCGCGCGCGACAGCCATCCACAACGTCATTACCTTGCTGGCAGAAATGCAAAGTAGGACCTACGATGCCGATAACGGCAATTATCAGACCGAAGAGTACGGGC
>Ga0233429_1001681_pt1 | contig 25339 bp, 21 predicted proteins | sample SI_118_April2016_3_FD_179879 | JGI IMG/M metagenome (GOLD analysis project Ga0233429, IMG submission 179879) | Seawater microbial communities from Saanich Inlet, British Columbia, Canada - SI_118_April2016_135_MG | ecosystem: Environmental > Aquatic > Marine > Inlet | place: Canada: British...
GCGATTTGGCTGCCTTCTTTGGCGCCGGTTTGATTACAGTCTCAGGAGCTGGCTTGGTTGCCTTCTTTGGCGCTGACTTGTAATTCTTAAACATTTTTTTAATAAATTGAAACACTTCTGCCTCCTTGGCATAGTACAAACTTATTGTACTTACTATGATGAGTTTTATTCGGCCCTATGCACAACATCAATAACACATACGGCTACTGGTTCTCCTGAAAGGCGTATACTCACATTTCTGGTATTCTCCAGCAAGTCAATCTTATTTTGGTATTCTGATTTGGCCTTATCAATTTGACCCTTCAAGGCTGGTAATATACGTGTGTGTCCTCTAGATTCTGATGTCTTAAGCCTCTTTTCCTTAGCACCCAGGCTATGCTTGAATTCAGCTTCAAGCGCACTTTTTCTTTGTATATATAAAGCAGCATTCTCTTGTTCCTCACTTTTACGCAATCTCTGATTACGCCTTCTTGCTTCTGAGTTGATCTCTCCCCATACATTTTCAGGTACGGCAGGATTTTCATTATCTATGTTCCACTCTTCACCACTTTCTAAAACCAGATGCAAAAGTCGTTCTCCGTTTTCATCTTCAACAATAGTATCTTCATGTTGAAACCAGACAATTGTTTCAAGAACTCGCCTGGCTCGAATGCCATCAATTGTGTGTACAAAAACGAACAAAAAGTATAACCCTTCAAGTAATTCCAAGTCCTCTTGCTCTTCTATCAAGAGAACTGCCTTTGCAACTCTTGAATTTGGAGTTTGTAATTGATCTTCAATCTTAGATACCGCAGCCCTCAGTAATGGATGTGAAGAGTTTATCAGTTCTATATCTTGCCTTTGAAAACCAATACTTCCATCTGTCGTTATAAATAGGCGCCCTTCTTTACTTCGATCATTCCATGCTGCTCCACCTGAAGACGCATTATAAATTTCCCTACGTAAAGCATCTGTTATTCTTAGCCCATAAATACCACTACCCTCCTTTTCCTCCCAAAGTTTAATTCCTGGATGATATTTCCCTAAGAATGTTTCGATTACTGCAAGTATTGATTTCTTGCTGATAAAGCGCCCCAGACGCTCAACACGTTGCATTTCATCCCGAATGAACTCTTCATGACCAAAAAGTTCACCAGCATTATTTTCAAGTTCTTCCTGATCTCGTCGTCTGGCATTTATTGCTTTCGCAGCTTGATTAACACGATTTTCAGCCTCAGCTGATGTCAAATTACCATTGATATAATCGTGTTGTAGTTCGCTGATTGTTTCTCCAAGTATAGTTTCTATATCACCAATACTTTCCTCAAAGATCCCTATTCGATCGTAAAGTCGACAAAGTATCCTTTCTTCAACGGTTCCATGGATGACAAGGTTGTGAATTTGAACAAAATCTGATTTTTGTCCGTATCGATCAATACGTCCTATGCGCTGTTCAACTACCATAGGATTCCAGGGAAGGTCATAGTTGACCAGATGATGGCAAAACTGAAAATCTAATCCTTCACTGCCTACTTCAGTTGATACCATCACAAGTATAGACGGATCATCCTTAAATTGCTGCATACGCTTGCCACGTTCATCTCTATCAGGTTGGCGTGGTCTTGACGGCACATCACCGGCAATTCGTACACAGGGGATACCTTCTTTAACAAGTCTACGCTCCAGATAGCTAGCAGTTCCTCTAAAGAATGTGAATATGAGTATTTTTACATTATCTTCCTCCTGCCATGCCATATTCAATATTTCACGTAGTTTATCGTACTTAGAATCCTCTCCTGTCCAGGATACAGGACGCGGCTCACGTGTAATTTCAGTTTTCTTATGAGCCGCTTTGGAGATTTCACTAGGAAGTATATCAGTTAACTCATTCGAATCGTCGTCGGTTCGTGCTGTATCAATTTTTGATTGTGCTGCTGCAGGAAGAGAGCTGGCAGCCTGGCGAGCTTTTTGAATTTGACCAAGACTCAGGGGTTTTGTGTTCCATCCTGAACCGATAGAGCCTTCTACCAACCATCTATATAAATCCATTTCCCCTTGTGTCAATTGACACTCTATAACTTTTGCACGACGTTCTGGGGCATTTTCTATAACATCACGCTTCCTGGTACGGGTTATTATTGTTGAGAGAGGATGTAGATCTTGAACACGCCTTTCAAGATCAATCCAGTCACGCTGACACTCAGGTGGACTTGCATCAATATCTTTTATCACTTGAATTGCGAGTGGATTCTGCTTATCCAGAGAAACACCAGTTACAAACATACTCTCAAGTATTTCTTTTACAAGGTGGAGATTGTCAGAACTTTGAGTCCTGACATATCGACTTGCCTTATGTACGCCAGCGTAATTACTAAGCTGATGATCAAAATAGTTTTCGTCCGTAAAATAGGCAGGCCGTAATGCTTTAAGAAGTGTAAACAGATCACGATTCTTAAGATGAAGTGGAGTAGCGGTCAGCAAGAATACATAATCCCCAACTTCACAGAGGTCATGAAGCATCTTAGAGGTTTGTGAAGATGGGTTACGGGCATGGTGTGCTTCATCAACAATAACCATGTCTATATGACCCAAATCAGCAAGCAGTCTGTCACGAATATCTTTGCTACGAAGTGTTTGCATAGAGACGATTGCACACAATGGGCTACGTGTTGGATTTTGGATGAACTTATCAATATAGCTAAGTAAATCATTTTTGCTATAGATATCAAAATCTTGATCGAACTTGCGATTGAGTTCTTCGCGCCATTTATCTCTCAAGCGTGAAGGACAAGCTATGAGAACTTTGTCTAGTTTTCGGCGTGCCTGAAATTCAGTTAAAATAAGACAAGCTTCTATAGTTTTACCAAGTCCAACTTCATCAGCAATTAGAAGCCGTCGATCAGGAGAATCAAGAGTCTTTAGCAAAGGTTTATACTGATACGGCTCAAATAAAACACGCTGAGAATTGAATGAATATACTGTACTACGATTTTCATGTGTAATTCTCTCTACAGCCAGTGCTGTCCGAAAAGATTGGATACTACCCCAACAGCCATCTTTTGTAAGTTGCTCTATAGTCTGATCTGCATTCCCCAGCGGGTCAATGTCTTCTTCAACTATAATATCAACTCTTTTTGCAAATCTAACTCGGTACCATCGCTCACCGCCATCTAGAGACGGATTGCCTTCTATCCGTCCTGCTTCAAGTGTTGAACGTAAGATGACAGTGTCACCATCAGAAAATTTAAAATTTTCAGGCATGATTTTTACCAGATATTACAGGTTTTTAATGAAATAATTATTAAGACCATAATAGAAATACCGAATGTATTGTTACTATCTACTACCAAAACGAACTAAGCTGACTCATCTTCAGATTCAATTTCAAGCAACTGGATTTGAGGTAGAGATGCACCAATTATTCCATGGATATCACCATACATACTTGCCGTATTCGAAACAACCAGTTCAATCTGTTTCTCTCTCTTTGCCCAGAGCTTTGTAAAGGCCTTTTTCTCTTTTTCCAGGTCATCTTTCATGTTCTTAAAAGCCTCTACGATAGCCTCCACTTTCTGCTTGAACTCCGCACCGGACAGATAATTATAAACAACCTCCATTTTTTCTTTTTTACCAACAGCTGCCATTTTCGTATTTGTTACCTCAATCATGCCCATTCTGATTGCAGTAGCAATACCCACCATTGATGCATAATCAGTAACCCAGACACCATTTATGTGTGCAAAGCCTTTTACATCCTTAGGCATTGCTGCTGTTAGTATGACCGCGACTTCACCTTTAATCATTCTCTGGTCTTCCTTAAGCTTAGAAATCCAAATATCACTCCACGCCTTTGTCCGTTTTGTCTCCCATACAATGGTACCGCAATACTGCCCTGACTGGTTATGAACTTTCTGCAATACATCAGCACCCTTTATACCCTTTGGTACCGGTTCAATATGATCATGTAGAAAACATGTTGTCAGCATATTCTCCAACTCAAGCTCCAATACTTCACCCTGAGTCTGCTGAGAACCCTGCTCTGATTTCCTCTTCAAGTCATCAATCTGCACTACCATATCGTTAATTTTTTTATCTTTTTCAGCATCTTTTAGTCGTTGCTTCTCTTCAAATTTTTTGGCAGCTTCTTCATATACCTTCTGGCGTTCGTCATCTATTTTACGATCCACCAATAGATCCATAGATTCTTTTTCTTTCAAAAGTTCACGTTCCTTCTTTCGAAATTCAATCTCCTGACGACGAAACATCTTCAGATCATCTGCATTTTCTTTCAACTGCTCCTTCATGTCAGAAATCTCAATTTCCACAGAGCCCAATGCGTCTTTCTTTGCTTTTTCCTGAAGTACCTTTCTTTCTAGCTTTGCTTTATTTTCGAATTCTTCTTCTTTGGCTTCATATTCCAGCTTTAAAGTATTCTTCACCTCTTCGATCTCATGTGTATGCTCTTTTTTAAACCTGTTTTCAATATCCTGTGATATCACATCTGTTAATTCGAATGAATCACCACAGCTTGGGCATTTGATTGTTTCAGTCATTTTGTTAATCCTAAACAGGTTTTTATAATTATTGCCTTGAACTACTCACGGTTTTTTTAAACCATAAAAGCAAATCAAGTACTGCATTAGTTATTGCTTGCACAGTATAATTTGAAGGCTTAATGGGTTCATCTTTTTCTATAGCATGCATTCCTTCTGAACACCCTCTGTACGCGAATAATGATAGTTTATCAATTAATGAACCATGATGAATATAGGGCTTCCCTAGGCTTTTTTTTGTATCCTGATCATATTTGCCTTTTAAATGATATAAGACATTGCTAAATTTCACTTCTTTTCTTCCTGTTGTTTCATTTGTAACAAATTGTCTTGGAACCATTTGATCATCATGTTTAGACAAAGCAAAATACATATCTTCTTGGATTATTCTCAAGGAATTTAGGACGCCTCTAATGGCATTTAACTCAGAACTATGCATATTCTTCAAACAGCTTAATAGCTCTTGCTTTGTTGCTTCTTCTAAGTCTTTTTTCGCAAAGATTTCGAAAATGTCATTATATTTTTCTGATATTAGCCTTTCTTCTTTTTTCTCACCCTCTTCTACAAAATAAGCAAACATTTCCTTAACATCTTCCATTCTACTTTTTAAGAATATCCGGTGCGTCTCGTCATAATATTTCTTCAACTCCTCAGCCTTTTTTGTTTCAGCTGTAAGAACAACCATTGGAACACCAGGTGCCTTTTTGTCACATATTGCTATCGCCTTGCCTATAAAGCTTTCGTTTGGAATCTTTGAATCCCTATCCTTTAAGCCGACAACATCAAGAATAATACCGTCAAGTGTACTCTCTCCGTTTTCCTGCAATATCTGCTCACCATCATCAAGAGTTCTTGCATGAATAAGCTTTATACGGTATGGATTTGCATCTAGCTGCAAAAAATTGAGAACGTAATTTTTGTCATCATCAACTATTAGAACTTGTAGTGGCAAAGCATTTTCAATTCTCATGTTTTTTTCCTTTAGGTAATATTATTCTAAAATGGACATTATAGTTTTTGTCATTGATTATAACAAATGACCCTTTATGAGCTTTAATCATTTCGTCAATATGTGCACCACCTAATCCACTCCCAAGGCTTTCAATACTCTTATCACCAGGACTTAAGAGTTTATCCGCTGTTATTTCAGGAGGTAAAGGATTCCCATTATTTGCACAATCAATTTGCACATGATCTTCAGTTTCAGTAACCCAAATAGCTAACACATATTTCGTCTCAGAAACGGTAAACCCATGCACATCAGCATTATTAATAATATTTTCAATTGCGCCTATGAATTCACTTTCACATAAATGGACCTCACATTTCGGTGAGCATTTAAATTCTATCCTGAAATCCTTACTATTAGTCAAATATTGAGGAATTATTCTAGCTTTAAATAATTCCTCCAAGTTTACTTGTTTGAAATCCTCCTCTTTTATATCTTTAGTAACAACTTTTCTAATATTAATAATATGATTTTTCATTTGGTCTAAGCAATTTGTAGCTCTATTTATTAAAGAACCTACCTGTTCAACTGATTGCCCCTGATAATATTGCTCTTGAATAGGCTCTTGACTTAAACCCTTATTCTCAATAAAAGTTCCAAATTTATCCATTACAGTATTTAATATCCCTATATGTCCATTTAGATTATGACTTATAAAGCTAGCAATCTTAAACCCTGCCTGCTTCCTTTCTTTTTCAGCCTTCTCCTCCTCTTGTACAATACGTAAAGTTTTCTTAAAATTCTCATGTCTAAGGTTTTCAGTTTCCAATAATAATAATTTTTGTTGTATTGTAATAGCGCGCTGCTCCTCTATTGACGCAAGAACTGGAATTACAATTTTTTTTAAATTTTGTAGAGCTATTTGTGAGTCTCCTCCTGCTCCAAGAAGTAGTGCATCAACTTGCTTTTTGACAATCGGACTATATAACTGGTAATACAGATATTCGAAATCAACAATTTGGTCGTTTGGAATAATAGTAGCAATGTTTTGTCCAAGTAATACACCTCGGTATTTATCCTGATGATCATTCTGATCTGGTTCACCTTTGTATGCCGTCTCAGGATCGAAAATAGTAGGCTTCAATGTATTTCCCACCAGTGATACTAAAATACATTTCCTCTCTAATACTTTGTCATTTGATGATGGTGCACCCAAAAAACACTTATCATAATTCAGATATGGGTCTATTACGTCCATTGCAAGGTCTCTTGCTGTAATGAAAGGCACCCCATTACTGTTATCTGGATCAGGTTTTCTAGTTCTGCCGCTTGATGAATCAATACATATTCCATCCAAATATTTGCCAGAGCGAGTTTTAATTAACTCTTTCATTTCCTTCGAAAACGCACCAATATATCTCTCAGGAGACAAGTCATAATCTTGCTGCTGAATCTCCTCCAGTGTGACAATTGATTCAATATCACCTTTTGCCTTATTATACATGTTTACAATTCTGCTTATTTCTTCATCGGATATAGTAACTGTATCTCCTTCTAGCGAAGATTCTACTTTTGCAAACAAGGTCTTATGCTTTCTCGCCTTAGGTTTGTTTTTATTAATAATTAGAATAGCGGTCTGAATAGATGGCTGTGGATATATTTTCTTGGGTAGCTGAATTACTGCTTCAAGATAATCACTTTCAATCAGGAACCTCTTTATATCTCTAACATTCCCCCCCATTAATAAAACTCTATATGGTATTACAACACTCATGCGTCCGTATTCACTTAGTTTTTGTACATGATCTAATAACTCAAATAGTTCACCATAAAACAGTGGAATTTCGAGTGTATTACCCTCAATAGTAACTTTCGAAGGCAAATGATCTGGATGATGGAGCCTAAATGGAGGATTTAGGAATATAATATCTGCTTTCGTAATTTGCCTAATATTACGAAGATTAGGCAGCGAGATTTCAGAAGTATCCTGATTAAGGTACTTAATATTAAATAACAAAATTCTTGGGTTACTAGACGGATAATACAGTTGTTGTATTGTTGACGCATTGCTCACTACGGCTGTTGAAAATCTTAATTCTTGCAACGCAAGCAACTCCTCATTTTTTCCATTCAGATATATATCAATATCGTACTCTTTGTCATATTGACTACCTGCATACGCATGTTCTATAGTATTAATAAATAGATTACCTGAGCCGCAGAACGGAATGTATATGCGTTCATCGCTATGGGTGCTAAATAGCTTCACTATTAGTTTGCTTAAAGAGAGAGGCATATAATAAACTTTATCTTTAGCATTTATATATTTCTCTTCACACTGCCAAACGACATATTCAAATTCTTTTTGAGATAGTCCTTTGAGAGTTAAGTTCAGTGAGCTGAAGAGGTTTACTAAATTTTTTTGGGTAGTTGCAGGAATATTTGATTGGTATTTTTGGATATTAAGCGGCTTACCAGTGCCACCAAACCTTTCCGCATTATTACAAGAATAAATATTGAAAAGGCTTGTGTCAATTTGCGTAAATATTTGAAGAGCAGGAACCTCATTTAAATGCTGCCATCTGTACTCTTCAGGAAGCATTTCATTGGAAGGTATAAAATCTACACAGTGATCAAAGCCATCACAGTTTTTGATAATATCATTAAACCGTTTATAATGAAGTAAAACAAAAACAATTTTAAAGGCATCAAATGTGTCTAATGTTTTGCGCAACATTTCAAATGCTTTGGTAATTTCATTTAGTAATTTATCCGCTTTGTTATCTTCTTTATTATTCATCAAAATCTTTCTTAAAATCTTGCACAGTTTATATTTTTAACTGAACTTGTAGATCGCAACGACCGTGCCAAACAAAATATAATTCTTAATCCTATACAGCTATGGCGCTTACACACCATAACAACAAAAAGTTAATTTTCATGATTTAAACCCAGGTTTAAACTCCTACAACTCTGTTTTAAATTACTGCCCCTGAATAAACTTATGCACTGCTTGAGGTGTCACTCCCAGCAGTCTAGCAGCTTTGCTCTGATTACCACTACTCGTCTCCAAGGCTTTTAACAACATTTGTTTGCGTGCGCTTGTTAGAAACCCCTCTAATGAGAAACCTTCTGATGGCTCCGGTAGCATTGCTAAAGGATCTGATTTTGTAATTGGTTCAGAGATCATCAAATCATCAGCTTCGAGGATATCGAATCTCGCCAACCTCATAGAACGCTCTACAACGTTTGCAAGATCACGAACATTGCCAGGCCATGAATGAGCTTGTAGTCGTGCCAATGCACCAGGTGATAATTTCTTGTGTCGTTTAAGGCTAGCATTAATACGATCAAGTACATGTAGGGCCAGCTTTGGGATGTCACTCTTTCTCTCTCTTAATGGTGGTAACTTAATTTCTCCAACATGAAGTCGATAGTACAGGTCTTCCCGAAATTGTCCCTCTTTTATTGCCATACCTAAATCCATATTAGTAGCAGCTACAATACGGACATCTACTTTGTGTGGTTGTTTGTCACCAACAGGTTCCACTATACCATCCTGTAAGACACGGAGGAGTTTAGCCTGCATAGTCAAAGGAAGTTCTCCCAACTCGTCAAGGAATAGAGTACCACCATCAGCCTGGTCAAACTTGCCGAGTTGATCAGTAGTCGCTCCAGTAAACGAACCTTTTTTGTGTCCGAACAACAGACTCTCAACAAGTGCCTCTGGAATAGCGGCACAATTTATTGGAACAAATTGGCCTGCCGTTCTATTACTGAGCAAGTGTATAAATTTAGCGAATACCTCCTTGCCAGTACCAGTTTCACCTAGAATAATCATGGGTGCTGCTGACTGGGCGAGTGTTGCAGCATTTTCTAATGCTTTAGCAATACTGGGATGATCTCCAACTATACCAAGTTGTGCAATAACCTTATTTACATCTGGTGAATCTTCAACTGTATCAATATTTAGTATATTAGATCTTACAATTGGAAACTCAGGTAGCGTTAGATCTACATCAGAAATTATTGGACGATCTTTAGTGACGAAACGTGGTGGACGCGTATGGAGAATATGAGCTGGAATCTCTCCACTGGATACAAGTAGCAGCCAACACGCATGCATTTGAGGTGTCCCCGAAGCGACGGATATAAAGTATTTCGCATCAAGAGCATTACTTGAGATTTCTTCAAAGTTTTTTCGCAATCCCTTCAATATACCAATGTAGTCAGTTGGGTCTTCCAGAGGCAAGCCTTTAATCTCAACATCAATATCAGGATGCAGATCTCTTATGGAGCTCTCAGTTGCAAAGGTAATCTTTTCAGTTTTCGGTGTAGAAAACAGAATAACTTTATCAAAAGCTTTCGCATTAACGAGAGTAATGATTGGACCGGGTTGTTCTTCATCCCCTATAAGCCCTTTTGAATAGGGATCATGAAATCCGGTAAATGTCAGAAGTATGTTCATCTAGTAATAGCCCTTTTCTGGAATTGTATGTCTGATTCCTCCTCTCGGATTGTCTATATCTCCAGAACGCCTTGGAATCATATGAATGTGACAGTGGAATATAGTCTGACCCGCACTTTTACCATTGTTTATACCGATATTAAAACCATCTACATTAGAATCATTATTTTCAATTTCATGTTTGGCAAGATTGATCAATTGATTGCATGCATTGATCTCTGCCAGACTCAGCTCAAAATATGTACCTACATGCCGCTTTGGAATAATGAGCGTATGTAGCTCTGTGACAGGAAAGCGATCATGAATTAAATAAGAGAGTTCATTCTCGTTAATGACTTGATCTTGATCTATTTTACAGAATATACATCCGTTATCCCTGTACTCATAAGATTCTCTTATTGCACGAAAATCTGTATCATCACGATCACGTTTCATGGCATTGCAGCTATAACAGAGTGACTGCAGGTTGCTTTGATCGTCTGTGCCACCCTTATTGCGAGGGACAATGTGATCTACCTCAAGTGCCTTTTCATCAGCTGATATACCACACAGTTCGCAACGGAATCTAGCCCTTTTCAGCACATCGTACTTAATAGTACCACTAATATAACCTGAAGATTTCCTACGATGGTCAAATATTTTTTTTCCTCGCGCTTCCAGAAATACATCCAAACGTTTATTACACAGAGCTACCAGCTCCAGGACTTGTTCCTTAGTGAAATCCTTATAGCCTACGAGACTATATGCCTTTTCCTTCTTATCAACCTCTACAAAATTATGCCCACGAAGGATCTTGCCTACCATGTTGTTTGTAATCCGTGTGTAATATTCGATCTGGCTTGCATCATGTGCTAATAGCACCTTGGCTATTTTACTTTCGTGACACTCACCATCGTTTTCCAATAATGCTTTAAGCATAACAGGTTGATAAATATGCGACATGCGCATTTTCACGTCAATGAATTCTGCTAGTTCTTTGTATTGCATGCATGGATCTCTAATGTCTTAGCTTGACGACAACTTATATCTTGCGTAATGAATCACAGATGAAGTACCTTGTTAATTGCAAAGAGGGCGAACCTACCAAACACCTCTCTACTCCTTATTTTTTTCAACATCGTAGATCAATCCATAAGTTATTACACAGTTTCTGATAAGGAATTAATAATTCTGTCACCTATTATGAATCCTTTGATTCTTAATAGGTGGAAAATGATTTACTATTTACCTTCTTCGTCATTATCACTAACTTCTGGCCCAATTCCTTTTGCTTTACGAATTAGATAAGCAATAAAATCCCGATGTTTCTTTATGTCATTCATTGATAGCTTAATTCTATATCTACCACCTCTTTTATCATAATCCATTAAATCAAGCCCCTTATCTTCTATTTCTCTTTCCAATTTATCAGAACGTTCTAGACGGATTTCCATTCTCATAAAGTTTTTTTTGGCACGAAATACTATAAAATTATCAGTACTATTATTTTGGGCTAATCCAATATAAAACTTATTATATTTAAGCTCATAACCAGGAAGGATATCAGTAATAATTGACAGTGCTTCATCAGCAATCTTAACAGTACTTACGGTTCCCTTAATATTTTCCCAGTAATGTCTATTAGCTACTGCACTAACTTCTTCGTCATCCTCTACCAGCCCTAAACTCATTTCGTCTAGAACGGTATTAAATGTCAAAAAATAATCATCACCATTCTTGTAAGCTGTTAATTGAATTGCAATCAATGGAATATTTCCGTTAAATAAGCTAATTACATTTAAAAATCTGCTCGTAATTTCTTCTGCAATAATAACCGCACAATGCTCATATTGTGGGTATCTTTTTCTTTCTATGTCCCAATATTCAATTGTTCTGACAATATGGCTTTCATCTGTCTTTCCTAATTGAATCTCAACTTCATACCGTTTATTGATTTCAGCATCCTGTAATAGAATGTCCAATCGTCCCGCACGGGGCTGTTTTCTCTCCTTGTCCTTTAATATTAAATCTCCTAAACCAAGTATTTCAGGGTCCTTTGCTATAACATCTTGCAACCATTGTTCATTTAAAGTTGGGTTATTTTTTAGGCTTGTTTTTTCTGGTTTGATTAATCTGATTTTTTCCATTTTTATTTCTCCTATTTGCACAAAACTTTAAACGTTTGTTGTTGCAGTAAATATCTCAGAACAATATACCTGTCGAGTTTATTCATTTATACCCATGTAAAAGCACTTAATTACTAAAAACATGTTCATTACCTGATAGTGTTTTTTTGGGCATGATTCTTCCGTATATATAGCGGTATGATAGTTAGGGCAGAGAATAAAAGCAATAGGAAAGAAGAACTGATTACGCCTAATATGTGAATGGTGCTCAAGAGAAATTGTAAGCAATAAAAAAGCACTTACATCCCTCTGCTAATGAAGAATGTAGGCATCTGTATAATGAATCAATATTGGCAAATAATTACTTAGCTATTATCAACTGCATTTCTTTTTTACGTCTGCGCCTTACCTCCGCTACTGCCATGCCTACCAATCCTATGCCAAGTAGTGCTACTGTGGCTGGTTCTGGTACTGGGGCAGCACCTACATCTCCAGAATGAACTGCCAACGCATAAAAAAAACCACTCTGGTGATGATTTGCACTCTGGAGATCCTTGCTGAAATCGAAGTTCCAAGCTAAGGTGGTGACCCCAGATAAAGTTTCCGTACCAGACCAGTATCTATAATCTTTCAAGTTCGGAAATAATCCCAAGTCTGGATCACTACTAGCAGAAATAAGACTGTAAGCCCCTCCTAATTCACCAGAATACAGATGACCCATCTCACTGCCAGTAGCATGAAATGCACCAACAGGGCCAGAACCGTCCTGATTAAGGGACGTTGGCAACCTCCAGTCCGTAGAGCCTCCAATGGTAAGACCTCTAGCCCAAGCATCAGCCTCAAACCAAGTCATCTTGCCATCAACATCAAAACAAGTCGTCTGCGCAAAGTTGCCGTCACCCACCCATGTAATATCAAAGTCTTTGTCGTATATCAAATTGACAATGCCTGTATTCCCTGCTCCGTCATCATAAGAGAATGAACCCCTATCATATAAGATCGCCATTGCTGGACGTGACATACTAAGCACTGCTATCATTACTAGTAAGAAAAATAATATCCTTTTCATTAATTGCCACTCCTATGTTTTGATAAAATTTTAAAGGTTCTAAGGGACATACTACTAATGTTTAGTTTATAAAGCAATATAGAAATATAAAATTGTAGTGCTTGTTGTCTGGATTGATTTGCAAATGGCTAACTGATTTCCAATATCAGTGATAAATTCTACTAGATAGGAAACGCACACGCTCCTCCATCTAATGAAGAATGTAGGTACCTGTATAATGAATCTGTATACGAATGATTCTAATGTTCTTTTAGGCATTTACATTTTCAAGATAGTGCCTTAATGATAGTCTGATTTCCCTCAAAGGCATTGACTTAATTAAACTTATGTATATAATCAGTTTACTTTGATTGTCCGTATATTTTTTTAATTACGGCCTGGAGTATTCACTCATGGTCACAATAACAAAAAGAGAACTCACTGAGGCTATCTCTCAAAAATTAGGAAGCCCGCAAATAGTAACCAAACAAACAATACAGCTCTTTCTCGAATTATGCACTGAGGAGCTTGCGAAAGGCAATCGAATAGAATTCAGGGATTTTGGAATTCTAACTACAGTAGAAAGAGGTTCCAGGATTGGAAGAAACCCCAGAACTGGGACGACTGTAGATGTACCTCAGAAGAGAGTTGTAAGATTCAAATCAGGAAGACTTCTTAGAGAAAAGGTCCAAAATGATTCCTCGCAAGATGTACAAGAGGAAAATATGAATACGTAAATTGTATTAGATAGAACTGATAACAAACTAGACTTTTGTCAATGCTGTCAATGGATTTGGGGGTAGTAGATATATAACCAGTACGTCTCACTCTGGTTTGTAATTAGATAAGGCCTCAGACCATAGACTACATGCTTAACGTCATTAATCTCTTACCTTCTTCCATATACTCTTCAATAGAATATTTATATTTCCGCTCAATGGAAGAATATTCTTTCCTGCGACGACGCTCTCCTTGGCTTTTTCTATATAGGAGCAACTGCCTCTCTTTCAGAAACTGTAACGTAATATCCAGCTTGCCAGTGAACGCCAGCAATTGATTAATATATATTTTTTGGTCTTCCGAAAGATTACCAAATGATGTAGAACGATAAGCGTTCAGTTCATTATACAAGGAGTTTGATTGGTTTAATAATATAGCCGAGTCATTATGTAACTGCTTAAAATCAGTAGACTTAAAGATGCTTTTTAATAAACTTATTAATCCAGTTACCCTTACCGTGCTATCATGCAGGCTAATATAAGAAGTTAGTAATTCATTCGACCTTAAAGCATAAGCTGTTATATGCTCATCATTAGACAAATTATTTTTTTGGTTATTGATCATGACAAGTGTCCAAAAGCAGTATCATTCCCCTTATTAAATTAAGTACCGGTTAGTTGTCCTTGTACGCATTACTCCAACATATAAAGCCTGCCTGTTTATACGCTCATATGCCTACGTATCTTGACGACCATCCAACCAATTCACCATTTTTAAAATAAAGATAATTAGAAACACCATAACGCCATTGTTCATGGTTACCAGATTTGTCTATGTTTACACTGATATCCTTTGGCAAACCCCAGCTTGCTTGCACTTGTTCTTTAGACATTCCAGCTTCTACATCACCATCCAGAATTGCCTCTTTTACACTTGAGTTCCATTCCGGGTGTAGGTTTACAATCCGTGATTTTAGATTGTAAATATAGATGGAATTACGGTATTTTATTTTTGGAGTTATAACACAGTCTGAATGATCAGTAGCAGGAAGTTCTGCTTGTAGTTTTAAATAAAGCTCCTCTTCACTGATAGAATCTATATCGGCATATACAGTACCTGACAGAGCAGCCGCTAATAATAAAATTGTTACCAGTTTTACTTTATATAGCATTCAATCCACCTTTCTTTTGTACTTCTTCTCTGTTAATGGTTATGTCCTCTGGCGCCTCAATTCCTAATTTGACTTGTTGCTTGTCTATACCAACAACCTTTATGGTTATGTCTCTTCTGATTGAAGTGGTTGCCCCAATGTGACAGGTTATAACCTTATTTTCATTTTCTGAATCCTTGAGCTGCAATTTTATTCTATTTTCAAATATAATCAGCACTGTTACCCTGATGTCCCTGCCAATTAACAGCCCCTCTCCTTCTCTCCTTGACAGCACAAGCATTTCACCTTCCTTGGTTTATTAACAGACTATATCCCATCATATAAATCAATCATCATCCTCTTTTGTAATAACAAATTTGCCCCACAGGGGTCTGTGGTCAGATACTGTTCTACTTGCGACCTTGTCATCGTTGTCAAACAGTACTTCATCAAATTTATAGACCCCACAACTTGAATACTCTTTAACGTATTTTTTCTGAAACCAGAAATTGTCATACAAGCTGGAATCTTGGATTGTCGTCTTAGATGGCCGTTTTAATATATGTTTCATTGTCGATACTTGCTTTAACTTATCCCATCCTTTATCAGATGGTGGCATATTAAAATCCCCGAGTAGAATAATATCTTGCTCATCATCATCTTTGTTCTGAAGATACTCGAAAACATTTGCAAGCTCCAAAAGTTCCGGTCTCCTATCTTTTTTTGAATCTCCAAATAAAACATGAACGGTTACTAAGGTAAAGTCAAAGTTTCCAGATTTAAATGTCGCGTAATAGGGCTCACGAATAAATTCATCATTATTTTCAGTATAGAGTCTACCACTTTCTATAACCTCCACTTTATCTTTTCGGTATAAAAAGGCATACCGTTCTTTAACACCCCTACCAACTTTTCCGCTAATCTCATAATCGTATTTATACCCCATATTCTTTAACGCCTTTACTGTTCTTTTTAATATTTGTTTATCTCGCAATTCCTGAATGGCTATTAAATCATACAACTTTAGTATTTGAACAATTGTTTTTAATTCATCATTATCACGACTTCCATCTGAAAATATGCGAATATTGAAACTGCATATAATTAATTCATCAAGATTACTACTGTCTATGGACTCCGCGTCATCTTCAGAATTTTTGCTAGCATCATCTAGTTTTTCATATATTTTGTACGCAATATTTCCTGCTTTTACAGCATATTCTTTAATAACCGGAATAGATTTTTCAGTAATATCTTCTGCAACCGGAACTGATATATCAATAACTGTTTTAACTGTAGGTACTTTTTCTTCTACATAACTGCCTATTTCCTTATTGTTATAGATTAGGAATGCTGCACCACAAACAAGCAATAGGAGTATAATAAAGAGGCAACCTAGCTTTCTTTTTATTTTCTTCTGTTTTTTTGGTTTCTTCTTGCCTTTTGCCACTATGTCATTCCTTTCCCACTGCCAATCTTAATTATATATCAGGCATAATATACAAGACTATTGTGATATTGGCAGGAAGGTGGTTACAATATTTATGATAAAATCGTGGAAAAGTTTATCTATTTACCTCCCTGTAAAAATAAACTTTTTTATGGAAAGCATATCCATTACATCATGACGTATTTCTGTGTGCTATGAAAACTTGTGTAATGTCTCTGCATTTGCGTTTATAATACTCAAGTAACCATCATAATCAATTGTTAATATGATAAACAACCCCGACTGGCAGAAGCCCAAAACCAAACCATACCTTCATCAACTCTCACCAGAGTGCATTGAGGAAATAGCTATATTCATGGAAGGTATTAATACAGACGAAATGGACTGTGATACTTGCCTTATAATACAGGGAATATTATGTAACGAAATTGAAGATGATGAACTTCTTGGCTTTGCTATTGATAATATGAAAAAGCTACTTTCTTATATTGCAGAAGGTAATTTGAATATTAGGATACATAGGGATATAGAGGGTGAGATGTGGTTTGGGGTGGGGTAAAGTTTAAATGTTAATTATTGTATGACACTTAAATCAATTTTAGTAGATACATTTTCCACTAAAATCAGGAACAGATTATATTGAAATACTACCCTTTCCTTATATGACAACACTTGAAGGGAGTCTTTCAAGTATTTTGTGTAAACCTAAGCCCAATGCTTAATTAGGGTATTAATCTAAAAAGTTCATGCCAACATTAATTCATCAGGAAAAAGTTACCGGTGTTGTAGAAAGAGTAACATTTCATAGTGTAGAAACAGGATGGACTGTTCTGCGTGTAAGCCCATTTAGTAATCCAGCCAGTATGATAACTGTCCTTGTTCATCAGGCTAAAGTATTTGCGGGTGCAAGTATGGAGTTTTATGGTAGTTGGATTACACATCAAAAATATGGGGAGCAATTTAGCGCCGATAAAGCGATTGAAGTAAAACCCGCATCATCAGCAGCACTTGAAAAGTACCTTGGCTCCGGACTTATAAAAGGAGTTGGGCCAAAAACAGCCTATAAGATAGTGAATTTCTTTGGTGATAAAACACTGGATATATTTGAATCTGAAATTGAAAAATTAATGAATGTACCCAGCATTGCAGAAAAAAAGCTATCACAAATCAAGTCTTCCTGGGAAGAACATAAAGCTATTCGTGATGTAATGATGTTTCTACAAACCCATGGAGTCAGCACACTGTTTTCTGTCAAAATCTTTAAAGAATACGGAAATGAAGCCATACCGATTGTATCAGAAAACCCTTATCGACTTGCTCACGATATATATGGGATAGGTTTCTTTTCTGCTGACCGAATAGCTCTTAATATGGGATTTAAAAGAGACGGTAAAGAAAGAGTACAGTCAGGAATTAAACATGTTTTAGCACAAAGCCGTGACAATGGACATTGTTATCTTACCAGAGAACAAATTCTAAAAAACACTCAAGAGTTATTACAATTAGAAAATGGGCAGCTGATACTCAGTTCACTAGATGAACTTTATGATGAAGGTGAAATACAAAAACGTTTATTACCAGACGATAAAAATATCTTAGCAGAATGCTTCTACTCAAAGTCTTTGTACTGGGACGAAGAGTATGTTTATCGAAGAGTACAATCCTTAGTAAAAAAAACTAACCCAGTGGATATAGATAGAATTCAAAAGTGGATAGATAAATATTGTTCTCAATTCGATTCACCCTTAAGTGATGAGCAAAATGGTAGCATTGCTCAGATAGTACAAAATCCTTTCTCAATATTAACCGGTGGCCCCGGTTGTGGAAAAACAACGACAACCAAGGTGATTGTTAATTTATTAAAGGCAATGAAGAAAAAAATAGTATTAACCGCTCCAACAGGTAGAGCCTCTCAACGAATGACTGAGGTTATTGGAATGGAAGCAAAAACAATTCATCGCTTACTAGAATGGGAACCACACAAAGGAGGGTTTAAGAAAGGAGAGGATGACGCACTTTGTGCCAATTTCTTAATTGTTGATGAATGTTCAATGCTGGATATTACCCTGACGGCATCACTACTTAAAGCCGTACCTGATGGTTGCCATGTTTTATTTATTGGAGACCCGGATCAACTTCCATCAATTGGAGCAGGCTCAGTACTTCGTGATTTACTATCAAGTGGGGTAGCTCCTCATTCCAGACTGACAAAAATATTCAGGCAGGCTGAAGAGTCTGATATTATCAAAATTGCCCATCAAATAAATAATGGAATCACACCAAAGATACCTTCACCATTAGTAGACCCTGATTTATGGTCAAAACCAGCAGACTGCCTCTTTATTGATTCAGAGGAGGCAACACGAGAGCAAACAAAGTTTATCCTTGCTGCAAAGCGGATTATTTCAAAAACCATAGAAGAAAAGAAATCCCATTACATAAAAATTGAAGATAACCTTGTAGGTCAGATTAAAGAAGTCGATGGACACGTTCAAGTAGATAAATTATTTGTACCTGATATCGAAGGTATTGAAAATACAAGTGCTCCTGTTTTTAACATACCAAACAAATTCAGACATGTAAACTTGGAGAACATGTCTTCAAAGTCAAACGAAATAGAAGAGTTAAAGGAGGTATTAAGAACTATCCACCCATGGTCATCGCTACATTTCGGTTATACTGCACTTGATACTATTCTCAGATTGTATACAAAAACAATTAGAACCAAATTAGGACAAGATTGTGAAATACAGATACTCACTCCACAGGTTCGAGGCAGTCTTGGTGCCGTGAATCTTAATAGATGTATACAAGAAACTGTGAATCCAACAATGGAAGGAAGGGTTCAGTATAAAATAGGAGAAAAATACCTTCGACTAGGAGACAGGGTTATTCAAAACAAAAACAATTACGAACTTAATGTATTTAACGGTGATATCGGAACGATTGCAGATATTGATCCTGAGGATTATAGTTGTCACGTTAGATTTGAAAATCAGAATAGAATTGTAACTTATCAAAAAGAAGATTTTACAGAGTTGTCTCTGGCATATGCCATCACAATTCATAAATCACAAGGAAGTGAGTTTGATGCAGTGATTATACCGATTACCACACAACATTTCAAAATGCTTATCAGGGATCTTATTTATACCGGCTTAACCAGAGCAAAAAAACTTGCTGTTTTTGTGGGAAGTAGAGATGCATTAGAACTTGCAGTAAAAAGCATTGATAATCGAAAAAGGCAGACAGCACTTGAACTCCTGTTAAAACAGAATACCGCTTACTAAATTACAGTTTATTGATAAATGATGTGTATGTATTTTTCAAATAGAACGTTGCCAACAGCAAGCAAAGCATAAATCATTCATAGGCTAATCTTTCAAGCAAATATTAACAAAAGAGAACCCCTGCTGGTTTTTCCTAAAAGGCCGCAAATAAGGATCAAAGATCGCTTGTTTTGGATCATTGCTTTATCATTTTCCCTTTATTTGCTTCTCTACATTTCTGATCTGTTCCATAGCCTTTTTACTCAACGCCTTGGCGGTCTTCAGATTGATTTCATTATTTTTGAGTTTATCGAAAATATCTAAAAGGTCCTTCTGTCTATCTGCCAAATCTTGGTTTATTGTTTTTGAGTTAGTGTTGTATGTATATTCTGACTTTATTCTCAAACTTATGATTTTATTTATCCCGCCAACTATACTGCTCAACGCCTTGGCGGTATTCAAATCCATTTCATTATTTTTTAGTTTATTGAAAATATCTAGAAGGTCATTCTGCCTATCTACCAAATCTTGTTTTATTGTTTTTGAGTTAGTGTTGTATGCATTTCCTGCCTTAATTCGCAAATTTGTAATTTTGTTTATTCTTTCAACATCGTTGAATAATTCTTTGGCTGTTTCAAGGGGAATTTCATCGTTTTGCATTTTGACTAGAATATCTCCAATTCCATTGAGTAGATATTCAGTATTTTTTGTTACGTTGTAAGTTCTCTTCATTTAGATTCTCTCTCCTTTTTCCACTCTTAAATAACTGTAAATTCTAACATGATGCCGTCTGCCTTAACAAATATTTGTTTGCAAAATCAAAAACTATAGGATTAACCTAACTACCGTAACTTTTTTAGTCTGTTTGGGTACTTTCGCGGCGCTGGGAGTTACGGTAGTTACTGTTGTTTCTATGTAAGTTTTTTCAATTACTTAAAAAAGCAAATTAACTGCTACCTTCTTTCTTACTTAAGATTCCAAATAGCTCACCCAACTTTGACTTTAATTTCAGTTTTACCGTAGCCTTGCCAGTCTCGCATTTTATGTAATCTATTGTAACGTGTTCTAAATTGGAGTTATTAAGAATTTTGTTGTCTTTTAGTTTTGGTATCCTGTCCAGATGACCTGTGCATTTTTTTGTTGGGCAAAGCCCATTCTTATGGATAAATTCCTTCTATTTCTACATTCATAACAACTTCACAATCACACCCCCCACCATGGACAAGCAGTGCCATCAAGGCTGGGTGTACAGGGAAGTTGTTAGCTTTTAACCACTTCGTTGTTAATGATAAATCACGGTTGCAACCTTTAATGGAAACCTTTTCATCAAGCCACTCTATCAGCGATTCTAATTGAGAGGATTTAAGAGGCATCCATGACAATCTATCTTCGGATGGACCAAATAAAGAATATGGATCTCCTTCTGTACAAACAGACCAGTCATCAACTATGTTCTCATCACTGAAAAATTTCATAGCTGAATTTTCATCAAAACTATTTTTTTGCAGCCAGTCGATGGTAAAAGAGAAATCATGTGTATGTCCCTCAGTCATAATTTTTTCACCAACAAAACTGAGTAAATTCAGCATGTTATCACGTGATAAGAGTGAGCGATCTCTGCGGTCTTGCTCACGTCGGGCCATTTCTGCCTTGATAGCCACCCCATGTTTTCTTTTTTTATCTTTATTACTCATTCGGCTCCCTCCTTAGCGGATCGAATACAATCCAAACCTCGTGAAGCAGTTTCAAAAACGTCTCCATTCGTTATTGATGAAATTTTCTTATTTGATTTTTTTTACTACTACTTTTTTTCATTTTCAGCCCCCTTTTTGGTAGAAATAAAAGCTCCCAAGGCGGCACCAATTACAGTGCCAAAACCTGGCAATAGGATTGAACCAATCGCTGCTCCGGCTGCAGATAAGCCTGCTGCTGTTCCAATGGTTGCTCCAATTTGAGCAGCCTTGTCTTTTTGTTTTGATAAATCGGATTGAAGATAATTTTGCATTTTTTCAAGGTCATTAGTATTAATATCTTCCTCATATTTCTTGTCTTTAAGTGCTGCCAAAGCCTTCACTTCTTTCTTTCCTAAAAAAAACATCATTGGACTAATATCTAGTGCCATCGCAAGATCAATTATTGTTGAAATTTTTGGATCTCCAGTACCCGATTCAAGTTGAACTACCGTCTGTCTAGAAATATTTGCTTCCTCAGCTAGCTTGCCTTGAGTTAGACCAATAGCTTTTCTGGCATATGAAATATTTTTTGCTAGCGTTTCTCGAATAATAGTTTGTTCAGAAATAGTCATTTTAACCCCCCCTGCCTAGCTTATTTAATAAAGTATACTTCACAACAGCGTCAGTGTCAACTACAATATACATTGATTATTTTACTTTACAAAGAGCACTATAACAATCATCCCAACTCGCTAAAATTACTTGTCCTTCGCAAATATTCATCCAGGACTAATTTTGGTAATAATTTGACAATTAGGGATCGTTTTTACTTAGTTTTTCTTCAATACTTTAGGTAGGTTCTTTGGTAAATAGCAGGAGTCAGTGGCAACAACCAATCATAAAATAGCGCTACATTCTTGAGCTTTTTATCAATAGTAAATGAAATCCTACCGTAGCCAAAACGTAGTCAACCCAGTCGTAATCAGCCACATTCAGCAAACAGGTTCTACTTCGTTCAGGAAGCTCCTACTGCTTCTAGCAGAGATTTAACTGATGACGGTTCAATGCCGTCTATTGGAATACGGTTTCGGAACATGTCATACTTGGCCACGGCTTTACATAGCTCGTTGGACTGCAATCTCAGGATCGTTGATCTCCTGTATCCGTTCTTCTCCTACTTTAGCAAGCCATCTCTTGAATGGCTCTGCATTCTTGGACGGTACAGACTGGACTATCCGGAAGAGTGTTTTAGTATTCACAACCTCTGTTCCATACATCTTTCCATCAGAGGATGGGAATTTCAGTTTTTCGCTATTAGCGAAAAGCTCACTAAAGCCTTCTCTGCCAACGAGTTGCTTCTTTAGGAGCAAGCCACTTCTTAAATGGCTCTGCATTCTTGGATGGTACAGACTGGACTATCCGGAGGAGTTTTTTGGTGTTAATCGTACCTGTTTCACGCATTTTCCCATCAGAGGAAGGCAATTTCAACTGTCCGATATTTGCGGACAGTTGGGTAACGCCTTCTTTCTCAAGGAGTTGCTTCTTCAGGAGCAAGCCATCTCTTAAACGGCTCGACTTTCTTAGATGGTATAGACTGGACTATCCGGAATACCGTTGCCATGTTTGCCACCTCTGTTCCACGCATTTTCCCATCCTCAGACGGCATAGGCAACTTTTCGCTATTAGCGAAAAGTTCACTAAAGCCTTCCTGGTCAACGAGTTGCTTCTTTAATGCATTCCAATATCTAGGATGTGTTTCACGGTGAATGTAACTACACCATTAAGCAGAACAGCGGTCACAAGGCTGAATCCGCAACTCAGCCTGGATGGGATATTGCAATCAAGGGTAGTAATGGTAAGATTGCATCTGTCCTTCAGGCAAAAGCAACAGAATCTGTTTCATATGTGCAAGATGCACTGGAAAAATATCCTAGTATAGATGTCGTAGGAAATACATAACGGCAACTTAGTTATTTAATTTGCCTCTTTTTTTAAATCTATCCCTCATTTTCTTAACGTGGTTTCTATATCCTGCCTCAGTAAGCCCTTCTAATTTTAAGGTGTTTTTTATATCCGTAATCCCATCAAGCTTTTTTTGTATTATGCTGACGCATAGTGCAGAAGCTTCTTTGTCTGCATATTCAACAATGTCTTTCAGTTTAATATTTTCAACCTGGCTGAGTGCTTCATTATTAAAGGTACTGCCGAAACTAATATCCTTAGGTAAAACCTCTTTCCTTTCCTCGATTTTCGCAGACAGAACAGCGTCTAATAGAATATTTTCTAACTCTCTGTAATTCCCTGGATAGTCTTCTTTGTTTATCAGTTTCTTGTATGTGCTAGGAGATAGAGAAACATCTTCTAGCTCTATTTTCTCCAAGACTCTCTCAAGTGAATTTTCAATAATGGTATTGCCAAGAACCTCTAGTCTCTCCTTAAGTGATGGCATTTTTAGGTGGATTGGCCAACTGAATCTATAAAGCAAGTCCTCGTTAATGTGTTCAATTTCACCAGGCTGTAAAGTTGCAAGAAAACGAACGTTAATCTTTATAGATTTAACACCACCTACTCGCCAAACCTCATTATCTTCAACAGCCTTAAGCAGCTTTGCCTGTAAGTTTATAGGCATTTTGCCTAATTCATCTAATAACAAAGTGCCCTTGTCTGCCAATTCAATTTTCCCTTTCTTTTGGCTCTCGGCTCCAGTAAAAGCCCCTCTCTCGTGGCCAAACAACTCGCTTTCTAAAAGATCTTTAGGGATCGCAGCGCAATTCACCTCTATATAATTCTTTTTTCGCCTTTTGCTCATTTTGTGGATCGCCTTAGACAACAATCCTTTGCTTGTGCCTGTTTGGCCAATTATGAGTAATGAAATATCATGTCTAGAATATTTATATATACAATCTAGCAATTCGTTTTTAGGGCTGGACGTATTCCCGATGATATTGTCTTCATTTATCCTTTTAAGCAAATTTTTTTCACGATCATAAATAGATAAATCATAAAGCGCCATAAAACAAAGAGTGAATTCAGATGCTAACTTTCTGATGCTAGTATTATCGTCTTTTATAAATTCTTCAAAGAAGACTTCATCTAGAACTTTTATCCCGTCCTTATCTTTGTTTACCCAGGCATGATCTAAATAGAGAAAACTGGCTGTAACAAGGTTGCACTTCTTGTATAGCCCTTTACTCTTTCCCCATGCCTTAATTTCCTTGTTTATTTCAGAGATGATTTTTTGATTATCGAGTTTGCCATCTTTGGGTTTATTCTTCTTTATGATTTTTTCAAGTGCCTCAGTCTCCTTTCTAAACTCTTCTCTATAGATTGCCATTTTTGTTCCTTTCATTTTCACAATTTCATTTTTCAGTTATAACCTACTAATATAGTATATCATAATATACTATTTTAGTCAATTGGCAAAATTGATGAAATTGATGAAAAATACTAAGTGCCTGCCAAGGCGGGAGTTAGGTTTTAGCCTTGCTTTGGCACAACACATGCGATGTACATCTCGTAGCTACGAAAATTAAATTGAAATAGAAAGGAGGAAATAAAGGTGAAAAAATTCGAAACATATGACGTATGGCTTTCTGCATTCATTAAACTTCTTTACCAATCTCCCGAACTTCACTTGATGAACAACCGCGTTACGTTTGTTTTCCCATTATCAGAGGAACTTTTCAAGATAGTGACGGATTATAACTGCAACATCGATGTGCCAATCGCAGATTATGTGAGTACGGTAAAAACCTTAAGAGGTCAGATGCTCTCGATGAGAAACCAATCCAGATGAGAACTAAGCCTGTTTGTAAATATTATGAGACAGGTTCCAGTAACTTTTGAAGGGAATGCAGGACCGGGAAGTATTGGCACAATTCATTGTTGAAAGAAGTTGATAGTTGTGAAAAGAGATTGGAGTTTTGTTAATAGGAAGGAGGTGCTGTAGTACGGATTGTTGATGTCGTATTTATA
>Ga0233429_1001686_pt1 | contig 25289 bp, 20 predicted proteins | sample SI_118_April2016_3_FD_179879 | JGI IMG/M metagenome (GOLD analysis project Ga0233429, IMG submission 179879) | Seawater microbial communities from Saanich Inlet, British Columbia, Canada - SI_118_April2016_135_MG | ecosystem: Environmental > Aquatic > Marine > Inlet | place: Canada: British...
AATGATGCTGAAATCCTTCTAAAGGAGATAAAAAATAATAATACTAAAACTTCAATTGGAAATGCCTATCCAAAAGCATTGACCAAAAGATTCTGGCTTCAACTTCTTGTTAAATGCTCTATTTCAAAAGATAAAAATTGGTCTGAAATTAGCAAAAATGAATTACACCAAATTATAGAAAATTTGATTAGCTGTGAACTTGGCATTCTTGGGAAAAGCCGCTTTAAAGAAGAATTTGTAGAATGTGGCGGAGTCAACCTTAAAGAAATTAATCTTAAAACTATGGAAAGTAAGATTTGCTCTGGATTATTTTTTTCTGGTGAGGTTATGGATATTGATGGAATCACTGGAGGATTTAACTTTCAAAGCGCTTGGACCTCTGGATGGATTGCTGGAAGCAATATGACTCTTTAAATGGAAGGCGATAACTATTGATTTAAAAGCCGATCCGCGCACTCAATAATGACCTCTGACAGATGAGAACAGTCATCAAGAGAAAACGTTAAGGGTAACCTTAAGTCGAATAAGCACGATAGGATCTCATCTGATTTTTCTAGTTGTTGAGAGCTGACATATTTCCAACTCTTGTGATTACTTGTAAATCCATTTGGATCATCATTACCAAACCACTTCAACTCAACGCCCAGCTTTTTATTGTTCACGATAAATGTTTTGGCTTCAGAGTTTGAAATTCCTGGGATTCTAAACTGGATTGAACTTCCAACGTATCTCTCTTCTTTAAAGCGAACTGGAATTTCAATTCCTTTAGCTTGTCTTAATTTATCCTCAACTAAATGATAGCGTTCATTCCATCGCTCAACATTAGTTTCTAGATTTTGTAGTTGTGGTCTAAGAATTGATGCTCTAAGATTATCCATACGCCCTGAATAATTTGGAGTTTCAAGCCTAATGTTTTTAAACACTTCTGCTTTAGGAGAGGCGCCATGCCTCTCATAAAGCATATAAGAACCAGAATATATAATTGCTCGGGCCATAAACTCTTCATCATTTGATGTCAAGAGTCCACCCTCACCAGAATTCAAATGCTTATAGGTTTGAGTACTAAAGCACCCAGCAAGCCCAAAATTACCGCTCTTTTGTGTTCCCCATTGAGCGCCCATGGTGTGCGCACAATCTTCTATCAATATTAAATTATTTTCATTAACAATTTTCATCAACTTATCCATATCAACAAGGTGTCCTCGCATATGAGATATGAGTAAAAAACGCGCACCACTTGAGTTAGCTTTCTTCGATAAATCATCTAAATCTAAGACAAGGTCTTCTGTAATCTCAATGAATATTGACTTTCCCCCAGCATTAGAAATTGAACCAGGAACAGGCGCAAGAGTAAAGGTATTTGTCAGAACACTTTCCCCAGACTGGAGGCCTGCTGCTCTGAGTGCAACACTCATAGCATAGCCACCTGAAGCGCATGCTAAGCAGTATTTAGATCCTTGATAATTAGCATACTCTTGCTCAAGCAGGGAAACCTCTGAAAGCTCATCTTCAACGGTGTTGTATCGATGAAGTCTGCCAGATTTAAGAACTTCTACAGCAGCATCAATAGCCTCTTGGCTAATAGACTCTTGCTGTGTGAAAGGACGTGAAAACGCTTTTATTGTCATTATTACTTCTAATATTTAATATTTTAAGCAATAAAATAATATAGAAAATCTTTGTCTAAAAAGTGTTATTTACATAAAAAGTAAAGAAAGAATCTTTATAATTCATTTTATGAAAAACACGCCACCAGTCGTCATTGTTGCCATCGTCATCGCAGTTGCGGTTTTACTGATACAGAATTTTATTTAGTAACTGCTATAGGTCCCGCAGCAATAATTGACTCATCAACATTAAACTTTTTAAAGTTTTCTGCAAACAGCTTTGCAAGCTTTAATGACTCTTTATCATAGTCTGACTTATTCTCCCAGGTATCACGTGGATTAAGGTAGGAATTTTCAACGCCGGGAATGGATAGTGGAATATCCAGATTTAAGTCATCGAGATGTCTGACCTCGGAGTCAAGTAAATCACCACTCTGGCATGCCGAAACTATAGCCCGAGTAACGGGGATTGGGAATCTCGACCCAGAACCCTCTGGAGCACCAGAACCACCAGTCCAGCCTGTATTAACAAGGTAAACCTGGGTATCAAACTCTGCAAGACGCTTAATGAGTAGGTTAGCATAACTACTTGGAGACCTTGGCATGAATGGCGCTCCAAAGCAAGACGAAAATGCAGGATTAATTCCAGCTTCTGCGCCTAATTCTGTTGAACCAACTCTCGCCGTGTAACCAGAAAGGAAGTGATATGCTGCGGCCTCTTTACTTAAAATAGATACAGGCGGTAATACTCCAGAAACATCACAAGTTAAGAAAATAACAACCTTTGGTTCGCCTGCTGCATTTTCTTTAACGCGTTTTTCAACGTGCTCTAATGGATATGAACAACGTCCATTTTCAGAAATAGAAGTATCGTCATAATCAGCTAAACCGTTACGATCTACTTTGACATTTTCAACAATGGCGCCGTGATGGATAGCGTCCCAGATAATAGGTTCATTCTTTTGGGAAAGGTTAATTGTTTTAGCGTAACAGCCACCTTCAATGTTAAACACTGAACCTTTCGACCAGCCATGCTCATCGTCCCCAATCAAATAACGCTCAGGGTCAGCTGAAAGTGTCGTTTTTCCGGTACCTGAAAGACCAAAAAATAAGGCTGTATCTCCATTTTCACCAACATTTGCAGAGCAATGCATTGGCAAGACGTCTTTTTCAGGAAGTAAGAAGTTTTGAACTGAAAACATTGCTTTTTTCATCTCACCTGCATATCTCATTCCAGCTAGCAAAACCTTTTTTTGAGCAAAATTAATAATGACAACACCATCGGAGTTTGTGCCATCTAATTGAGGATCACATACATAAGAGGCAGCATTCAGAATAGTCCAAGTATCTTTATGCTTTAGGTTAAATGTTTCAGGCTTAATAAACATATTTCGCCCAAACAAACCCTGCCAAGCAGTCTCAGTATTTACCTCAACCGGAAGATAATGTTCAGAATGTGCGCCCACATGAAGGTGAGACCTAAAGGAATCATTTTTGGATAGGTGATTCTCAACTTTAGCCCATAAAATGTTGAAATTTTCTTCAGAAAAAGGTCTGTTTACCTCGCCCCATTCAATGGATTTGGAAGAAGAAGGTTCATCCACAATGAAACGATCATTTGGACTTCTTCCAGATCGACTTCCTGTCTCAATTAATAAGGCGCCTGTATTGGTGAGAGAACCCTCACCTCGATTCAATGACTGACTAATAAGCTCTGCAGGAGCTAAATCAATATAAACCATCTGTCTTGAACTATTGTTTTAAAAGTGAATTATCACAGATAACCCATATGAAATATAAGGATTTTATTATATTTTTATATGATGAAATTTGACTATATACATTCCCACAACATGGGCGATGAAAGTAACAAAAATTTCATTAAATTTGGCTGAATAATTAGAAAAAATAACATACAAAGAATAAAGATTATGAGACCAAGTTTAACTTTGGATACTTCAAGCATCGCTGGCTTGAAATTACTATTTTGAGGGTCTTTATTGATTATATTTTGATTCATACGTCTTTAAGTTTTGTCCTTTAAAGAGAGTGTAAGTTCAAACTTTGCAACAACTTCAGAGGAGATAGAGGGAACGACAGCTTCAATATTTAATTTATAGTTATGCCTTTCAGTTGAATTCGCAACTTTATCAACCAACTCTTTAATTGCCAGCCCGTCATTACATATGAAATGGACATCGCCCTCAGGTCTTTTCAGAAAGTCTGCCTTAAAGTCTTTAAATATTAACGCAATTTTACGACCACTCTCTTGGATGGGGTCCATAGCCAGAAACCCTCCAGTAATATCTGCTCCAACTGCTAACACCCCAAAATACATGCTTCCCAAATGATTCTTTGTTCTTCTCTTGAGTGAAATTTTAATTTCTATCTTCTCATCTGTATGTTCAATAACCTTAGGACGACAATACCAAATCATTGGAACCTTTGTAAGTCCGAATAAGCGAATTAATCTATTTGTATTTTTAACTCTAGAAATCATATTGCATCAGTTAGTATTCAAAAGTTCCATACCACTCTGGGTAAAAGACGATTGAAGCTAGCACGAGAATTTGTATCATGATAAATGGAACAACACCTTTATAAATGTCTGTCGTTTTAATACTACTTGGTGCAACTCCTTTTAAATAGAACAAGCTAAACCCAAAAGGCGGAGTTAAAAACGAAGTCTGTAAATTCATTGCGATAAGAATTGCAAACCAGATTGGGTTAATACCTAAAACCTCAGAAATTGGAACTAGGATAGGAACGATAATATAAGAAATCTCTACAAAGTCTATAAAAAACCCTAAGACCATGATGGCTAACATTGCCATGATAACAAAACCCCATTTATCTCCTGGCAAGCTAAGCATAAACTCTTCTATCAACATATCTCCACCGGTGTAGGTAAAAACCATAGAAAATGCGGTAGCACCAATCAAAATACCAAAAACCATTGCGGTTATTTTGACCGTCTCTTTAGCTGACTCCATTAACATTGAAAAGGAAAACTTTCTGTATAAGAGTGATAGTACAACTGCACCAACACAGCCAATAGCAGATGATTCAGTAGGAGTTGCAATTCCTGCAAATATAGAGCCAAGAACAATAATAATGAGGGATAGTGGAGGAATAATTGAAAATAAAGCTGACCAAACTTGGCTCTTTTTACTCTCTCCTTCCTGAGCTTTGAGATTAATTGAAGGCGCTATGTCAGGCTTTATATAACAAATAATTAGAATGTAAACAACATAGGCTGCAACTAGAACTAACCCAGGAAAAAGTGCAGCTTTAAATAAGTCGCCCACAGGAATATTAAATACATCACCTAAAATAATAAGAACAATGGATGGCGGGATAATTTGGCCTAAAGTGCCTGCTGCGCAAATTGTTCCAGTAGATAAATTTTTTGAATAGTTATATTTCAGCATTACTGGTAAGGAAATGACTCCCATGGCCACTACACTCGCACCAACTACGCCTGTTGAGGCCGCCAATAAAGATCCAACGAGTACCGTACTGATAGCTAGTCCGCCTCGTATTTTTCCAAACAAAAAACCCATTGATTCTAATAATCGTTCAGCTAGTTTTGTTTTTTGGAGAATTAGGCCCATGAGAATAAATAAAGGGATTGCCATTAAGATAGTATTGGTCATAATGCTCCATATTCGATGAGGCATCATTGCAAACATCATTAAACCGTTATCTATTCCATCAACAAACAACTCACCATCACCAAAGGCCTCAATAATTCCAGCAGCCATACCAAAAAATACCGAAACAGCGCCAAAAGTAAATGCAACTGGGAAGCCTATGAATAGCATCGCTAGTCCAGTAAAAAACATTATTAAGCCTATCATGACTCAGACCCTGAATTAAGCCTCTTTAGAAGGTTATAGTTGCGAGCAAAATAACCTATTGACATAATAATCAAGATAACAAATGATGTTGGTATTAATGCTTTAATAATATATCGATAGGGAAGACCGCCTGGATCACCACTCTGCTCCATAAACACAAATGATTTTTCAACAAAGCCGAGTGAACCATATGCAATCAATAAACTAAGAGGGAGAACAAAAAGAATAACGCCAATCATATTGACAATTGCCTTCTTTTTTTTACTAAAACCTGTATATAAAATATCAACCCGGACATGCGCCTCTTCGCTGAGAGTATAGGAAAGACCCAGCAAAATAATCACAGAGAACAAATGCCACTCCATCTCCTGTAGGGCAACAGAGTTAGAGTTCATTATGTAGCGATTTAGTGCATCAAAAGCGACGTTGATCATCATCAAAATAAGCAGGAATGAAATAATCACACCTATATATTTAGCGCATTTATCGCAAAATAATTCAATCCAAAGCATAGAAAAAACCTTTTAAAATAAAAAAATGCCCGCTTTTACTGCGGGCATTATAAAACACATAAGATTTAAATTATTCGATATTGTCTTGTAGATACAAATAATCTGACATCTTTGTCCACTCTCTAGCCTTTGACATAAATTCTGTTTGAGAATCAATGATCTTTTTGAACAGTGGATCCTTAGCTGAAGTTTCTGCTATGAGTCGAGCATTTACAGCCTTCATCTCAGCAATCACTTCTGGCGGGAATGACTTAACTTTAATGTTAGGGTAATCTACTCCCATCTTAGACCAGGCTTCCGCGCTCATGGCATAGTTTTCCCAATACATACGTGCCTTGGAGTCAACAATAGCCACCTCAACAATAGCCTGTAAGTCAGCTGGTAATTCATTCCATGCATCTTGGTTAATTAAGAACTGCAAGTCAGTTGCAGGCTCATGCCAGCCAGTGTAATAATAGGGTGCAACCTTATGAAAGCCCATATTAATATCCATACCTGGACCAACCCACTCTAGCGCATCAATAGTTCCTCGCTCTAGCGCAGTATATAACTCACCCGCAGGCAGGTTAGTTACTGCGACACCAAGTTCAGCCATAACTTCTCCAGCAAACCCAGGAATTCGCATCTTTAAACCTTTCAGGTCATCAACAGAATTGATTTCTTTACGAAACCATCCGCCCATCTGATTACCAGTGCTGCCACCTTGAAATTGAATAACACCATGTTTGTCAAACACTTCTTTTGCAAGTGCTTCACCACCACCATAGTAGTACCAAGCATCTTGTTCAGAAGTTGTCATACCGAAAGGCATGGTTGTAAATGGCATAGTATTAATATCTTTACCTTTCCAGTAATAAGATGCTGAATGACCCATCTCGTATTGACCAGCTTCGACCATATCAAGTATGCCCAAAGCAGCCTTATGTTTATTCTTATCATCAACACGAATTGTCATTCGACCGCCACTCATTTCCTCTACATTTGAAGCAAAACGTTCAACAGTCCATGCGAAAGGCGGTAAGCCAGCTGGCCAAGTCATCGCCAGTTTCCACTTGATGACTTTTTCCTCCGCAGCAATTGAGCTAGAGCCTGTAAAAACAAGCGTTGCTGCCATTACCATGAGTATAAGTTTGTTTCTTATCATTCTATATCTCCTAATTAATATTTAAAAAACTAAAAGGTATATAAAAAATCCCGCTTTAAAGAAAAAATTTGAAAAAATCTTTTTGACATCTCAAAACTAGAATGAGATAAATTAAGATCTTGCTACTCCCCTTTAGTAAATCGCTAGTATACTCCTAAAAAAAATTAGCTGGTCAATCCATTTTGACCTCTATTGATAAAATCATTATTTAATTAATTGAATTCTATTATTTCTAAGGTTACCCCTACATATTTCGAAAATAAAACAAATTTTATATCGAAAATTTATAATTTTTTTCAATATCTCAATGAAAAAAATTCATATATATGATATAATATACTTCTCATTAAATTTTAATTCAGAATTTAATCACAGATTTTTTTATTATCTAGTAAGGAGTAGGCATGATTCAATTTATAGTTCATGACGAAGACGATTCCGTCGGCGTTGTTACAGTTGAAGGTCTCAAAGCAAATGACACCCTAACGGGATGGATTATGGATCAAGATGTCCTAATCGACATTCAGATCAATCAAGATATTCCTATTGGTCATAAACTTGCAATTAAGGATCTTAGTGAAGATGATACAGTCATCAAATATGGTGTAGATATTGGCAGAACAATTTCAAAGATTGCAGTTGGTGACCATCTACATGTTCATAACGTTAAAACAAAGAGGTGGTAATGATAAATTTAGATCAAAAAATCTTCGGCTATAGACGCGACAATAATAGAGTTGGAATTCGCAACTATGTAGTAATCCTCCCTGTTGACGATATTTCAAATGCAGCATGTGAAGCTGTTAGTAATAATATTAAAGGAACGATTGCACTTCCTCACCCATACGGTAGGCTACAATTTGGTGAGGATTTAGACCTCCATTTTAGAACAATGATTGGAACGGGTGCAAACCCAAATGTTGCTGCCGTTGTTGTTATAGGAATTGAGCCAGGCTGGACACAAAAAATTGTTGATGGAATTGCTGCAACTGGTAAACCAGTTCAAGGCTTCTCGATTGAAAAGAAAGGTGATATCCAAACAATTGCTGATGCTTCTAAAGCTGCATACGATATGGTTCATTATGCTTCTGGCTTACAAAGAGAGCCGTGTGATATCAGTGAAATATGGGTGTCAACGAAATGTGGCGAATCAGATACTACTTCAGGATTTGGAGCAAACCCAACAGTTGGAAATGCATTTGATAAGCTTTATGCAAAAGAAAGCACTCTACTTTTTGGTGAAACATCAGAGATTACAGGGGGCGAGCATTTGGTTAAAGCAAGATGTGCAAATGATGCTGTTGCTGATCAATTTATGTTTATGTTTAATCGCTATCAGGACATGATTGAGCGTTTTAAAACAGATGACTTATCTGATTCACAGCCGACCAAAGGTAATATTGAGGGTGGCCTAACAACGATCGAAGAGAAGGCACTTGGAAATATTCAAAAAATTGGTAAAAAATGTGTCGTTGATGGTGTCCTAGATAAAGCTGAAATGCCGACAAGTAAAGGCTTGTGGTTTATGGATTCTTCTTCTGCTGCTGCAGAAATGGTTACCTTGTGCGCAGCCTCTGGATATGTTGCTCACTTATTCCCTACTGGTCAAGGAAACATTATTGGTAATCCAATCTTGCCTGTTATCAAAATTTGTGCAAACCCGAGGACAGTCAGAACAATGTCAGAGCATGTTGATGTTGATGTTACTGCTCTACTAAAGCGTGATATCAATATGGATCAAGCTGGTGATATGCTTCTTGAGTCTCTTATACATACTTCAAATGGAAGAATGACTGCTGCAGAAATACTGGGTCATCAAGAGTTTGTATTAACGCGTCTGTATGAAAGCGCATAAATTAAATTTAATTGGATAAATATATTATATGAAATACTTAAAAAAGGCTGATAAGTCGGCAGAGTCAAATGTATTAGAAGCACAAAAAGTTGTCCATGATATGCTCGCTAACATTGATAAAAATGGTGAGCAAGCTGTCAGAGACTATGCTGAAAAATTAGATTCTTGGAGTGGTGATATTTTACTATCTGCTGCTGAAATTGATGAAATTACAGCTGATGTTCCGCAAGATGTTAGAGATGACATTGATTTTGCATGTAAGCAAGTTTATACATTTGCAAAAGCACAGCGTGACTCAATTGAAGAGTTCCATACTAAAAATAACGGCGTTGAAGCGGGCCAAAGATTACTTCCAGTTAACGTAGCAGGCTGCTATGTTCCAACGGGAAGATATGCTCATATTGCTTCTGCATACATGAGTATTGCTACCGCTAAAGCTGCTGGTGTTCCATGTATTATTGCATGCTCTACTCCATACAAAGGCAAGAGTATTCATCCATATGTACTTTATGCAATGAAAACTGCAGGGGCAGATCACGTGATGACTCTTGGCGGTGTTCAGGCGATTGCAAGTATGGCTTATGGCTTGTTTACTGGAAAAAAAGCTGACATTATTGTTGGTCCTGGAAACAAGTTTGTAGCTGAAGCTAAAAGAACTTTATTTGGTGAGGTTGGAATTGATGTTTTCGCTGGACCGTCTGAGGTAGCTGTTATTGCCGATGAAAATGCAGACCCTGATGTCGTTGCTATTGATTTAGTGGGCCAGATGGAGCATGGTCACGAATCCCCTGGATGGTTGTTCACAACTTCTCAAGAAATGGCTAACAAAGTAATGAGTTTGATTCCAGAGTACATTGAAAAACTTCCACCAACTGCTCAAGATGCAGCGTTCTGTGCTTGGAGAGATTATGGAGAAGTTATTCTTTGTGAATCTCGTGAGGAGGCAGTTAAGGTTTCTGATGAGTATGCTGCGGAGCATCTCGAAGTCCAGTGCAAAGATCTCGATTGGTGGTTAGAAAATTTAACTTGTTATGGTTCTTTATTCTTGGGAGAGGAGACAACAGTTACCTTTGGTGATAAAGCTTCAGGTCCTAACCATATTCTGCCAACAAAGGCAGCAGGTCGATACTCAGGTGGGCTCTCAGCACACAAATTCTTGAAAGTATTAACTTGGCAACGAATGGATCGCGAATCAACACGTCAGGTTGCTCAGGCATCTTCTAGAATTTCAAGACTGGAAGGTATGGAGGGTCACGCAAGAGCCTCTGATGTCAGACTAAGCAAATACTTCCCTGAAGAGACTTTTGATCTTGGCGCTCCAGTATTAGAGTAAACCATGAGCTTATCAGACTTTTCTCTTGAGAATAAAGTGGCTCTGATAACTGGTGGTACTAGCGGATTAGGAAAAATGATAGCACTTGCGCTTGCAGAAGCAGGCGCATTTGTCTGGATTGCTAGTAGCCGAGATAATGCAGATGAAACGCTCAAAGAGCTCAATAATCAGGGCTCTGAGGGACGATTCATTCAAGTGGATGTCACTTCAAGTGAAGCCCTTGAAAACATTGTCACTCTTATCCATGAGGAGTCTAATCAAATTGACATTTTAGTTAATGCGGCTGGCATCAACCTGAGAACGTCAGCTGAAGATCTTACGCTTGATGAATGGCAAAAAACAATCGATATTAACTTAACAGCCCCCTTTCACTTAAGTCAACTCGTTGCAGACTCAATGAAGAAAAATAAATGGGGAAGAATTATCAATATCGCCTCACTTCAATCTCTTAGGGCTTTTGATAACAGCATTCCATATGGCGCAAGTAAAGGTGGAATCATGCAATTGACACGCGCTTTAGCTCAAGCTTACTCTAAAGATGGCGTACTAGTGAATGCCATTGCTCCTGGATTTTTTAGAACTAACTTAACAGAGTCATTGTTCCAGGATTTGGGTAAATTAAAAACATTAGCTGATAAAACGATGATGGGTCGGAATGGAGAAGAAAAGGATATATTTGGAATTAGCGTCTTTTTATGTAGCGATGCTAACTCGTATGTCACTGGTCAAACTATATTTCTTGATGGAGGGTTTTCAGCAGCATGATTGATAAAATGGAAGCAGTGGTTTATACCGCACCCAATGAAATGACTTTTATAAATGATTATCACTCTACCCAAATTGACCGTGATGATGATGTACTACTTCGTATTGAGTCGGTAGGTATTTGTGGCTCCGATATGCATGCCTTTCATGGAAAAGACCCAAGAAGAAATCCTGGACTAATTCTGGGGCATGAGTTTTGTGGTGAGATTGTTGAGGGAGACCATAAGGGTCAAAAGGTAACCGGCAATCCACTTATTACATGCGGGAAGTGTGAATACTGCCTCCAAGGTAGAGACAACTTATGTAGTGATAGAGATATGATAGGGATGAGCAGGCAAGGTGCTTTTGCTCAATACATGACAATACCGAATCAGTGCCTCGTTCATGCGCCCAATACTATGAACTCAAACCATGTAGCACTCACTGAACCTGCAGCCACTGTGGTCCATGCCGTTACCCTTGCCATAGAGAGCTCCTTTAAACCGATCAATGAGTGCAATGTACTTGTTGTTGGCGCGGGTGCTATTGGTCTATTGGCTGCACTTTTACTGAAGTCTCATGGCGTCAAAATGACTGTCCTTGAAACGAATGAGGCTCGTCATTCTTGCGTTAGAGAACATGTTGGCGTTAATCCTGTTAACCCAATTACTCAGTCAGTCAAGGAAGACATTTTTGATGTCGTAATTGATTGTGTCGGGAGTGAGAAAACAAATGCACTATCCATTTCTTCTGTCAGGGCAGGAGGCGTAGTGGTTAATGTTGGACTGCTTAGCTGGAGTAGCAATATTGACATTCGAAAAATTACCCTCCAAGAAATAAAGCTTGTTGGATGTTACACCTACAACATGGAAGATTTTAGGTCTGCGTTGAAGTCGATTGAAAACGGTGACTTTGGAGATTTATCTTGGATTGAAGAGATACCTTTATCAGACACTAATTTAGCATTTCAAAGTTTACACAATGGTACAATGGCCTCGGCCAAGGTTATCTTAAAACCTTCTTTTTAATTAATGTAATCATCAAGTATGAGTATTACTAATCGGAAATTTGAAATTGATAGAGACAGTAAAACTCCTCTTTGGCTGCAAATTCGTAATGAATTATTCAATTCCCTTTACAGAGATGAGCTCAGGCCTGGACAGCTCATTCCGAATGAAAAGACACTCGTAGAACTCTTTCAGGTCTCTATTGGGACAATCAGAAAAGCGGTAGGTGTCTTAGAAAAAGAAGGCTTTCTAATTCGCAAGCAAGGCTTAGGAACTTTTGTCTTTCAGCACGACAGCAATAGTTTTCTTTTTGAGTATTTTCACTTTGCTTTAAATGGAACTGAAAAACAAGAAAGTCCAACCGTCGAATTTATTTCCTTTGAGACCAAGAAAGCATCTAAATCTGAAGCAGAATCTTTGAATATTCCTGCTGGAAGCTCTATTCATAAAATATATAACAAACTAGGTCTTAACAAGAAATTCTATATCATTGACAAAATTATTATCTCTCAGGATAAATTTCATGGACTTAATGAAGAGATTTTTAAAAATAGAGCGAACACAATTTACAATCTGTATCAAAATAAATTTAATATCTTTATCACTAACTGCTCAGAGAAATTAAAGGCAATCTCTTCTGACGAAAAAATATCTAAGCTACTTAATATCGATTTAGGCTCACCTATTCTTAAGATAGATCGGATTGGACAAACCTATCACAATGAGACAATTGAGATTCGAACATCATACGTTCATACGAGTGACATCGAGTACATTCACTCACAAAATAGTACCTTCGGTGAGGCGCTTTAATTCTACTTATAAGTAATTAATCTTTAATTACTTGACAATCAAATCGTTTCAAACTTGCCGTTCTATTTAGCCATAGAGGTAAGTTGGCAACCAAAGTACAATTTGTGGGAAGATGATTATCAGCGCTAACCCAACAACCTGAATTGCCATAAATTGCATCATTCCTTTATAGATATCTGCTAAATCCCACTCTGGCACCACTCCCTTAAGGAAGTAGGCGGATAAGGCAACCGGAGGCGACAGCCATGCGGTCTGAAGGTTAACAGCAACGAGTATTCCAAACCACGTTAGGTTAAACCCTAGTTGTTCAATGAGAGGTAAGACAATTGGAATAATGATAAGCACAATTGGAACCCACTCTAATGGCCAAGCCAGTAAGAAAATAAAGGCCATAATGATTAGCAGGATCGCAATTGGTGGAAGATCAAGTAGCATCAAATATTCAGTGATCATTGTTGGTGTACCCAATCTTGAAAATACTGAACCAAAGAAGTTAGAAGCACAAACCAACACCATAATTAAAGTTGTAATCTCTAAAGTCTTTAGAAGTGCACTTTTAAAAGATTCAAAAGTTAGCTTACGGTAGGCTAGAGTGAGGATTATTGAACCGACAGCTCCCATCGCAGCGCCTTCAGTTGGCGTTGCCAAGCCAGCCAATATACTTCCTAGAGATGAGCCTACTAAAAGTACTGGTGGAACCAATCCCTTAAAGAATTCTGTCCAAACCTCTCTCATCGAATCAGGAATCAAGTCTTCTGGAACGACTGGGCCTAAGTTAGGATTTAAATGACATCTAATAAGGGTATAGCCGGTATAAAGAACAGCCAACATAAGGCCAGGCATAATTGCAGCTGCAAACAAATCTGTTACTGGAACATTCAGTATTGGACCCATAACAACGAGCATAATACTGGGCGGAATTAATATGCCAAGAGTACCGCCAGCAGTAATAGTTCCTGCTGCTAAACGGACATCATAGCCAGATCTGTTCATTGTCTTCGCAGACATAATTCCCAGAATCGTAACCGACGCGCCCACAATGCCGGTTGCAGCTCCAAAAATTGTTGCAACAAAAAGGACAGCAACAAATAAAGATCCTTTGGTTCTGGCAAGAGCCATCTGAACAGATGTGAATAACCTCTCCATGAGGTTGGCCTTCTCCATGAGGATGCCCATAAAGGTGAACAACGGAATTGCTGCGAGGGTTTGCTCAAGCATACTCCCAGAAAACTGGAAGGTCATTAAATAAAAAACAAGATCCCCAAAACCTATGTAGCCAAAGAAGACCCCTAAGAAAATTAGCGTAAATGAGATTGGAAAGCCAATAAATATGGCAAACAGCATTGTTAATATTAGGACAATGCCTAGTACTTCTGGACTCATGGCCATCTCCTATTTTTGACTGCATACACGCACTTAAGCACCTCTGAAATGCCTTGAATTAATAGGAAAATAAATCCTACAAATAGCGCAAACTTGATTGGATACATATACGGCATCCATGCAGTATCCATACCTCTTTCCATTATCGACCAAGACTTATAAGCATACTTATAGCACGCCCATGCTGCGCCCATAATTCCAGGAAAATAAAATAAGATATACAAAGATAAGTCAATGATTGCTTGAGTCCTAACTGACCAATCGCGATACATAAAGTCAGCTCGAATATGAACACCTTTTGAGAGAGCATAACCAGCACCAAGCATGAACATTGCTCCAGCACCCATTCGGCTAATGTCATATGCCCACATTGTTGGAGCACCAAAAAAATGTCTCCCAGTAACCTCGATAAACATGGACAAAAATACGGGCACTGTGAGCCAACAGGCTATCTGGCCAACCCTGAGACTAAAGAGGTCAATACTTAGAATAGTTCTCGCCATCATCTTTGGCATATCGTCCGGCATTACACCGGTATATGATCTGCCCTCAGCGATCATTTCATCGGTAATATCTAATTGACCAATATCTTCTTCCTCTGACATAAATGCACCTAGTTATAAATCTAAAAAAAATTACACTATTGTAACAAACTATAGAGTTTCAAAAATAACACCCTAAATAATTAAGGCTTTTTCTAACTCAGGGATAAAGGAGAACCCAGAGCTAGGAAAAGCCGGCTTGAGATAAAAAAAGTTGCCAACAGTATTCACTATTGACAACTTTATTTTCAAGTCTTGCGATGAATCTTTACTTCAAAGTCTCAGCAAAAGCCAGACCTAGTTTAGCGTTAGACGCTTGAGCGCCTGACCAGAAAGGTACCGCAATCTTTGCGAAATCTTTCTGCGATTGCCAAACTTTAGCAAAGAATGCATTATCATTAGCATTCTTGGCAAGTGTTGCATTCGCAGCAGCCATATACTCAGAGAAGTAGTCATCTGGAGTATCCATTAACTGAACACCATGGTTATTTAACAAGTCATCCAAAGCTTTACCGTTGTTGTAGATACGGTGAGACAGTGAATCAAGTCTTGCCGCTCTTGCAGCAACTTCAATTGCTCTTTGGTCACGTGAAGAAATTTCATTCCATCTGTCACCGTTGATATACATATCAGCATTCACAACGTTCTGGTGAAGTCCTTGCAAGTAGTAATACTTAAGAACTTTTTGGAAGCCAAAGTCTCTGTCAGGCTCTGGGCAGCACCACTCTGCAGCGTCAATTACGCCTTTTTCTAGTGCTGGTAGAATATCTCCACCACCCATAGCTACAGCTGCGACACCAATATCCTTGTAGGTTTGACCTGGAATTCCTGGAGGAGCACGGAATCTAAGTTTACGGAAGTCATCCATACTGTTAATTGGCTCTTTGAACCAGCCTAGTGCTTCTGGACCAACCGGTTGAAGCATCAAACCATGAACATTGAGGTCCATCTCATCCCATAGCTGCTCATAGAGCTCTTTACCACCAGCACTATGGAACCATGAAAGAAAAGCGATGTTATCAATGCCGACACCAGCACCAGCAATTGGTGAACCAAACAGCATAGCTGCTGGGTGCTTACCAGACCAGTAGTGAGTCCATGCAAATCCACCATCAATTAGACCTGCGTCTACAGCATCAATAAGATCAGAGTTAGGAACAACAGAACCACCCGGAAGAACTTCAATTGTTACTCTGCCATCTGTCAATGCAGCGACATCTTCTGCAAAATCTCTTACGTAGCCAACTTCACTACCAGTAGAGTTTAATACAGATTGTACTTTTAAGTTGACATTACCAGCCATAGCACTTGAACTAAACGCAATGACAGCAACTGTCAATAAACTAACTATTTTTTTAAACATAAAAATCTCCTAATTTTTTAAACATAAAGAAAAAAACACAATTCAGATATAAAACAATTGAACCCCAAATTTTTAAATTAAGAGAACTTTATTATTAAATCAACGATTTATGAATTTAACTACGACCAGTATACATCAATTGATATATATGTTTCAATTTATTTATGAAAAAATAATTTATTAATATATTTATAATCACAACAAGATAAGTCATAGTTTTACCTATAATTGGGATTCTTATTTTTTACTCATTTTAAAAAAAATAATTCATGCTTTATTGTTTAATCATTAATAAGTTACACAAATGAAAACACTTAAGGAATATGACTACATTGTTGTAGGTGCAGGTTCAGCTGGATGTCTACTCGCTAATAGGCTTTCCTCTAATTCTGACAATAAGGTTCTATTAATAGAAGCTGGCCGCAGAGATGACAATATCTGGTTACATGTTCCGGTTGGATATTTCAAAACCATGAACAACCCTAAGTTTGATTGGATGTATCAGCTCGAAAAAGATAAAGGACTTAACGATAGAAGGATTGACTGGCCAAGAGGAAAGGTTCTTGGAGGCTCCAGTGCCCTGAATGGTCTTCTCTATATTCGTGGAGATAGGCACGACTATGATAACTGGGAAAAGTTAGGTAATAAGGGTTGGTCTTATAAAGATGTGCTGCCTTATTTTAAAAAGTTTGAGTGCCAAGAGAATGGTGAGAATGAATATCACGGCGTTGATGGTGAACTCACAGTCTCCAACCTAAGACTAAGAAGAAAAATTGCTGATCTGTTTATCAAGGCGGCTGAGGAAATTGGGATACCTTTCAATGCAGATTGCAATGGCGAGAAGCAAGAGGGGGTTGGGTATTTTCAACAGACTACCCATAAAGGTTTTAGACGAAGCTCATACCGTTCATTTTTAAATAGAAAAATTAGAGCAAGAAAAAATTTAACGATTGTCACTAACACTCAAATAAGTAAAGTAGTCTTTGAAGGGTCAAAAGCTATCGGTGTTGACTGTATTCAAGGCAAAGGAAAATCCAGTCAAACTATTCACACCAATAAAGAGGTTGTTCTCTCGGCCGGAGCAATTAGTTCACCACAAATTTTACAGCTTTCAGGTATTGGAGATGAGGAACACTTAAGCGGACTAGACATCAAAACAATTCACAACAATCCCTCGGTTGGGAAAAATTTGCAGGACCATCTCCAGGTTAGAATGGTTTACAAAACAAATACAAGGACCTTAAACGACGAACTCAACACGTGGTGGAAAAAGGGCATGATTGGTCTTCAGTATATGCTTTTTAGGACTGGCCCATTAACGCTCAGTGCAAGCCAAGTATTTGCTTTTACCAACACCTCACTCGATGGATCAAGACCTAATATTCAATTTCATATGCAGCCTCTCAGTGCTGACAAGCCTGGAGACGGTGTCCATCCATTTTCAGCCTTTACTATGTCGATCTGTAATCTAAGGCCAGAGAGTAGAGGGGAGGTATTAATTAAATCCTCGGACCCTCTAGCTTTGCCCAAAATTGTTCCAAATTACCTTGCAACTGAGTCTGACAGGCAAGTAGCAGTTGATTCGATAAAGGTTGCTAGGAAAATTGCCAAAGCGAATGCAATTAAAGACCACATCCTTGATGAATTTGTTCCTGGCTCCTCTTATGCAAGCGATGAAGATTTGCTTGAGGTTGCAAAAAATCACTCTCAAAGTATTTATCATCCTGTCGGCACCTGCAAGATGGGGCATGACAAAGAAAGCGTTGTTGACGATCGTCTCAGAGTTCATGGAGTCACTGGATTAAGAGTGGTAGATGCCTCAATCATGCCCGAACTTGTTTCAGGAAATACAAATGCACCAACAATGATGATTGCGGAAAAGGCAGCTGAAATGATTCTTGATGACAACAATTCAAGTTTGACTAAATAGGCGATTTTATGTATTGTTTCATTTATTTTGGTACAGTTTAATGCCCTCCTCACTTAATGATTTTCGTCGAAGCAAATTATTTAGGGCAGCAGTTGTTGTTCCAATCGCGATTGCATTAATTTTTTCTTTATTTAACCTGACAGCACCGAACGATCCCGAAAAAATTTCATCGAATTTCAAACTGGGTATTGTGAATTTAGATGCTAGTGTTGAGTTACCTCTAATTTCAACGCAGGCAATAAAAACCATCTCAAGGTCATTACCCTTCAGGGTGGCATTATTTAGGACCAGTAATGCGGCAAAAGAGGCTCTCACTGAGGGCAGGGTTTCATCAGTCATCATTTTTCCAGAGGATTTCTCGGAGCTTGCCCTGGGTGAAGAAAGCATAACTGTGAAGATGATAAGCTCAGATCATTTAACGGTTGCTGAAACTCAGATCAGTAAGCAGCTCCCGTCAATATTCCAAATGGGGCTCTCTACTTTTATTTCAAATCTACGTTTAGCCAAAATAAAAAATAAACCGCCTAGCTCAAAAATGCCAATCATGATTGATAGTGAAAACCTTTATCAGGCACAAAGCCTTGCTTCAATCCCGTCTCCCTTTGTAATGAATTTTGTTACCTGGCTGACAGCAATGGTTGGGTCAGTTCTGCTTTTTCTTGCAACAAATCAGATAACTCTTCTGAATAGAGCATACGTAAGAACTGTTATTCCAATAATGACGATGGGGGCTTCAAGCTTGGTATTGGCAGTCGTTGTGACAACTTCAACTCAGCAATGGGGGTCATTCTTTATGCTCTGGCTAGTACCGTGGCTGGTTAGTGTTTGTTTGAGTTGGCATTTTCTAGGAATTTTTACAATTATTGGACTTTACGCTATGCTTGTAATCCTTCCAGCTGTCTTCTATCAATCGGTATTGAGCGGAACAATGATTCCTTTGACGGCAGCACCAGAGTGGCTAGAGCTCGTTGGAACCTGGATCCCTTTTGACTCAATTGGAAACGCTTACAGAGCAATAATATTTGAATCTGCTGGGAGTCTTCCCTACCTATGGCTTTCTGGCGCAGCTTTTATTGGGCTCCTATTAAATTGGGGTTCAGACATCTTCAGAGGCAGAATGAAAAGGCGCTGGTAGTCATTATTTTTGCTTAATCAAGTTTTTGATATCAGTTTTATATTTTGCAAGTTGAGTGCGAAGTTTCTGGTCTTGTTTATCAGTCCGCAAATTTAATACCTCAACGAGAAGGTTTTGGCTTACTGAAATATTGTGAGCATAAGTTTCTCGATAATTCTGAGCTACTAAATCATCTCTATGAGTAATATTTTCAAGAGCTAACTCCCAGCCATATTCTCTCTCAAGAATGACCTTAAGTTTTTCAATGAGAGCCTTTCGGTTATCAATCCATTGCCCGTCGACTCTAATCATTTTTTTGCTTGCTGCATTTATGAGATCAAGCTGATCTTTATTTAAACTGCCCATAAAGCGCCTTAAATTTTTTCTAAGACGCTTATAGTTGTCATTTTGATAGGTCTGCAAATTACGACTTAAGTATTCATTTTCACTCTGCAAAGTTTTAGTTTTCATTGTTTGAAGAAACTCAGCAATTTGATCATCGGACAAATCCCTGGCCATTGGTATCCCCCATAAAAGCATTCTATCTTCTAGCCTAAACCAGGACTCTTCAACATCATTAGTTATTTCCGCAATACTCTCAAACTCAATTGAGGCATCAAGAGTCAACTCTAATTCCTCAATAATTGCTAAATAATTAGGTAATTCTTCCTCCCTATGCCATTTAAAAAATGGAATTAATAACTCCTTTAAATCTTGTTTTTGCTCTCGGTTAAGGTCCACATAACTCTCGAGATACCAAGGCAATAAAAAATCAATTCGGTTGTACACAAAAGTCGTTGTGCTACATCCAACAAGGAAAATCAGAGAAAATAGTAGCGATTTTTTAATCAATGATTTCATACAAGATACAAACTCTATAAAACAAACTTTAGATTTATGTTTAAATCGTCGCTCACAACAATAAAATAAATTTACATGAGTAATCAAATTCACAACAAAAATATTGAAAGTGAAACCGTTATTACCTCGCCTATTGAGTTGAGACAACTCATCTCTGTCAGCGAGCAAGGTAAAGAGAACATTTTATCGAGTCGAAAAACAGTTGAAGACATTTTTTTAGGAAATGATGAAAGATTAATCGTCATTGTTGGACCATGCTCTATTCATGATATTAAAGCAGCCAAAGAGTACGCTTTAAAGTTGCAATCACTTCAAAAGGAAGTCGAAAAATCAATCTATATCATTATGAGGGTTTATTTTGAAAAGCCAAGAACGACTGTTGGCTGGAAAGGCTTAATTAGCGACCCAGATATGGACAACTCTCTGGATGTTGAAAAAGGTCTTCGTCAAGGACGCGAACTCCTAGTATGGCTTGCAGAAGAGGGGATCCCCACTGGGACCGAGGCACTTAACCCGATCACGCCTCAATATTTGGCTGACTTAATTTCTTGGTGTGCGATTGGTGCAAGAACGACTGAATCACAAACGCATCGAGAAATGTCAAGCGGACTTTCGATGCCAGTTGGCTTTAAAAATGGCACCGATGGAAATCTAACTATGGCTATTAATGCAATTAAAGCCTGTTCTTCGAAACAAAGTTTTTTAGGCATCAATGACCAGGGCCAGATCTCTACATTCAAAGCAAAAGGGAACAAATCTTCTCATATAATCCTTAGGGGCGGTGCTCAGCCTAACTATGATAAAGATGCTGTCGCAAATTGCGAAAAACTTCTCAAAGAAAATGGTTTATCTGAACGAATCATGATTGACTGCTCTCATGACAACTCACATCAAGACTATAGAAATCAAGGTAAAGTTGTTGAAGATATTAATAGCCAATTACTTTCAGGCAACAAATCAATTTTTGGTGTTATGCTTGAAAGCAACCTATTCTCAGGCAAACAAAAAATCTTAGAAAATAAGAATGATATGCAATACGGTGTATCTGTAACAGATGGATGTATTGACTGGAAAGAAACAGAAGAAGTAATTAGAGGTCTTTCAAAAACAATATTAATATAAAAGAGAGTTGATCTTGGTATTACTGGCCAAGAAGATCAATAATCTTTGTTGCTGTCTCTTTTTGGCGGCTCATCCATTCATGGGATGGAAGGTGTAAGGTTTTATACGCAACTTAAAACGATTACCTCTAGGTGGCCTTCTGGAATTAGAAAAGGCGCACAATTCAATTTTGAGAGTGGAAAAGACGTTTAATTTTCATCCGGCACTTCTCTAAGTTTCATTGCAGATTTTCTCTAAAAAATAGCTTTAAGAAAACAGTTGACAGCGATTAAATTTCGTATCAAAATGTTGTCTGTGTACAAACTCAAATCACGATCATGACCAGACGAAAATCAGGCGGAAGAGAAGCTCGAATTGCGCTAAGAAATGCGCCCCTAAAAGAAGAAGAAAAACCTGTCAAAGCTGGAGAAATAGGTGGCAGATATAAGCCGCTTAGTGAAAAGCAAGTTACAGCAATCGAAGCGAATATTTATCGCATTCTTGAGGAGATTGGATTTGGAGATGCAACACCACACTGCATAGAAACCTGTGTCGCGTTTGGTGCAACTTTAGGTGATGATGGAAGATTGAGAATGTCAAGAGGGGTTGTTGATAAAGCGATTAACCTTTCACAAAGAAACCTGACTCTTTTTGGCCAATCCCCAAAACACGACCTTGATTTGAGCGGCTCAAGGGTTCATTTTTCAACTGCTGGTGCGGCCGTCCTCATTGCAGATCCCGAAAAAAACGAATACAGAGAATCTGAAAGTCAAGACTTGTATGACATGGCAAGGATAGCTGACAAGTGTGAACATATTCATATGTTTCAGAGAACATGTGTATTAAGAGATATTGACAGTCCTCGTGAGATGGATCAAAATTCAGTCTATTGCGTAGCAATGGGAACTGAAAAGCATGCTGGTGTTAGCTTTACTGAATCTGAGCATGTGACTGATGCTCTTGAAATGCTCCATATTATTGCTGGAAGTGAAGAAAAGTGGAGAGAAAGGCCTTTTATAAGTATGAGTAATTGTCACGTAGTCCCACCAATGAAATTTGCAGAAGAGTCGTTAGAGTGTCTTCGTGTCGGCGTTGAGGGAGGTATGCCAATATTACTTCTTTCTGCTGGTCAGGCGGGTGCTACTGCGCCCCCATTACTGCCTGGAGTAGTATCGCAAGCCTGGGCTGAATGTCTTGGCGGATTGGTTTATGTCAATGCAATTAAACCAGGCGCCCCTGCAATCCTTGGTACTTGGCCATTTGTGTCCGACCTGAGAACTGGCTCAATGTGTGGCGGCTCACCAGAGCAAGGCTTAATATCTGCAGCTTGTGCCCAAATGGGCAACCACTTAAATCTTCCAACTGGGACGCCAGCAGGGATGACAGACTCAAAATTTCCTGACTTTCAGGCTGGATCTGAGAGGGCTTCAACGCATGCTGTTACTGCAATCGCCGGCGCGAATATTATTTATGAGTCTGCAGGAATGTATGCAAGCCTCCTTGGAACATGTCCAGAAAGTTTGCTTTTGGACAATGATTTACTGGGCGCCTCTATGAGGATGACAAAAGGATTTAGTGACGAAAGTGAAGAGTCGCTTTGCTTTGAAACCATTAAAGATGTTTGTTTAAATGACAAGGCTCACTATCTTGGCTCAGATCAAACTATTGATGTTATGCAAAGTGAATACATCTACCCCGAGCTCAGCGATAGAGACAGTCCTAATGATTGGGCAGATATGGGAAAACCCATTATTTTAGAAAAAGCAATTGAACAAAAAAAAGAAATATTGTCAGAATATTTTCCAGATCATGTCAGCGACGCAGTAGATAAAAAAATACGTGATACGTTCAATATTAAATTAACTAGAAAAGAGATTGGTCGCAAACCTCTATAGAAAAGGTCATTAATATGAAGTCACATGCACAAGTTGTAATCATTGGCGGTGGGTCATTAGGAGTTAACCTAATGTATCACCTAGGTCTAGAGGGCTGGACAGATGTTGTTTTAATTGAAAAAGGTGAGCTAACAAGTGGCTCTACCTGGCACGCTGCCGGTCTATGTCCAAACTTTAACGGAAACCATACGCTCTCTAATATCCATGAGTACACCATAAAGTTGTATGACGAAATTCTTCCTGAAAAAACAGGACTCCCTTCATCATTTCATAAAACAGGATCTCTACGAGTCGGTCATACTGAGGTCGAGGAACAATGGTTTAATAATATAATCAGTCGCGCAAACCATATTGGCTGTGAAATGCATTTTGTTTCAAAAGAAGAAGCATCAATCATCAATCCAATGATGGATTTTAGCAGTGCAAGAAACATCTTATACACCCCAAATGATGGTCATATTGACCCCACAACGGTTGTCACTCAATTAGCCCAACTTGCTAAGAAAGCTGGCGCAAAAGTGAGTAACTTTAACAGAGTCACTGATATTAATATTCTTCCTTCTGGAGAATACGAAGTCATCACCGAGCAAGGAAATATTATTGCTCAGCACGTTGTCAATGCTGGCGGTTGTTTTTCACCCCAAGTTGGGGCGATGGTTGGGTCATATGTTCCTTTAGTCAATCTTCAGCATCAGTACTTGATAACCGATAGCCACCCAGATATTGCAGCGCTTTCTAAAGAACTTCCGGTGACTCGAGATTCAATTGCAGCCTCCTATATTAGGCAAGAAGGAAGTGGCTTCTTAATTGGTCCTTACGAAACCAGAGGCTCTAAGCCATGGGCTCTGGAAGGTGTTGACTGGTCATTTGACAGAGAACTCTTTGAAGGTGATTTAGAGAGGCTCATGCCATGGCTTGAAAAGTGCATGGATATTTTTCCTCTCTTCAAGGAGGTAGGAATTAGCACAGTAATCAATGGTCTCATTACTCACACACCTGATGATAATCTTCTTGTTGGACCTGCGAAAGGACTGAAGAACTTTTGGAATCTTTGTGGTGCAAGTATTGGTATTGCCCAAGGCGGAATAGGAAAGTATTTAGCGCAGTGGATGGTTCATGGTCAAACAGAGCTCAATATGTCATCTCTTGATAGTCGTCGATTTGACACATGGGCAGATAAAAATTACTGCACAACAAGAGCCATTGAGTCCTACGAACGCATGTATGCCTACGCGGCGCCCAATGATAATCGCCCACATGGAAGGCCTATAAGGGTGAGCCCTCTGCACACAGTATTAGCTCAAAAAGGCGCAATTCATACAGTCAATACAGGCTTTGAAAAGCCATCTTGGTTTGCAACAGATGAGATCAGGGGTGAAACCTTATCCTGGGCTCACACAGAAGCGCATGAAGCCATCAAAGAGGAGTGCAAGGCAGTTCAAGACTCTTGCGGCGTTACCGACATCAGTGGCACGGCAAAATTTAAAATCACTGGAAAAGATGCCTTTGAGTTTCTTGACAAATTATCTTGCAACAAGCTTCCCACGAAAGATGGAAGAATTGGTTTGACACTTTTTCATGCTCCAAAAGGAGGCATAAGGGCAGAGCAAACGATTAGTCGTATTAGTCAAGAAGAATTTCTATTAATGGGAGCCATTGGATCTGAAGTCAAAGACTATCAGTGGCTTGAATGGCACGTCGGTGAACTCGATGTAACGATTGAAAACTTAACTGAGAAATGGGGTGGGCTTTTATTGACTGGCCCTGAAGCCAGGAATGTTTTAAGCCAATGTACCCAAGAAGATCTCAGCAATAGTGGATTTTCGTGGCTAAGCTGTAAAACAATTAAAATCGACTCAGCAGACGTTTTTGCCATGCGAGTTTCTTATGCTGGAGAATTGGGCTGGGAGTTACATATGCCAAGCTGGCAGTTAATCTCTATCTATGAATCTTTATTTGAAATGGGATCACCCTTTGGCTTAAGAGATTTTGGCGGTCAGGCTTTTAACAGTATGAGACTTGAGAAAATGTATAGAGCATATGGCGCTGAGTTTACCGAAGAGATTTCAGCGCTCGAAGCAGGAATGGATAGGTTCTTAGATCTGAGTCGTAATTTTATTGGCTCTGATAATATCAAAGAACGCCAATCAAAAGGGGTGGAAACTCAGCTAGCCTATCTGATCTTTGATGATGAGATTCCAGCAGAGTGTTTTGGAAATGAGGCT
>Ga0233429_1001694_pt1 | contig 25192 bp, 23 predicted proteins | sample SI_118_April2016_3_FD_179879 | JGI IMG/M metagenome (GOLD analysis project Ga0233429, IMG submission 179879) | Seawater microbial communities from Saanich Inlet, British Columbia, Canada - SI_118_April2016_135_MG | ecosystem: Environmental > Aquatic > Marine > Inlet | place: Canada: British...
GATGAGCCTACAGGAGCAAGGATGCTTTTACATAGCACTAAGCATTTTAAACGAATAACAGGAAATGAATATTATGAATGAAGGAGAAATAAAATAAAATGAATAAAAAAGAAATAATAACAAAGTTCTACTACGAACACCCACAAGCAGAGGATAGAATACATGAAAGTTAAACAAGCAATAAATATGTTAAAAGATTATGATGAAAATGAAGAAATCTTTTTAATGTATTGGAGTAAAGATGTATTTGAAGATTCTATGGAAATAACAAATAAAGAATGGAAAAAAATAATATTATTATTAGATGAATACAGTTTTGATAATTTTAGTTATGATTTAGTTGATGCTATTGAAACTGAATTAGAAGAAATGAGGAAAATAAATAATGACTAAAAAACAGTGGTTAAATCAAACAGTAATGTGCGATGAATGGGGAAGACCCCCATCATTGGCAGATGTACCTATGCACTATATGAGCAGAGAAGAATCGTTCAAAAAGAAAAGATTGAATGATACTGACATAATCGAACTATATAAACAATTTAAGGAAACATGGAATGATAACTGAATTTACATATACACAGGCAAAAGCAATAATTAATGAAATAGGCAGATTTGAATTTGAATACTATAAAGATGGTAAGCATGAAGAACATTATATGCTTACTGTAATAAAACCAGTTAATGGTGAAAAATATGAATCTTATGCAATAGGAACAAAAGAAGAAGCAGATAATGCATGGGAAGAATCTCTTGATAGCTATATTGATCAATGTATTATACCAGAATTACCAGAACACTTTACAAATTATTTTAATGAAGAAAGATGGAAAGATGATGCGAAAATGGATGGAAGAGGACATTCGTTAAGTAGTTATGATGGATGCGAAATGGATATAGCTGATTTAGTAATGTTTAGAATTAATTAAAAAGGAGTAAACAATGGACAAAAAAGAAAAGGCTATAATAACAGAAAAAGATTTTATGGCATATGAAAAAATTAGAAATTTAGGAGCTTTTAATATGTTGTCACCTGAAGCAAGGGAAATGACGGGATTAGACTATGATACATATGTAGAATTAGTGTCTAACTATAGTAATCTTGCTAAAAAATATTTAAATAGAAAAGATGATGATAGAAAATTTGGAGAATATTAATATGTTTAATAATAAAAAATATGTTTTAGTATCTTTATTTATATTATTTATTTGGGTTCTAATAGAAATAATTAGATATGAACTCAGTTAACAATAAAAATAAATATAAAAAAATCACAGGACATGCAATAGTAAAAATTAGTGGTAAAGAATTATCATTAATAGTAAATTCAATTAAAACAATAATCAATAACTTACAAAGTTTAAACAACCAAAATATTGCCGAATACAGTCAGATATTAAATAACTTTGAGAACATAAAGGCTGAATATGACAAAAAAGAAAAAGCGATTAACATTGCTAAAAAACTTAGAAGAAAATGATATATTTTCATCCAATCTTAATCCTGAATTTAAAGGATATGTAATTAAACATTCTCCTATGGGTACTAAAGTACAATTTATTAGTTGCCCAGATTATGCAGAAACAAATGACGATAACTCACCGCTTAAATTAAAAGAATTTTATTTAAGAAAACCTATGTTGATAGGGTCTGATATGGAAGTAAATAAAATAAACTTAGAAAAAGAAAAATAATATGGATAAAATTAAAAAAGAATTAAAAAACAATTTAGAAAAACAGATGTCTGATTTAATAAAAATAGTTAATATATTAGCTAATAAAATAGATGAACATGATGTAGATATTAAAAAACTTAAAAACAGACTAGGTATTTAAAATTTAAGCATTTAGTTACTGTTATTACAAAATAGTAGTTATACACTATTTTACTATAAAACCTCTGTTAACATAGTAAATAGCTCGAAATAAAGGTATTATAGTATTACAATGCTTATCTAAAAACAAAAAAAAGGAGAAAACAAACAATGATAGAATCAACAATGTTCCCAGTAAGAGAAATACCAGTGCCATACCCTAATTATACTATTAAAGGAGACAATGTATGCACTTGGGATAATAATAAAGAAACAGGTCACAAGCTAATTATTAGAGAAGATACTAATGAAGTAATTAGTTGTGTTACAAAGAAATATAATTTAGTAACTAATCAAGAAATAATCAATAAAGCCACTCCTATATTAAAAAAATATGAAGCTAAATTGCAAGAATGTAAGACATTCGCAAATGGGGCACGAACACAGTGGACTTGGAGATTACCTTCAAATAAACTAACAGTGACTACTGGAGATGTAATAAACCCACAAATTATTATTAAAAACAGCTATGATGCAAGCACGCAAGTAGGAATACTAGGTGGTATATTTAGATTAGTATGTAGTAATGGAATGGTTGTTGGAGATATATATGGCAAACATAACTCTAGACACACTATTTGGAACTCATCATTAAATAATGGTTGGATTCCTAACAGAGTTGAAAAAACTTGTAAATCAATATCTGAACATCTTACTTCTGATTTAAGTTTACTAAGAGATACTAAAATAAATAATAAAGATATCCCTAAAGTAATTAAACAATTACCTGAAAAAGGAGTAACTGAAATAGTAAATTACCTAGCTAACGATAAACCTGAAACATATTGGGAATTATTAAACGCAGCTACATTTGTGTTTACACATCATCTTAACAGAGATAATGAAACTACGCATATAAATGAAGCTAGGGTTTATAGCCAAATACTTAATATGGCTAAAACAGTTACAATGGCATAGATACATAATGGTACAATCACAGTTATTAAATTGCCCCGTAGTAATACCTTATTATGGGGGGAAGTTTGAGTTAAGCAGACGGCTAGTGCCTATGCTTCCTCCTCATAATAGATATATTGAAGTATTTGCAGGCGGTTTGTCAATGTTTTTTAGAAAAAAGAAAGTAAAAGATAATATAGTAAACGATATTGACAATGATATTGTAAATCTTTATATATCAGTATTAGAAGACTTTGATAGTTTTATTAAATATATTAAATTGTTACCTCGGTCTAGATACTTATTTGATCAATATAAATCTAAGATTCATAAAGCAAAGGAGATTAAAATACCCGACTACAAAAGAGCCGCAATGTACTATTATGTTATAAGAAATGCTTTTAATAAAAATCCTTATAATATACTATCTATAGGAGGTAATTCTAATTGGAAAAACAAGTTGTTAGAAGAAATTGTATTATCAAAATCTAAATTAGACGGAGTATTAATTGAAAACATGGATTTTAGAAAACTTATAGAAAAACACCATCCTACTAAAGGTGATTTATGGTATTTAGACCCTCCATATGTAATAGCAAGCGAACGTAAAGACTATTATATGCATACATTTACAATGCCAGACCATATAAAGGTTAAAGAAATATGTGATGATATTGATAAAGCAGGAGCTGAATTTATGGTTAGCTATGACGATAGAGACGAAATTAAAGACATGTTTAAAGATTACAACATAAAGGAGTTAAAAACTATATATGCAAGTAGTTCAAATAAAAAAAGTAGAAATGAGCTGGTTATTATGAATTATGTACCAAATGGATGTCAAGAAGTATTATTTTAATATAGAAGGGAACCACGCATGTTAAAAGAGCCAACAATGCAATCAAACAATAAAGAGGCTGAAAACGCAGTATTAGGTGCAATATTAAAGGGAGGGACAGAATCTTTTGAACAGGCTTCAGAATGGATAAAGAATAAAAGAGCTTTTTATTATAGATTTAATAGTAAAATATGGGATGCTATGGATCACTTATACAAAGCTAAAGACCCTATAGACACAGTCACCTTAGTTGACATGGTTAAAAAGACGGTAGATAATTATAATAACGATACTGCATATTATATAACAACATTATATGAGGAATGTCCCTTTAAACAAAATATAGTAAGTTACTCTAAGATAGTTTGGGAAAAGTTTATTAGACGTGAAGCACAAAGAAGCGCCCAAATATTAGAAAAAATAGCTGCTGATGATACTAAAGAATTAAGTGTAGTTTTACATAAACACGCTAAACTGGCAGATGAAATAGACAGATTGCAACCTAAACGTAATGAAAATATAGAAACTATTGTAGACAAAACAATAGGCTCTATTAAATCAGGAAACACTATTATACCATTTGGACTTAGATATTTAGATGCACCTGCTGGAGGAATGACTAAAGGAGAGATAACTGTTATAGGCGGAAGACCAGGTCACGGTAAGTCAACATTAATGATTAATATCGTTAGAAGCTTAGTAAATCAAGAATACAATGTATTATTATTTAATAGAGAAATGTCTAATAGTGAAATGATGAAAAAGATTATAATAATGGAAAGTGAACATCTTAAATATGATAAAATTAGAAAACACGAATTAAATGGAGAAGCTAAGCACTTATCCAAAATACGTAATAAAATTATTAATAAATATGAAACATTAACAATGTTTGATAATGTTAGAACTTTAGAAGACAGTATCTCTGAAGTACGTAAACATAAACCTGATGTTATATTAGATGATTATATTCAACTAATTGATATGGGAAACCCTGGGGATGGAAGAAGATTTCAGATAGAACGTATAATGTATGAATATAAATGGTTAGCTAAGCAAATTGGATGTAGTGTAATATTGATTAGTCAACTAAACAGGGAGATTGAGCGTAGAGACGACCCTATCCCTAAAATGTCTGACTATTCAGAATCAGGAGTTATTGAGCAAACTGCAGAATCCGCATTGTTTGTTTATTATCCATATGCAGTTGATCCTTCTATTGAAGATGTATATGAATCTAGAATTATATCAGCTAAATCAAGATACGGTACTATATCGAGGTTTAACATAGGATACAATGGTAATAAATGTAGATTTTATGATACCGCTAGAGAAGCAAGGGATAAAGACGGCAAAGATGCTAAACCTTGGTAAATATATGTTGCCAAATATTACAATTTCTAATAATTTTACTGAAGAATGTGGAATGTGTTCCACAGATATACTTAAAAAGAAACACTATACATATATTTCACCATTAAGCATGTCTAAATTAGAAATATGTAATGATTGTGCATTAAGAGAATACTATGGTACTAAAAAAAGAAATGCTAAAAGATATGAAAAAGACTTAGATAATGACGAGTTATTTAAACGTAAATTCTCATTAAATAAAGATAAACAATTTAAAAAAGGCACAGTTATAAAAAGAAATGAATCCGAAATTAATGAAAACAATCCAGATGTATGGTGGGACAGTTGGTAATCATAGGTATTGACCCAGGCAAAAATGGGGGAATCTCTGCTTATGATGGAGAGAATATACTATTTTGTAAAGCATGCCCAGATACACCTAGAAAAATGTATTTATACATTAAAAAAATACTTGAAATATGTAAAAAGAATAAAATACACAAAAGTAAAGTATTAGTTTATATCGAACATGTACATGCTTTCCCAACAGACTCAACCCCTAGTGCCTTTAAATTTGGAACTAACTTTGGTATGTGGCTAGGAGTAATAAACTCTAACAATCTAAAAACAAAACAAGTCATCCCTAGAATATGGATGAAGCACTTTGGCGATCTACCTAAAGTAAAGTATGAAAGAAAAAAGCTGTTAAAAGAAATAGCACAAGATATGTTTGAAGAAATAAAAATTACATTAAAAACCGCAGATGCAATATTAATAACAAAATATGGATATGAATTTGAGGCGGAGCAGGATTAGTAGTAAAAACAGTTTGTTTTCCAACATAATTGGGGACTCCTTTCTATTCACGTTTTTACTAGGTTACCTGTTCCGCTTTAATTATAATTAATAAAAAAAGGAGACAGTGTGAGCAAATCATCTATTGAAATGATTGAAGAAGTATTAAAAACAAATTTAAAAATGGTTGAAATTGTTAAATCACAAAACAAAGAAGAACAGTCAATAACAGTTTATTTAGTATGTAAAAGTTTAAACGAAATGTCTGGGAATATTATTAATATGTATAGTTTTATTAAAAGTTAAATACCCTGTGTTAAAGACTCTAATGCTTTCTGTAACTCAGGTGTTAAAATAGATTGAGTCGCCTTCTTAGCTTTCTTTTGTATTTTTTTAGATTCAGCAGTTGGGTATAATCCAAGTTCTTGATGCCAAGCCCATCCAATTCTACCTTTTTGAAGCTGAGGTATATGCCTACCAACCGCTCTTCCAGCAAAAGTATTTAATAATCTAATTTTTCTTGCCAAGTCTTTAGACGGGTCTGATTCATATCTTTTTTCAAGACCACCAATAAGGTTTAATATTGAATCATCGTCTAAGTTAATTAAATCAAGCATTACTCCAAGGTCAAGTAAATCTGACATAATTGGCCCCCCAAATGTAGAGATTATTGGCCCTTTACCATAAAAGGCTTCTTCAATTTCCTCTTCATCACCAGTCATTGCAATGGCAAATTGTTTTATTCTTGTTGCAGAATCATGTTCTATTAAATTAGAGAAATCTAGACCAGTCAAAGCAGAAGCTATTACAGGAGCTCCAAAATATGCAATAGCGAGCCTATATGCTTTAGATAATCCTTGAGCATCTTGGCCTGGCAAGAGCTTACCAGATTTAACATCATGCTTAGCTTCTCTCATTATTCTCATATTACGTTCAAAAAACTCAAAACTATAATGTTGGAACTGTCCTAAAAACTTACCAACCTTAGTCCTCAATAACCTACTTTTTGAATATTCTGCATAATCAAAATGATTCAATATAACCATATTAACTGCATACTTACGGGACTTATTTTTTATAATATTCTGTATTTGTTTTTCACTATATTTAGAATTCTTTTTTATTAAAGTTTCTCTATATTTTGGCCCATCTAACCAATCATACATTTGTGCAAACGCTACTTTAAACGTATGTCTACGATTGCTATTCTCAGCTTTTCTATGTAAAAATGATGCTTTGCCAGCAGCCCATCCCATTTTATCTGCAGCTTTTTCTATATAACTTTTTTTAACAAACTCATATTTGCCCGTTTGCTCATTATATTGTTGTCTTTTAAATGTAGAAGCTGGTGCGGATAATTGACTTTCCATTAACTGTGGAGACACATCTTCATATAACAACCCAACTTTTTTAAACTGTTCATCTATCGAAGATTCACTAATATTCAATCTATCAATAATTTGTTTAGACCTTCTTACTTGAGCTGGCCCCCACTCTACATAATCAAGCAATCGCTGTGTCCAGTTTCTTACGGCACCTCGGGGATTTATTCCCAACTTAGATATAAACTCAAAAGCAAGAACCGTCCTCATCAAATCTCTTGTTTTGGGGGAAACACTTGCATCACCATTAGTTGCCGTATGCAAATTTTCTACATAATTAACCAAAGATTGACCATATCCCTTTGCATCACCATCTGTTTTATATATTTTCTCAATAGAAGTAAGTCCATCTATCATGTGCTTATCCATAAATGCAGTATAGTTGAACCTATTTACATCATAAATATAGTTAGTAATAGAATTAAGAAAGTTTTTACTATATTGATAATCTTCACCCCTGTGCTTTACATGACCATCGACATAAGAAGACATGGAATCTATAATTTGTGTTATAGTTCTACCTTTTTTATTTTTAGTATATGGATTAGAAGAGGTATGTATTTCATCGAAATATGGCATTAAACCATCCATAAAATCTATATGCAAATCTCTTGTATAATGTGGGAAAAACCCAGTCTCATAAGATGGCATAAGTTTAGAACGAAGTTTATCTTGAAGATTCTTTATTTTTTGATTCCCAAGTTTACTACCAGTACTTGACTCTATCCGAGAAACAATACTATCAATACGGGCATCTACACCATTTCTCAACCTTGAATATAATCCATCCATTAATGTTTTGTATGTAAGAAGAGCCTTATACATATCGCTTGAAATCGGTGAGCCATCTGGAAGAACCGCAGAGACCAAATCGTTCGGATAAAGTTTAACGCTATCTTCTCCATTCCTAATTTTATCCTGTTGTTTCTTTGGAAGAGAATTAAACTTATCTTGCTCTATCTTTGGTAAACCACTTGTCCAGACTGTTTTTCCATTAACTTCCTTAGAAGTCCCTTCTACGATATACAATAAATCATCATATACTTTTAAATATGTATCACTTACAAGAGAATCCATCTTCATTCGTATTTTAGAAATAGAATCAACATTTGGAACTTCACCATTTTGATATTTTATAATTTCACCTTGAAGAGAATCGTCAAGTTTTTGTAATTCTTTTTGTGCTTTTCCTCTTCTTAATCCATTTTTTGTTACTATACCCCGAGTTAAAGACTCATCCTCAAGACTTTTAAGCATTTCCATCATTAAATGTTTATCATGTGTTTCATGTGACCTAAAATAGAAATTAGATAACTGCATATTACGAAGAACATAACCAACAACTGGGTCTTTCTTACCATAATGTGAGGTCTGCCAGAATGTTATTGCAAACTTATTGTCTAAAGTACCATTATCAATCAATTTGTTTAATTCCTTAAGTCTATACTTAAATGAATTTAGCTGCCCTTTAGTTATATCTATATCACGAGAGCTAATTTCATCTAATCCCATTAAAAACTCAGTCTCAACCATTCTAAAGGCAGCTTCATAAGGATTCCTAAACGTAGCTTTTGCCTTTTTGGAATTAGACCAGGTTATTATCTCATCGCCAAGTTTTTTAGCATTAATTAAACATTTTCCAGTAGCAGCCATCTATGATCCTCCACAATTTTCTATGTATTTTTTTATAGATTCTTCACTTTTTTCAGTTTTGTATCTAAATAAGTCTTCAGCAGATTCCAATTCATTAGAAATCCTTACAACCTCTTTTAATTTCTTAATATTATATTGTAAATTAGGCTCAAGGCTTCTTCCACTAAAGAACCCATCACCCGATTTCCCACCGTTAAGTATATAAATTGGATTATTCTTTATTCTGCTAATAAGGACACTGTTCCCGTCTTCCATTACACCGCTTGTAAGGACATCACTTACCATCGCTTTCAAATCTTTTTCTATTGTAGCCCTTGTTGCTAAATACTCTATCGGATTAATTACCCTATTGCTAATCATATCAGACTTTAATCCATTCATAGTATCCATATACTTTTTAAACTCATCAGTCCTACCAGCAAGCTCCATTATATCACTATAAAAACTAAGATAATTATCATTTATTGGTTTAAAACCTGCACCTGTTCTACTTGTACCACGAGCCCATTTAATACTATCAAAATCGCCAAGAACACGGCTAAGGCTCTCACCAAAATTAGGTATTCGTATATTCTCAATGGAGAACCTAAGACCATCACCTATGTCAACAGTAAAATCTGGGTCTGTAAGATTTCTCATATCAAACTTATTATCCATAAATCTTCTTTGATTGGCTTCTGTAATTTGAAGCATTTTCAATAAACTCTTAGATTCAGAAGCTAATGTACTCATGGGAGTTATTCTGCTATCATCATAAGACCTCTCATTAGCCATCTTTGTAAGAAATTGGTATCCCCTTTTATATCTGCCAGTTTTACCATAAGGCATAGGAATCAACTGCCCATCCTTAATACCTATATTAAATGGATTTCTTGGTGAGTTCATAAACTCTAATATAAATGCGGGGCCGCCATGGTCAGCCCATCCTTTTTTCAACATTTCATTTTCTATTTCATAAAACATTGTTAAATCTGACATATTTCTCATAAAGTCTAATTCTGCTCTTCCTAATACAGACTTTTCATCGTACTTGCGTATTTCTCCAAGATTAGTGTAGTTACCATAAAACATTTTTCTAACATCTTTTATAGATTGCAAAAACTTCCGATTAGCTTCATCCAAATTACCAGATGATTTCATCAAGTTATCAATAACATAATTTTGGACTATACCTTCTTTAACCTCACGACCCTCGACTGGGGTAAATGTAAACCTTGTTAAATCTTTAGATTTGTAAGTTTCCCAATATTTATCAGGAGCAAGCTCTCTAACTCTATCATTCACAGTATTTTTAGTTTCTCGAATTTTACCAATAATAGCCTTCTTAGCCTTATATGAAAGATTGCTATTATTTTCTGTCATAATTTCATTCTTATTCAGCTTGGCAATGTAATAAGCCGCTGAATTATAATCACCAATAGTCTTCATTATATTGTTCTGCATAGCATCAACAGAACCAGAATACTCACTAATCTCACCAGACATTAACTGTTGATACCAAGAGTCCATCTGTCCAGTCATTATGTTAGTTACACTACTATTACTAAGAACACTTTTAACGTCTCTGCTTTCAAATACATCAGCTTCCCATAATGGCCTTAAAGACCTCTCTAATACACTACCACGTTCACCCATATATATAGCATTTGCATTGCCCCTTATATTCACACCAGAACCATCAAACATATCAGATGTCGGAATATATTGTTTCTTTTCCTTCTTGCCCTTCATGTAAGTCTTAGACTTTGGATTAAACATTGCTTTAAACTGTTCATTATTATAATAAGGTTTCCCACCTTTATCCTTTCTCCACCTAAGCTTATAATATAACGATGAGCTTAAATCTTTATTAAAATTAAAAAACTCATCAGCAACAGAATACATATCTTCATACCCAAGAGACTTGTTTTCCCCACCCTTTGCAAATGTTTTCTCACCAGACACATTAAGAAGCTTACCATATTCTGACATTAATGTCTTAATCATATCTTTTTCAAGGTCTGTTAATGTTTCTTGCTCATTCCCATCTTTATCAAATTTTCTAAATATTCTAATCCTTTTAGAATTAGATTTTTTTCTTACATTCTCTCTTGAGAACCCGACACCAATCTTTTTCACTTCACCTATTGTAATACTTTCTTCTAACGTTGGAAATAAATATCTATCGCTCCAATTGCGTATATTACCCATAAGTTCAGTATTGACTCCACCAGCTAAATCAATCATATATTGAGTTTCTAAGGTACCCCTCGTATATGAATCGAGATTATCAAAATCTACAACAATCCTATATTGACCCCCCTCTGGATTGGGAGTATATAACAATACATTAGGGGATTCATCTCTACCCTCTCCTTTAAACTTATCTAATAAAGCGGGGTCTTCGGGCCCTTTTGTAGATAGGTTAGCAAGATACTGCAATTTTCTTGGTATATTCTGAACAACACCAATAGCTTTTTTAGACAAAACTGCATTAGAAGACATATCCCATATATTATCAACAATTGCCTTTGATTCCATTCCCCAGCTAAACTTTGATTCAACCTTAAATTGTGACGGGTCAACTCCTTGCACAAACATATTAGAAGTTCTACTTACATGGTCAAACATTTCTTTTGAATGTCCATAGAAATAATCGACCTTATCTGCATCATAATCACCTTCAAATATATTAACCACATCAAGGCTATTAACAATTACAGCCCTACCATAAGACTTTGGTAAAAATCCCTTTAATCCAAGTAACATCATATCATTGGGTCGAGTTCTTGGCTTCTTATTGACAATAACACCTATCTGAACACCTTTATCAATTTTTCCAACAGACTTATCATATTCAATTACATCATATAATGTGCCTAAATCAAACTCTGTTCCAATAATAACTTCCCAATCTTTCTTCCCAAACAATTCTTCACCAGTATATATCTTCTCACCATCAACAAACCTCATTTCCTTACCATCTTTAATTATGTTGGTTACAGACGTATTTCTTTCATATTCAGACATCATCATTTCGCCACGCATTTCCATCTTGCCATCTGAACCAACAATCGTAGGTTTAGCCCTATAAGAAGCATTTGGAGATTGTATCAAATAAGCCTGTCCTCCATAATTGGACTTTATACCATTCTCCAATTCAATAGAAGACCTTTTGCCGTTTAGCAATGAATTTATAAATACATTATATAGCTTATTTTTAACAATTGCATCACTATAAGACATAGGATTAGCATCTTTTGTTAATGAAGAAAAGAACGCTAAATTATTAAGATGAGAGCCACCACCAGTGGTTGGGTCTATGCCCATTCCATCCTCACCAAAAGACAATGCAATAAACTTACGCAATCTAATCGGGTCTTCCATTAAACTCTGCATACTCTCGATAGAAGTGTTTAAATCTCTCTCAAAAGACTTTCTAAAAACACGACCTGACTCTTCATTGTTCATATAATTAAAATCACCTTGAGATTCAGCTGCCGTTTTTAATACTTTATCAGAATCAGGTCTTAATCCAAGAGCGTCAATTGGAATCTTTCGTATTTTCTGAGACCCTATTTTTCTTTCAGTATTAATTCTGTTGTAAGACTGGTTTATTAAACTTGAATCAAGTCCATCTTTGGTTGTTTTCCCCTCGTTAAACATTTTCGCACCAGAAGAAGCTAGTAAAATATCAAGATCACTATTCGTTTTAAAGAATGTATCCAATGCTTCGCTATAAACAAACAATGTTTTACCCATCAATAAGGGGCCAGACCTACCACCAGAAACAATGACTGGTTTAAATGGATTTGTAGAGTTGGGATCATTACCCATCATTGCATGGCCATATCTCATCATACTTCGGCTAACAAACGCAATGCTATCAAATGATGATACTTTACCATGAGCATCAGATACCATGTTACTTAAATCCCAATCTTTGCCTTCTATTTTAAGCTCTTTTAGAACACTTTTTATTTCTTTATCAATCGTTGCATATTTAACATCATTCCAGATTGCAACTCCAAACCCATTTTGTTGAAATATCTTGCGAACAGCGTCGTAAGACTTCATATCACCAAGAGAATCTTTGTATAACGTCATAATGCTATGCAACATATTCCTGTCACTTTTAACAAAGTTTTTTGAATCATACAATTTTATACGACCCATGGCTTTATCCATATTCATTTCAGAATTAAGAAACTCTTCCAACTTCTTTATAGACTTTTTACCAGACAACATATCTGCAAACGTTAATTGGGAAAGAGCAACATTGTAATCCCAGTCGGAAGGCCTTTGTGTCTCATCCTTCATTTTATCAGATATTCTTCTTATCCTCCCCTTGACACTCTCACCGATATTATCATTCTTTAATATCTTATCTGCAAATTCAACATAAGGTTTATCTATCTTCTCTAAATGTTCTTTTGCTATGACTATTGGAGAAGTATCCCTCGACACTTGCATTAAAACCATTCCGTCTTTATGATCAAGTCCAAACGATGACTTTTTAGAAGTTATTAATCTTTGTAATATTTCCCTATGATTTCCAATAGATTCATTTTCCAATTTTGGCAAATCTCTTGACTCTCCAAATATATCAAAAAACCTTCTTTGTACACGACCATTGTACAAGTCATAAGAGACGGCATCTCTTTCCATCACAACATAAGGTAAATCCCACTCTTTATATAATGTAGATAACCTTGTTTGTTGCTGAAATGTTTCTTTTTCAGTTATTCTACTTATCTCATATTTAAATGAATTAACTCTAATAGAGGTATATTGAGAAGGAACTAATTTAACAATGTCCCTTGCTATGTCTTTCTTAAACGATAATTGCTCTAACTTCGGGATATCTGAATATTTAATCCAATCACCATCTTTTTTAATGGATATTCTCTCTAATACTTTATCAACAACTCTGCCAATGGGAGCCCCGACTTCATCAATACCAGTCTTTTCAAAACTCTCAACATCCAAGAAATCTTCTTGCAAGAAGAGCTCCTTCATTAATTTCTTCTTAATCTCTTTACTCTCTGGAGCATAATCTAATCCATCAAAATTGTATTTCTCTAAAAAATTATTAAGTCCAAATCTTAAACTTGACTCTACATCATAAGCACTGTCGTAAGCAGCTCGAGCAGCGTCTTCATGATTCTCATACATAGACTTAACATATTCGGGAGTAAATCCTTCTCTTTGAATCTTAGTGTGCAGTCTTTCTTCTAAATCTTTTGTAAAAGCTTCCATATTAACATCCCAGCCATTGGAAGACTTTTTATTATATTTTATTACACCTTGAGATATTAACCAGCTTTCAACATCCCTCGAACCGCCTTCCATTACATACTGACCAAGAGAATTACTAAAACCAGTATCAGTAGGCAATGCATTTATAAACTCTAGAAGTCTCGATTGAGCGGAAACATTTTCATCCCCTTTTTTGCTAATATCAAGTAAAACATTTATCTCATTCCCATTTATGACTTTTCTTTTTCCAGCAGTTTCAATTAATCCACCGCTTTTCTTAATCAATCCACGAACCCAAAGATTGTATTCAATAGCCTGATCTTTATATCCATGTTGGACAAAATTTTCATCAATAAGAGACATTTTAAAACCCTGAACGCCAGATTTCATATCTGTATTAAACTCAGACATCCCAGACTCAGTAATTGACATAAATGCAGATATTTCATCAACTCTAAGACCGCTTTTACCAATCTTATCTCTAAGTATGAAATTCATAGTGTCTTCATGCAACCATGGAGGCATAGACTCAATATCTAATCCATTTTTACTTAAAAATCCTAATAATTCCTCTGCCTTTTGGCTGTCAATATTAACCCTATCAACATCTTGGGACTTCTCATATCCACCAGAAATAGATTGTAACATTAATATTTTTCTTAATGACCTCTTTAATTCTGGGCCTCTCTTCTGTTGCTTTATATCTGGAGTCCCCTCTTCAAATGTAATATTTATATTATCCACACTTGTTCTCAATAAAGGCTTTTCACCAGTTACACTTGAAATTAATCCAGATTCATTCATATAACTAATTAATTCATCCCTATTGATAGTTTTTGGAGATATATCAAATATATCAGTGATTCTTTGGGCAGAACGGATAGCGACGTTTCTTCCCAGAATTGGAATATAATCATTTGCAGAGCCAACAAATGTAAAACTATCTGCGTAAGACATTTTATTTGGGAAGGAATCGTTTATTTCATTTTCAGCCCCTTCTATTTCTCTATAAATCTTTTCTATCGTGCTTAATGTTTTAATCTCTCTTACTTGTTTACCAGCTGGCATCCTTTTGGTATTTTGCATTATTGCAGAAGTAGTTGTTGATATAATACCAAATGCATCTAATTTTTCAGAAAGTTTCTCTTTTGCTAAAACTCCACTTAATATTTCACCATCAGCCCCTTTAATAAATGACAGTTCTCCTCTTCCAGCCATGTCGTATATTTCTTTAGGAATCGTAATAGAGTCTGGAACTTGATATTGAGTTTTACCAGACTTATCCAACCCCTTAACAATTCCTATTTCTTGAGCATCATCTGAAAGCCTTGCTTTCTCAATAACATCTACAAGGTTCTCCTCAAAACCCTTCGTACTCTCAACACTTAATTCGTCAAAATATCTATCATATTCATTTATTGTCTTTAAACCAGTCTCAGTCTCAAATTGTTTAACAATCTCCTTTGCATCATCTACGCTTATATTATCTTTTGACTTCATATATTTAAACTGTTTTTTCATCTTATCATATATTCTATCAAACTTCGTATTGCCTTGAACCTGTACGCTTATATCCCCTTCTCTAAGTGGTACTTCAACAAATTCACTAACATCACTACCAATGGTCTTTTCGTGGAATATTCTAATAGTTTCTTTATTCTTCTCTGGATGAATACCCCCTGTAAACCTACTTTCAACATTATTAAACGAAGGTATATCTGTTAATTGTCTCGTTTCAAATCCAAGTGTACGCAAATTATTACGCAATTGATTCATTCTTGTAGAGTTTAAATCAAACCTCGATGGATTCTTACCATGCTGTAAGAACGCACCTATAAGGAAATGTGGGAGTATATCATTTATATCTGGCTCATATCCACTAATAGCCATCTCTCCTAATGTATGTGTATTAAATAATATACCACCAAATGCCATTCTCATCCAATTCTTGCCAATATTTTCAGCGCCTTCTCTAGTAGCCCACTTTATCATTTCCCTACCAAAAACTTTTCTTTGAGATTCTAAATATTCAGATAAAACAGCCTTAGACTCTTCACCAAATACATCATCCAACTTCTTAATTAAATCGCCAGTGGCAATATTGGTTGATAATCGCTTTTCTCCCCTTGCAAAAGTAACAACCTTAGAACCACCCTCAATATTGGAAAGTGATTCACCAAAGAATTTAGCATGAGCCGATAATTGGTCTTTAGTCATTTTCTTATATGGAGATTTACCACCAAAGGCGGCTTTTAGTCCTTGCTTAAAGTCTGGATACCACTTAGAACCCTTACCAACGGGGTTCAACCATTGTATTTGTGAGAAGGCAAGACCAGTAGCGGCTCCCCAAATTGGTGCAGTCCAATCAAAATGATTATCCTCGATCATTGACACACCCTCAAATATAGTATCTATCATGCCAAACATGAGGGCATCGTTCATCGCATGACCAGCGACTCTTGCAAATACAGGATTAGACTTAGCAATACCCCTCTCTGCCATTAATCCAATAAAATCTTGTATTGGTCGTTTAGTATAATTATCACCAAACATTCTTTTAATTGCAATAGATTCTTTTTGAGTAATATTACCAAGTCTGACTGCATCGTCTGTATAATTTACTAATAAGTTCGTAGCCTTCTCGTCGAAATGTTTTGCAAAATCCTTATTTATCTGAGCCTTATGTGCAAGCTTTTTATAATGTCCTATAATTTGCTTTGATTGTTTTTTAGAAACACCCTCTTTTACACCTCTTTTCATCATACCTTTGGCAACAGCTTCAAGAGATTCAAATCCAGCTTTTCTTATAAATGGTTTAGCAACTAACCCAACTGCCTTCGCACCTATTTTTATAGGAGCCCCACCAATGAACCCAGCTAATCCACCAACAGCAGCGGCGTATTTAGCAGGAGTACTTTCAAAGTCGAGATAATCTTCTTCCTTTACAAATGCTCCAGGCACACCAAATAATGCAGTATCCATCGCAGACCACAATCCGACACCAACTGCATTTAATATAGAACTATTACTTTTTACTGTCTCTAATGGGAATATTGGAGTTCGGCCTCCACCTCTAAAATCCGCAGTCGGCCGTGCAGTCTCAGCAACGTTAAACTGATTAATCCCCCTTTTTTGTAAGATCGAATCTATTTGAGAGTCAGATACAATTGTGCCTCTACGTTCAAGCTCTTGCCTGACCCTTGTAGTTAGGTTATCTGTTGGCATATTGTTTATTCGTAAGGGATATTAGGGTCACCAAACTGTTTTAATTGACCTGAAAAATAATCATAATCTTCTAATCCGGATATTGCCTGTGGAGGAAACGGAGGTTGTGTTGTTACAGCGCCCGCCTCAGCCCCTAATAATCGTAATGCTTGACCTGTAGCCACTCTTATATTATGTTTATTTCTTTCTAATCCGCTTTCATTCATAATTTCTTGAGCTAGCGTTATTATCTTCCCTTGAGTATACTGAAATTGAGCCTCTTCTCTATTCTTTATTATCTCTTTGCGAAGGATCGACAATTCTTCTCCTAGCCGATTATACTCTTTTTCGTCAACTTGGAAACCCTGTCTCTGAAGACTAGACTGTTTAGCTCTTTCCGCCATAATGTCACGAGCCCTATTAGATTGTTCTTGGATACTTTTCGTCCAATCTCCGAATGATATAGATTCTCCAACCATATTCGTCACAGCTTCAAAGTCAAGATCGCCAGACTGACCTGATGGAATGTCATATGATATGTCTACTCTAGGTGCATATATGTCTCTCTGTATACCATACTCACCAGTACCTATTTCTGAAACTTCAGATTCTATATTAGACAATGCATCTAATGCTTGCGATATGCCACGAAAAGAGTCATATGATAAAGACTCTTCTACGTCATCATAAATTATGTCTCCATTTGATTTAACTCCACCATATAAGGCACCTAAATTAGTAAGGCCTTTAAGGAGAGACGTTTGAGACTTGGGGTCTCTTTCGGCTCCTCTCCAATAATCATACTGTTTAGATACTTTTCGGCCTAAAGTAAAAGCCATTTCTTCTCCCATTTGTTGTTGCTTAGGATTATCGCTTTCATAAAGGCTAACCATGTTGTATATATTAACAGCTTCCGCCTCCGTCATCCCTCCTAAATTTACACCTTTTCTACCAGATTTAAACTTCTCTATTTTACCTCCGTCATCCCTTTCAATAAAAGCTAAAGACCTAGTCCTTGCATATATAGAACCAGCATCTCGGCTCATAGATTCTAATGAGGCTGACCTAGCTGCTTCTATAGCCGTCATTGCATCTTCTCGCTGTCTACCCTCTTGTCTAAACTGACGTTCGGATTCATATTGTAAAGCACCTAATGCAATTTGCATTTCGCCTAATCTTGTCTGCCTTTCGGTAGATACAACGTCCCTGATAACGCTTAATACATCAGACATTCCTACATCAGCCATTTTTAACCTCCAAACATTCTTGTAATATCACTTTTCCCCCATCCTTCAGCGCGATATTCTTCTAAATCTGCTTCTAATCTTAATCGTTCTTGTTCAAGGCCAGATTGCTCTCCACCATACCATTCTTCAATACCCATTAACTTTTCACCTAAGACATCCTGCAATCCTTGAGATCCAAACCCATAGTCTTGTCTGGCCCTTCTTTTCCCCATTTGAGTCATTTGGTTGGCACTTCCTGAAAAAGCCATTCCAGACTGAGAAGCCGTTTGCTGTCCTTGCATCCCTATATCATATAAAGACCTTCCAGTCTGAGCTCCAAGTTGGCCCATTTGAGTCCCAAACTGCTCTTGGGCTAACCCAGTCTTCATCCCATAAGCTTCTGTCAGCTGTTCCCCAGCTCCACCAAGAAGGTCTATCTGCTGTTGGGTATAATCATATTGACGCCTAGCTTGTTTCCCCCTGCTCTGGCCTTGATACAAGCCAGTTGCGAGAGTAGTTCCCACACTAATAATGCCTAGAGCTACAAAAGACATATTACTTAATTAACCTTTCCATTCATAATATCTATTTCATTAAAATCTTCAGCTATAACTTCTTTTTCTATTTTACTAATATCTGTTTCTTTAGTAGCGTGTATAGTTACAAATACACAATCTTCATTGCAATATATAATACGCTTAGTGCCAGGCTGTGTAATATTATAATGCGGAGCCTTTATCCTTCTAATACCATCTTCTGTAAATATAGTCATATCTCCTCTAAGTAGGAAAAATGGATGTTTAACTTTGTGTATTTTAGTAATTAAAAGCTCTCCTTTGGGATTAAATATCTCTCTAATATACAATCCATCTGCAAATAAATGCTTTAATGGATTAAAACGACCTATCTCTTCAGCCGTCTTTAATGAGTCATCTCTCTGCTTAATTCTATCTTCAACTTTAACTATTTCTTCTCTAAACTCCTGTTTCGTATATTGAGGAGGAATAAAGTCAAATGGCTTCTGCAGAGACTTGACAGACTGCATATACTTAACATAAGACCACGCTTCATCAAAAGAAAAAGTATGATCTATATTAAGTTTTTCAGTTAAATCGTTAAACTGTTTTTTAGCGTCTTGTCTATTCATTTAAAAAATTAGGAGCTATTAAAGACGAGGTTGCTGTTCTTGGAGTCCTATATGGCTCTGGAAATAACTTTGATAATATTCTACCAGACCTTTTCTTTCCTATTTGACTAATCCACTTAGCCTGCTCACCTGTTTCCATATTAAACATTGCCTCTTGATTGGCTAATTCCATATTACCATCTTTTATAGCTTTAAACATTTTTGGCAAGTTATTTTTAGTAGCACCTTCGACCCCCATAATATATCCGATCTCTGTTAAGGCACCCCTCTGATCTTTACTAAGCATATTCCAAGATTCCTCGCCAAGAAAGTTAGAAACTCCAGACTCAGACACTGATATGCTACCCCTCATTCTTTCAACCGCAGTGCCAAATTCAATAGATGTTTCTCCCCCTTGCAAAGCAGTTCCAAATCCAGAGGCCGGTCTTACCTCCCCAGTCGCCATAACCGTATCGGAATAAACTCCTCCCTCAGCTCCCCCAGATTCCCAAAATGCCATATTTTCAGACTTAGCTATGTTTCTTTCAAAATCGCTCATACCAGCTTTTATACTTGGTATTTGAAACATATCCCTATAATCAAATTTCATAGAACTTATAATCCCATCTTCTACTCTCCCTTGATGTTTAAGTGCTTTACCCTCAGATGTGGCGGGTTCAATGGCTGACGTGCCTTGACTCATTAATTCAGTTGTTGCCTTCAATAAGTGGGCCTTTGGTACCTTTAAAGCAGATTCCTCTGCCCTGTCTCTTAACCTTCCAAACACACGACCTTCCTTGCCACCCTGAAAAAGACCTTTCTCATCAGTAAGGTTTTCTTTAAGATTTTCCCAAGAACCTTCAAGGTTTTCTTTAAGATTTTCCCAAGAACCTTCTACTGTTTGAGTCTTGTCCCCAGCTTTCGTATCAGTAGTCTTGTCCCCAGCTTTCGTATCAGTAGTCTTGTCAACAGCTTTCGTATCAGTAGTAATGCCTGGTTTTTCTAAACTAGATGGATCACTATACTTTGTTTCTATACCTATGGACTCTTGATATCCTATTGCCCTCATGGCCTCAGGAGATATGTTTCTGCCAGTATAAGCACTTTTATAAACATCCTTAGTCCTTTTGTCGAGACCAATTCTTTCACCAAACTTACCTAATGGTTGATATTCTTTTTTCTCTGTTATTATACCAGGCAAAGACGAAGCATCCTTCTCAAATTGTTTTTGTTCTTTTATACCAGATATGTCTCCAGCGAGTCCAATTATAGAACCAATAGAGGCACCTATCTGTCCGTACATAGCACGTTGTCTCTCCCCTTTACGTTCACTAAATTCTTTAGAATACTCTAACCCACCTATTTTGCCTACAGTGCGTTTGTATTCACCGAGTTTTTTCCCAAGTGTTTTATATTTTGATAGTGATGGCATATATATACTCTTATGTAATTTAATGTTTATATTTGTTTATTTCAAGCATGTTATTATTTAATAATCCCAGATTCTTTAAGTACTACTAATATCTCATTAATCTTAGAAGACAATGATGCTACAGCAGATTCAAATTCAGCAACAGTGGCCACTGTGTCTGAGTCAGAGCTATTATTTACAACTCCAGTCGTATTTGATATAATATCGCTAACAGATGCATCAGTATTATCTTTTAATACAGATATTGATTTAGATGGATACCTGTTTTCCTCTTTTTTGTGGTACAACACTCTCACTTGCTTTGACATTGTCATGGATATTATTTTACCGGTTTATTCCTGTATATAATAGAAATATCATTTATTTCAAAATCCGACCCAGCTGACGATGACAAGTGTAACTGAAAGCTATATATATTATTAGCCTCTGACATTATAGTTGGCTTTAATTCTGCATGATGCCATACTGTCAAGTCAGTTTTATTTAACAACGGAGATGTATCCGATGATCCGCTAGGAGTCCCATCAGCATTTGTTTGTAAAAAATTATAATATGTGTTACTGTCTCCATTAATACTATATTTAAGAACTAATGCGCTTGCGTCCCCCTTATAAGAAATACGAACTCTATACACTTTCTTTCTTTGAGCGGGTTGTCCAAAATCTATATCTTTTGTAATAATTTTAAAATTAGTAGTCGATGCATCAGGCGTAGAATCCCATTTGAGAATATTATTACTGTTATCTGCAAATACTAAATCGTTATTCCAATCTACAATAAAATTCGTTAACTTCTCATCAGGTATAAACGTGTCGTCTTGTGCTTTTACCCAAGATCGTGTAACCATATCGTATAAATACGCAGTCCCAGTCCCTCCCTGGTTGCTACAGTCTTCAACGACAATCAACTGCCTTTTCTTTGGAATATATCCTATCATTGGTGTAAGATTGGCGAATGATTGCCAAGTAGTATCACTAATTACTTTCTTACCATTTTTTTCAAGTAAATTCGTAACAGATTGACCATCGTATAAATAACATCCTACATCATTAACCCACGCAACTCCAAAATCAGTTTTAGCTACAGCGGCTGGGTTCTTTACTCCCATAAATTTATATGTATCTTCTAAGAATTCAATATTCTGAGATATATTAATTATATACATTGTTTTTTCTTTAAACTGTAATATTCTATCAGCATAAGTCTCTAAATGCACTATATTTTCACCATCTCTTACTGCTACCTCGAGCCTGTTAGAAGTAGGGAAAGTATCAAATTTATTCGGAACAGACTTAAAAATAGCGTCACCCATAAGCTTTATAATGCCTTTTTCATCTTTCCTCCTTACTCCACCTACATAAACCGTACGACCAGAAACGCAAGCCGTAGCATATGAAATGTTTGTTAAGCTAGATTCATCTGGACTAAATCCATTTATAGATTGATAAGTATCAGGGTTCATTTCAAATGAGCTAATAATCGCTGTTTTTAAATCTCCATTTCCATACTCTTGCCATTCTCCATAATCATCAGTGTTTAACTTTGATCTAATGCCCCTGTTAAAGTCTATATCGGCAAGTAGCCTCCAGTCATCGTCAGTATCTTCTATTCTACAATAGACTCTACCTCCAGTAACTCTTTTCCTACTTGTTGTCCAAGTTGTAGGGTCTTGCATATAAACCTGTAAAGTCAGCTTATCTCCATCAGTGACAGTAAACTGAGACCCAGATACGTCTCCCTGGTTATACAATAAAGACTCTTGGTGCCCATCATAGATAAAAGTAGAAGCACAAGTGTACGTAGCACCAGTCCACGTACTAGACTCTGAACCTGTAACCCCCGGGGACAATACACTAAGATTAAATCCAATATCATCTACGCCTGGGTCGCCAGTTGAGTTATTAAAATACGATGGAGAGGCTAAGTCGTTGTCTTCTGTGTACCAAGAATCATAAAATTTTAAGAAATTATTAGCCTCGCCAGCCCAAACTACAACAGAATTGTCGCTGGGAGCAAATGATCCCGAACTTGTCGACGTAAATCCTCCTCCGCTATAAGTTACTGAAGCGTTTCTTACCTTACCAGAGGTTACCCCCCTATTATAGACTCCATCTAAGGTTCCTCCAGTTATAGCCGCATTTGAGTCTGAAGTTGCACTACCACTACCATCTCCAACATACTCAATACTGAGCTTATGCTCAGGCACTCCTTCAAAAAACTCTGTTTTTATATACCCAAGCCACTTAGTAGAATTAGTAGTCCCGTGGTTACCATCTGTCATTCTCAAGGCTCCATCCATATAATAAAAAACAGGCTTTACACTACCAGTAGTCCCTAAATCCATATTGTCTACTCCCCACGCCGAATTGCTATTACTATAAATATCAATAGTAGCGCTGGTATCTGAGTCTCCTAAGCACAAATAAGAGTCACCAGTGTCTGGAAAGTTTCCAATATAATAAGAATCATTATCTGAATCATCAAATGTTGCACTGCTAGTATCTGTCGCGTTTCCAGAAACATCCACTACTTCACCAGTTCCACTTAGTAACGACGATACGGTTAATGTATTAGCATCGTTAGATGTAATAACAGCGGAAGATTTATCTGTTATATTATACACAGTGGCTCCGACAAGACCATTAACAGGCCATGTACTAGAGCTATCCGTTAAAACCGTAGAGCTGTCTGTAGACGTGTGGGTTCCACTAAGATGATCTTCAGGTACATGCCCACCTTTTCTATCAGCACTAAACATAAACAATCCATACCCAGCTGTAATTTCACCAGATGGACTTGAGGTATCAGATGCATGAGAAGCTGTCCCTCCAATGGTAACAATTTTGCCAATATTGTCTACAGCAGCGTCCTGTATTTCTGCGAACTCATTATCATCAATATCTCTTGGATCAGAGTTTTCATTAAGGCCACCATGAAACTGATCTATTTTCCAAATCTGCTTAGGCATACAACTCTATAATACCTTTATTTGGAGGTATTTACTATGTAAATAGAGCTTTTATTGTAAATATAAGTATAACTATAACTTTTGTATAAAAACTCTTTATTTAAAGTATTTTTCATAATATTAATTAAAATATCCTCCATTTAATATTAATTAAAGCTTTTAATATATCTAAAGACTCTTTCATTATATCTTCTTTTTCTTTTTTAGTTATCTCACCGTCTTTATAAGATTCTTCTAATTTATTAGCTACGTCTTTAACTTCTTTTATTAGTTTTTTATACTTACTAGATACTAACGTTACATAAGTAGCTAATAATATACCTACTAAATAAAAGAAATTAGACCAATTTAAAAAATCTAACATATTTACTACACCTCTCTTTATCTTATTTTTATTATTGCACTATGAGATACTGTCCACCAACCTTCACATATCTCTATAATTAAAATAGTGTTATTTACCATTCATCCTCCCCTTAATATAACTAATGTCATCTGTTATATCATTCATTTCACTAATAACCTTTTCGTGGCGTCTATCTGCTGATTCTGAGAGACTGTCCTACAAATAAACCGACTATGTTTTTTATCATTTTAGCCCCTTAAATAGCCATGCAATAAATCCTGTAAATACTATACTTAATACACCACCAACCGCAGAAATAGCTGATAGCATATTCTCATTTTTTCTAACTCGTCCATTCTGAGTTTTTAAAAGTTCTTTAATTTCTGAAAGCGTCTCTTTTATATTCGATATGTTTGAATTTTGTTCAGCGTTCATTACTGTTAATTCTTCGAGCCGAGAGTCCATTCTATCCCTGTAATCGTTTACGTTTTTCATCTTAATCCCAAACATAGTAATACCACACCAAATGCGAACAATCCCCAGATTCCTTTACCTGTAACCCAAGGTATGTTCATTCCTAAAATATGCCACTTAAAGCTCGATTTCTTGTATATACTACCAGAGCATACATAATTAAGTGCCATTTCGTAAAAGCAAGTTCCTATAAACCACCCACCTGCACCTAATAAAAACATCTTCATAAATGGAACTTCTAAAAAGAAAGCAAGTACAACCGCACCCCAGATACCTACATTCTCAAGTATCCGCCAAGCGTGATAGTCCATAAGGGCATCTTTTCTGTAAGAACCACTAATGAGCTTGTTGGTATTACGCCTTTCACCAGCCCATGTATAACCCT
>Ga0233429_1001695_pt1 | contig 25169 bp, 46 predicted proteins | sample SI_118_April2016_3_FD_179879 | JGI IMG/M metagenome (GOLD analysis project Ga0233429, IMG submission 179879) | Seawater microbial communities from Saanich Inlet, British Columbia, Canada - SI_118_April2016_135_MG | ecosystem: Environmental > Aquatic > Marine > Inlet | place: Canada: British...
ACCCACTCATGGAGGCATGGCCTCCACAGGAGGATGCGTGGAATCTATGAGGTTTTTGAGAGAAGGTTTTGAAAAATTATGGGTGTGAAATTAAGGGGAAAATAGGTATGTTTTCATTCCCTATACTGTGTGAAAATAGTATAGGTATATATTTTGAGATTACCTCCCTCATGCCCTTTTTACCGTTCTCATGCCCCTTGGAAGGTAAAAAATAAGGGAAAAAGCCTCGCAGTTGCCCGTTTAGTGAAGAAAATCAAAACTACCGTTCTCATGCCCTTTTATTACCTCCCTCATGCCCCTTGGACACCCCAAAACTACCGTTCTCATGCCCTTTTTTCTAAAACGAGCCTTTATTAAGGGTGAAATGTTGGGATATTACATGGCGAAACGCAGGGGCAAACGGCAACGATTTACACGACAAGTGAGAGCATCAATTAAATCGTTCCTCCGGGGTGTGGAATTTGCACCTATGATTGAGATATTAGACCATGTTGGTGAAGATGATACATTAGAAGGATTGAGTCGTAATGAACGGCGAGAGGTTGCACATACTGTGATGAAAGCCCCTGTATTTCATTGTTTCAAAACAGCCAATTCTGTAAGAGTAGGTAATTCTTATAGCAAAAGACCTCGCACATTATGGAAAGTGAATGAAGACTATGAAGAATTCATTCCTTTCAAGAAGGATTAGATACTTCTTCGGAGAATGCTATTACATGGCGGATATTGAGTCCATTATTAGACCATTCATTTCCTCTCTCAATAGGGGAACGCCTGTGGAAGCATTGATGATACCCATAATGAGTGAGAATGCTGACCTTGATGAAAACGAGGTTAAGATGGCACTTTTATCTCATCTTAAACCCCTTGTGGCGCAGATAAAAACAGTTCCGGTAAGTATCAAACCAAAAATCAATACTTCAAAATACAGGGCCATGCTGACGATAAAACAATATAGGAAAGTCATTCAATGTTTAACAGATATAGTGGAAATTGTGGATAAAGCGGGCGAGGGGATTACAAAAACAGGGATTTTAACTGCATTTAGACGAGATAGTTCACATTGGAGGCCGAAATATGGGCGTTGGTTGAGTGAATTATGCGACATGGGAGTGATTCAAAGCGATAATAGCCGCCTTAACCCTCGTTATTATCCTTATGATGCTTATGTTCAAAATAGAGAAAGAGAGGTGCATAGGCGTATTGGAGAAGCCTTACAAGTGCATGGACAAATGACCATGACGCAATTAGCAATCAAGATTGGACGCAACGGTGGAAGTAATCGTTCTCAAGTATCAGTTGCTCTTGAAGATTTAGAGCGAGAAGGATATGTGAGAGTCGGCAATAGGAATCGTTGGGCGTGGGCTATTTGAAAATAGGCGTGGTTGCTTTACATTGGCCTCCCGATTATGGAGGCGCAGAAAGATATAATGGCCGTATTGTTGAAGAATTAAATCATAAGGGTGTGGAAACATGGGGCATTACTCCACGAAAGAGTGAAGATAATATGGATAATGGAACACAGTATGTTCATCGGATAAGCACAGATAAGCCGACTAATCTCGCAGATTCAAAGGGGATGAAGATTTGGCTTGCTGACGCATATACACATATTGTTAAAAATGGTTATACCCATATTATTGTGAGTAATTGTAGGTCAATTGGTTATTCATATATGGATTTCATCTCTAATCTTCAAGAAGCGGGTATAAAAGTGGGTATTTCACACTTTGACTTGGACAAGAAAATACGCATTCACTTAGAAGAATTGTTCAAAGAATACCAAGATTGGAAGGTGGTTGAACAAACAATGATGGAATATGTGAAGGGCTGTTTTACTTATGATTCTCCTTTGTGGGATGATACATTGGGTTATTGGGCGATTGATTCACCATTATATTTTAATCCCGATTTTGTAATTTCATGTAGTGAATGGTCAAATAAATTCATAGACCCTTTTAACGCAGTTCCCTCATTCATTCTTCATCCATTTCTCCCCCAAGAACAAATTAACAAGGAGAATTTGAAGAGGGTGAACATCACGATGATAAATCCAATGTATCACAAAGGCCGTTCTTACATGGCTGATATTGTTAATGATTATTCTAATAAATGGACTTATCGGGTTTTGCTTGGAGGATATGGTGGAGAAAAAGAAGAGTTTATGTCCATGATAGAAGATTCATGGGCTGTTAGAGATGGCCGAATTGAAATTCTCCATTATGTTGAAAGAATGGAAGATGTTTGGGAATCCACAGATTTATTTATTTTTCCAAGCAGATTTGAAGGATATGGGATGGCGGCAGTTGAACCTATGGTTCATGGAGTTCCCGTCATGGTTCAAGATTATCCCTCCGTGCGTGAAGCAGTAGGGGATGAAGCAATCATCATGCCTTATGGAATTGACAGTCGTGAATGGATAGAAACTATTGAAGAATTGTTCTTTGATGATGAAGAATATGAAGAATTTCAACAAAAGGGTTATGAACGAGTTAGGACACTAATGGAGAGAGAGGATGAAGAAATGACACTTTTAATTCAATTTATGGAGAAATTAGTATGAAAAGAGCATTGATAACAGGTGTAAATGGCATGGACGGTAGCCATTTAGCAGATTTACTATTGGAAAAGGATTACACAGTATATGGTATGGAACGCCGTTCTTCTGTAAAAAATAGAATAAATACAGGCCATCTTGAAAGACAGGATAATTTTCATTTTATCACGGCAGACATGACTGACCAAAATTCACTCTATCGTGCATTGAGAACTACCAAACCCGATGAGGTGTATAATCTTGCCGCACAATCTTTTGTAGGTTCTTCTTGGAACATTCCAATGCAAACAAGTGATGTAAATGGTTTAGGGGTATTGCGAATGCTTGAGGCAATTCGTGAATATGAACATGATACAAGCCGAAAAGTGAAGTTCTATCAAGCATCCACAAGTGAGATGTTTGGACAAATGGTGGAGAATCCTTCAAAAGAAACCACCCCCTTTTATCCTCGTTCTCCATACGGAGTAGCAAAATTGTATGCTTATTGGATGGTAAAGAATTACCGGGAATCCTATGGAATGTTCGCCTGTAATGGAATTTTGTTTAATCACGAATCCGAAAGAAGGGGTATTGAATTTGTCACTCGCAAGATTTCCGATGGCGTAGCAAAAATTCATTTAGACCTTGCTGACTCAATTGCTCTTGGAAATCTTGATGCGAAAAGAGATTGGGGCTACGCACCGGATTATGTGGAAGGTATGTGGTTAATGATGCAACAAGACGAACCGGATGATTTTGTTCTTGCTACGGGAGAATCACATTCAATCCGAGAATTTTTAGATATTGCATTTGATGAAGTGGGAATTGATGATTGGGAAAACTTGGTAGTTATTGACCCTCAATTTTTCCGACCTGCCGAAATTGAAGTATTGCGAGGCGATGCAACAAAAGCGGAGAAAATCTTGGGTTGGACACCTAAAACCTCGTTTGAGGAATTGGTGAGGAATATGGTGAGGAATGATGTTGCCCTAATTCAGCAAAAATTGGGCGGCAGGTTATGAAAGTAATTACACTTGCGGCTTGGCGCAGACCCGACTACTTTTCAAAGGTGGTTAATTCTCTTGAGAATGCCGAAGGTATTGATGAGTATAAAATCTTAGTGAGTCTTGATGGGGGTTATCCTCAAAGACAAACAGAAATGGTAGCCATTTTGAGAGAATCAAAATTAGATTACGAAGTATTCGCCCATGAAGAAAATAAAGGTTGTGCAGGAAATACAGGATTCATTCTCAAAAAAGGATTTGAGATGGCTGACCGAGTGATTCATTTTGAAGATGACACCGTTCTTCATACCGATTGTTTGAGATTTTTAGAATACAATTTAGAGAAATACGAAGATAATGAGGCTATTTTCTCAATTACGAGTTACACCAACCCACAATGGAACGATATTTGCTTGGATGGTGATTGGTTAGAACCCAACATTGTTGGAATCCGAGATAGGTTCACTTGTCAAGGGTGGGCTACTTGGAAACGGGTGTGGGATGAAATAGAAGTTTGGTTTGGAGTGGAATTTTTGGAATCTATGCCTAACCCAATTCCTCAAGGTGATGAATTTCTAAATCATGTCAAATTGACTGATAAAGGTTCTTGGGCAAATCCGATGGCTCATTATTGGCGAAAGGGCAGATTGGAAATTGCACCACACACTTCATTTTTACAAAATATAGGCAAAGAGGAAGGTTTGAATACTTACGATATGTTGTTTCATTCACAGATAGAAACCTCCATGTTCAAACCCGAACAACGAGTTAGTGATTTTGATACGGATTTTGTGGATGATTATTTGGAGGGATTAGATTGAAATTTTCAGTAGGTTTGCTTTCGTGGAAGAGAGTGTCTAACATTCGTCAAATCGTTGATGAGTATATTTTCCATGACGACTTAATTGATGAAATCATCATTTGGAATAATAATCCCGAAGAACACATAGAATTTGGAAAGGGCTACGAAATCGTAAAAGTGATAAATTGTCAAAATCCCGAAGACTTTGGGTTAATTACTCGGTTTTGTATGGGAACTCTCTCCAAAAATCCCATGATTCTCTTACAAGATGATGATTATATTTTGCCTTACGAATCGTTGGTTAAATTACGGGATGGGTGGCTTGATGAACCTAATTGTTTTCATTCATGGTTTGGTAGGAATCCAAAGGCCAACGGAGAATATGCTGATGAGGTTCACGAAGGAGAGGCCGAAATTTGTGGAAGATGTTATGTCATAGACCGTAAATACTGTGGTTTAATTCTCCATGAGTATTACAACCTTGATGATGAAGAAAGAAAATTGATTCATTCTAAAGGTGATGACATATTGGCTTCGTATGTCTTGACACATTATACAGGAAAATTGCATCAAATTCACAGACTCCTTCATATCCCTTTAGATGAGAGTTATGCTTTATCCTATGGAGAGAGCCGACCAATTAAACCAATGGAATTAGAAAATGCTGTGGAAATGGAAGCATGGTATGATACCCGAACAATTATGATGAATTTTTGTAAGAGGCGGTATCAATGAGGTCAATGGAAGACGAATTAGATTTTTTCTTTGATAAAATAATGGATAGTGAACCATTTGCTTTATCTCGGTGGGGTGATGGAGAATACAGATTAGTCAATTCTATTCCATTAGACCGAAATGCAGAAGAGAATCATGTTTGGAATTTTGACCCAAGCGATGAATACCAAATTGAATGTGCAAAATTGATTACTGATTCACTAACCTACGAAGATGAAGGGTTTTATTGGGGCATTACTTGTCCCGATTGTGAAGTATGTAATGTATCGGGATGGGGTCATTATAATTTGTATAAAAACAAAGAAAATCTCACTTATGCAAGTATTTTTGTAAATGCTAACCACGAAGAAGTGCAGACTACATTACCTACATTATTGAGAAACAAAACAGTAGCATTTGTGGGAAACAAAAATGCGAAATTAACAGGATTGCCATTCTTAGTGGACAGACATTTTATTGTGGGCAACAACGCTTGGATAAATGATTTGGGGATTTTAGAGGATTTGAAAGGTTATATTCGCAATTTGGCATCGGACGAAAGCGACAAGCCCATAGTTTTTCTTTTTGCTTGTGGCCCACTTTCTAATTATTTGATTACAGAAATATGGAAAGAAAATAAAAATCACTTTTTATTGGACATAGGTTCATGCTATGATGTTGAAATTTACGGAAGGGCTACAAGAGGGTTTCATAGAGGGATTGGTGGCTATCGGAAGGCGTGTCAATGGATGAAGAAGGTATAAATACTTGTTTTAACAACACACTATTATGTTGATGATAGGAATTCAGCGAAGTGAAAAATATCCGACTAAGGAATCGGAGATTCTATCTTATTTTGAAAGCATTGGTTATTCACATGATGATGACTTCATTTTTAATGATAGCGGCAAGGTTGGTTATCTTATTATGGATGATGCAAATTATTCTGTATTCCGTGAAGAAGATAATGTAAGTATATTTACTCATTCAATTATTACCTACATACGCACATTAACCGAATTTGATACTATTACTGTAAAAGAAAATGAAGATGATGCAGATTTCATATTTATTGGAAATGCCGCCGAATTTATTGTCTATTGGGATGAGATGGGAGAAGAAAGACCGAAAGTAATTTGTAGTGAGTGTGCAGAACAAATCCCCGATGAAATTAGATGTATTCCTTGTTTCGGCCCATTGGTAGGTGAAAATGAATGAAGTGCAATTGCGAAGGAAGGATTTACGAATTTACCCAAACTGATTACATTCTATGTATTGAATGCGGGTGTCAATATCCAAAGACGGAGGGAAATAAGAATGAAGTGTGAAAAATGTCGCCGTGAAATGACACCTATTGGCCTATTTGTATTTGCGTGTCCATATTGTGATAGTGAAGGAGATGGTGGGGGTGTATGTCTTGTTGAATAAACTTAGAGAATATGGATTGAGGGCTACTCAATTTGTTCTTGGTATGGATGGAGTATTGCATCTTGTTGAAGTTGCTTCGGCCATTTATGAAGAGGCGTGGACAACAGCCACACTAACAAGTATTCATGCTTTGTTTTTCTTTATGGGTGTGTATCTTATTGGGCATGACCATACACATCATTTAGGAGAGCATAACCATGAATGAAGTTATAGAGGTGATTTTATCATCGGCGGTCACTTTCGGTTTTTTACTTGGAATAACTTTCGCATGGATAAGTATTGAAGAATGGTGGGCTAACCGAAAACTCTAAATACTACCTCTTTCTCGCAATTTTATTCTATGACATAATAGGTTTTTATACCTGTTGGTAGTGGGAGTAATTACTGAAAGGTGGATATACATGGGGACAAAGACATTAGAAGAAATGAAGTGTGGATATTGTAGTAAAATTGGACACACGGCACGAAGTTGTGAGTCAAAAAAGACTCAAATTGCGAATGATAAAGAAATGCAACGCCGAAGAGATAAGGCAAAAGCAAAGAGATACACATTTCAAGACCACAAGGCAGTTAAACCTTTTTTATCCATTATGACGGCAGAAGGTAAAGAAGATTGTTTGAATGGCCGTTTAGTAAAGAGCGCACATTTCAAGACAGCCGTTAAGCCGGAAACTGCAATTTGTGAAACCGTAATTGAACCATTTTTGTTAAAGGTCGGAGAGCATTATGGTGAAGAATCTCCATTTGTTCGTGAGCCAACATTTGACACCATTCATCGTAAAAAGAGGCATTTGGATTATTTACTTAAACTTGGAAATCGTCAATGGTTGATTGAGGCAGAAGCCCCGAATAAGACACATATTGGTAAAAATCAAATTGAAGAGTTTTTGCATTCCGTTCCTAATGTTTCTCATTTCGGATATATTGTGACGGATGGCTACCATTACCACATCTGTAAGCCGAATTGTGGAGAGGTTATAGAGTGGGAACATATTACCATTAAGCAAAAGAGAAAACTGTTTAAGCGCATCACAGGGCAACGAATGTCTGCATGGTTTTATTTCATGGCTTTTTTAACTCCGGTAGTCTTCGCTATTGACATATTTTTGCTTTGAAGAACCGAAGGATTGATATACTCGTTGTGCCTCCCAAGTGATATGAGCGAATTTGCTATAACCTTCTTGGGCGAGCAGGTAATTCCCTGTAAGAACAATGATTGCACGGTTGATACCTTTAGGATGCGACTTTATTTGGATTCAACCCCGAATGGAAAACCCGAATGGTCAATAGAGAGAGTAAATCCTATGTGTCCTTCGTGCAATATGAATAACCACGATGTTAAGGGGTGGGGCATTTGAGTAAGTGCAAATGTTTTTCGGACTATGGTTTCTTGAGGCATGAGATAATTAACAACAAATGCGTTGATTGTGGACTACCTATTTTTGAAAGTGTGGTGGTGATTGAATGAGTCAATACTATTTAGGCGACCCTTGCTATGTCATTCCCGATGCAGAATGGGGCGATTTCTGTTCTATCATGCGTGATGATGGAGAAGAGTTTGAATACAAAGGTGAAACCTGCGTAGTCATAGGCACAGGTGGCGATGGCGACTTCGGTGGCCTTTCCGTTGATGCAGGGATTATTGGTTGCATTCCGATTTCTCTTTGCGACCCTGTTTCTTTGAAATCCATTGTTCCATCGGATGCCCGATTGGTTGATTCTTTCGTTTCATTAGAAGAATACAATGGTTTTATTGTCATTGATGGTGAAGCACTTGGCGCAGTTTATTGCGAATGTCGCAATTGTGGTTGGGGTAGTGGAGAGCCACTCGCAGAACATGAATTAGAGGATTGTAGGTCTTGCGGCACACCCGTAAAGTATGATTGTCAATTTGAAGGTGTGGATGGTAATTATTATTGTTCCGAAGATTGCGCCCCAAAACCCGAATGTGAAATTTGTTTTGTGGATTTAGACACCGATGATATAGAGTATAATGTATGTGATGAGTGCCGCCATCATTCTTCTTGCGGTTGTTCCAAAGACGAATATGAGGATGAGAAACCTAATTGCGAAGATTGTCAAAAAGACATTGATGCAGAATAAATGAAAGCCTTTATTAACCTGTGGATAGTAGGTGAAACTATGAAGGCAGACATTAGGTATGGAACAACCATTCATCACGATTCAACGATTTCTAAAACAGAAGTATGGATTTGTGATAGCGAAGAAGAATTTTGGAATCATTATGATTTAATTATGGGTGATAAGTCCAAAAAATATACGATTTCCGCAGAAGTTGATGTATTTTCAATTTCAAGAACCGAATGGATTAAGGTTTCTCAATATCGTGAGGAAGTGAAAATCAATGGGTAAAAATTTCCACGCTACTGAATGCGCCACAGGTTGTGGTGAATTGTGCTATTATGAATCCGTCATTTGTTTAGAATGTGAAGCATTTAATGAATTATGGGATATTGCCCATACACCAAGTAGGTGAATACGATGATAGATTTTCTTTTACGACAATTATTTGTGTGGCGAATAATCAGTCTATTTTTCTCTAAAAAAGAAATGGGGTTTGAAAAAGACCGACCTATTTCGGAATTGCAGAAGAAATTATCTAAAGACAAAGTTAATCTTAAAGGACTCGGTGAGGAAGAATGAATCTATTGGGAATGTGTAATCGGTGTGGGGATGAAATCTATGAAGAAGATTGGAGAGAGATTGTTTGTCATTCTTGTTCTCGCTGTGATTTCTGCGGTTGTGCGTGTAAAACTGACGCTCGGTAAATAATTTTTCATTAGATAATAGCCTTCTTGAAGTAAGCAATCACCGAATCATTCATATATGATTAGTTTCGGCGGAGGATTATGGGAAACCTTGTGCTATTGATTAGAATTGAAACCGAAGAATATATTTTTGAAGAGTATATTGAAGAATAAGAACATTCAAATACTCGTTCCGTCCATATACAATCATGGCGAAAGTAAATTGGGTCTGTCCGGCCTGTCACTTGGAGTGTCATTTCAAGGGTTTATGTCGTAATTGCACCGAATATGATGAAAAAGGACACCCCACAAAACCTATTCAACGCATTCGTATGAATTTCACTCCTACAACCCACAAACCCCACATTCCCTCTAAAAATGATTTCTTAAACGCACGAAGGCGCAAACCAACAAATAAACAAATGGCGGCAATTCAAGAACATTTTAACGCACAATCACAAGCCCACCACCACCAACATGAACATGAATGCGGCGATGATTGCGAACACGAAGAATTCACAGAAATTGGAGAAAGTATAGGAAGTGAAGAAGAATGAATGAAAGATTACTTGAAGAATTATATGATGATATGTTGGATGATTGTTATTTAGAGGTAGTGATTGCAGGGATTTCTTATTCAGCATCCGTAGCATTCAAGCGAATAGACCCTATTGCTTACAGATGCGGCATGAATGACTATGAATCATACCTTCGGACAGATTATGAGAATGATGGGTCATACGCAGAATTATTTGGAGATGAAGAAGAGTAATCATTATATATGTCGTAGGAGAATGAGTATTTATGAGCAAAACGATGAGTTTGGAATTAGAAGAATGGCTTGATGAATGGTCTGCAAAATTAGATTCTATTGAATCAATAGATAAAGAAGAGTTTGATTTTCCTTTATTTGAAAAATTTACAGGATTTATTCTCAAAGTTTGTAGTTTCCCTCAAAAGCATTTTTTTATTGCGGAACATGAAGAGGAATAATAATGAAATGTATTAACCCGATGAAGCACAGGCCGGAATTTGAGGGTAAAAAACATTGTAGTCAATGTGAATTAGGAGTGAGTATTCTTGAAATTCCGAAATGTTCTTTCATTATTTGATGGTATTTCTTGTCTGCAAATTGCTTTGAATAGAGCAGGGATTTCTTATGAAAAGTATTATGCTTCGGAAATAGATAAACATTGTATTACTATTACGCAAAAGAATTATCCAAAGACACATCAAGTAGGGAGTGTTTGCGATTTAATCAAATTCGTTTCATTACCTGCCGATATTGACCTCTTAGTAGGAGGCTCACCATGTCAAGGATTTTCTTTAATGGGAAATCAATTGAATTTTAATGACCATAGAAGCGAATTATTCTTTGAATATGTGCGAATTTGGAAATTATTGAAACCTAAATACTTCATCTTGGAAAATGTAAGAATGAAAAAAGATATTCAAGATGCAATTTCCGATATTTTGGGTGTTCAACCAATTGAAATCAATTCTGCGCTTTTTTCGGGTCAAAATAGGCGGCGTTTGTATTGGACAAACATTCCAAATGTCGCCAAAAATCTTACCCACAGCCCTTGCAGGAAGGTCGTAATTACGGGAAAAAGCCTTCTAACTGACCAAACCTACGAAATCGCTACGGTAAGGAAGGGAAATCCTCGTCAAGTCGTGAAACCTGCTACTGACAAATTACCTTGCCTAACTGCTTCCTATTACAAAGGCATAAATGCAGATGGAAGGCCGGGAAAAGCGAAATCTTTTGGAGATTACGAAATAGGGAAGATAGAAATGCTTTCACCCGTTGAATGTGAAAGAATGCAGACGGTTCCCGAAGGATATACGGAAGGTGTCGCTAAGACTCACAGATACAAAGCATTAGGGAACGGTTTCACCGTTGATGTTATTGCATTTATTCTTTCTTGCATACCATGATTGGAGAATTTATTATGATTAGGAATGTTCTTTCTCTTTTTGACGGTATTTCTTGTGCGAGAGTAGCACTTGATAAGCAAAATATCAAGTATGAAAAGTATTACGCTTCCGAAATAGATAAGTATTGTATGAAAATATCCAATGAACATTTTCCCGATAATATCAATTTGGGCGACATTACAAAACTTGATATGGAAAAATTGAAAGAGATGGATTTGGATTTAATTATTGGTGGCTCACCATGTCAAGGATTTTCATTCATAGGAAATCAGTTAAATTTTAATCATCCGAAATCTAAATTATTCTTTGATTTTGCTTCAATTGTGGAAGAATGCAAGCCCCGATATTTTCTTTTGGAGAATGTGTATATGAAGCAAGAATATCAAGACATTATCTCCGACATTTTAGGTGTGAAGCCTATTCTCATCAATTCAAACCTATTATCCGCACAAAATAGAAAGCGTTTGTATTGGACAAATATACCCAATGTGAAGCAACCTGTTGATAAAGGCATTCTTATTGATACCATTTTACAAGACATATCTCAAATTGATGAAAAATACCGATGCAAACCACATCAACAATTACACTATCCTAAATGTCGTATTACTGTTCAAGGAACGGGTCTTGAAGTCATTGATTATTATAATGAATCTATTAAATTTGGAAAGAGTAATACATTAACGCCCCACGCATCAAGATGTGACAAATCAGCAACTAATATCATCAAACAAGAAGGGATATTACGCAGATTAACGCCGATAGAATGTGAAAGATTACAAAACCTTCCCGATGGATATACCAATTCTGTTTCCGATACTCAAAGATACAAAGCATTAGGAAATGGGTTCACCGTTGATGTTATTGCATTTATTCTTTCCTGTATTCCTTAGAAATCCTTTATGAGTGATAATGGGCCAAACATTTAGATAGCAATTAGGGCCATATAGCCTTTATGCGGAAAATCCGAAATGTCCTTTCTCTATTTGACGGGGTTTGTTGCGGAAAACTTGCTCTTGAAAGAGCCAAGATTGCATTTGATAAATACTATGCTTCGGAGATTGACCCGACCTGTATTGAAATAGCCGAAAGGCATCATCCAAATATCATTTCATTAGGTGATGTTTCTAATTGGAAGGATTGGGATTTAGAAAACATTGATTTAATCATGGGCGGCTCTCCGTGTCAAGGGTTTGCCTGTCAAGGTTCACAATTGAATTTTGACGACCCACGAAGCAAACTATTTTTCACAATGATTGAGATTATTGAACATTATAAACCGAAATACTTTCTTTTAGAAAATGTAGGGATGAGGAAACAATGGGAGGACATAATTACTCAATACATAGGTGTTGAACCTGTCCATTTATGTTCCTCTCTCGTATCATCGCAGACAAGAAAGAGAATTTATTGGGCAAATTGGGAGATTCCAACACCTAAAAACGCAAATATACACTTGCTGTCAATTTTGACAGAAAATGACCTGCTCAAAAATCCTGCCTCTATTGTGGGGAGAAAAATCAACCCCCTTACAGGGAAGCGAGAAGATTCTAACCCCGACATTCCTTATTCTCAATGTCTGCAAGTAAAAAAGGACACTTCTAAAATCGGTTGTATTACAACGGTTGGAAAAGATAGTGTATTAACAAAATTACCTCATGGGAGATACCCAAATGCCTTTAATGATTATGAAAGAGGTATTGATTGGAGATATTTGACACCCATAGAATGTGAAAGGGCGCAAACTGTTCCCGATGATTATACAAAAGGATATTCGGATTCTGCAAGGAAGGCTTTAATGGGGAATGGATGGACAGTTAATATGATTGCACATATTTTGAATTCTGCACCTTAAAACCGACTTTATTACGGCTGATGACCAAATAATGAAAATAATTGAAACATCTCCGAAAAGAATCGGAATTCCTAACGACCCCCAATAAAGATGAGCAACGAGATATTTAGGAAAAGACCTATTTTTGGAAGGAGGGTATTAGTTTCTGTCAAACGGGACTATGACATGGATTCTAAAGCAGACGCTTATGAGGCTGAACATGGTAAATCTATTGAACGGATTAAAACCTTTGAATCACTTGTATTAAGGTATAAATCAACTGTCATTGTATTTACTCAAACAAAAAATGGGCCTATGACTTTTGGGATTCGTGATGCAATTCGCAAATTCACTTATGAAGAGGTTGTTCGGATGGTTAAGGGTGCATCTTTTAATCATAGGGTATGAACATATAGATACTTCTTTCAACAAGAATAATATATGCCTAATCAAAAGGATTTGCTAATTCATCATTTCAATACGACTAATACCATTTCGGGTGTTGAGGCCGCTTCCATTTACAAAATTCGTTCATTACCTCGCCGCATCATGGATTTGAAAGTGATGGGCTATGAATTTACGAGTGAATGGCGCAAAGACCCAACAGGACAACGCTACAAGCGATACACTATGATTGCATCTCCCGAAAGCAGGTGATTCAATGATGATACCGTTTATCAATGAATATCGCAAATTTCGCTACCTTGTCCTTGAGGAAGTGGGCGGGGATTTGAAAGAAGGCGATATTATCACTCTTTTCACTATCTATCTTGACCGCAAAATACTCAATCCCTTCGGAGGTCTTGAAACCTTTATCAAACATTTTTCTTCTATGGTTGAGCCAACAGACCCCGATGATGAGTCAAATAATGACGACCCATTTTCTAACTCAAGCGGAAGTGGTGCAGTATGAAGAATGATTCCTTTTGGAAAATCACCATTAGTGAGTATTGTAAATCCTATGCTAATTTTCGCAAACAATTTATTGCAGAAGTGGGCATTGATGATAACGACATTATAGACCACAATTGGCATCATTTACTTGAAATCACTTGTGATTGCGAAGGTTGTCGTGAAGATACAGATTGCACAATTCATATCGCTTGTGAAGATGAAGACACTTACACCGAATAATCGCAATCCTTTTATACTTGTTAGAGGTGCGAAACATATAGGGGCGAGTGATATGGCATATATGACATTTGAAACAAGGGAAAGTTATGAAGATTTCAAGAAGACAATGGATGAAGCGATGTGGGGCATTTTCATTAAAGATGCGCCCGATGGCGGCTATTGGGAATTGGTGTATTACACCAAGTTTTTAAGTCGTTTTTTGGATATGAAAAGCGAAGACATACTATCGGTTTTGGACAGACCTCATAAATGGGCTGACGAATACACCATCTATAAAAAGTTTCAAAAATTAACTGATGGTGAAACCGATTCTTACACCCTTCACACAATGGATATATTGAATTTTGAAGACTTAGAAAAGGCGATGAATGAGCCGGATTTTGCGGAAAAATACTTTGAAGCACTTACTCGGTGGTCATAATGGAATTGAGAATTATTTCCCTTGATATTGAAACAGCGAATCTTGATATGGTGGCCGAAGGATTATCATTTTCCGACCCTAAAGGATGGCGAACATCTTGCGTTTGTATTCACAATTCAACAACCGATATTACTAACACTTATGTTCATCCCGATATGGTGGACAAAGTAGCCGAAGAAGATGGCTATGCAAACCTATATTCTTTTACAAAATTGCAGTATCACCTTCGCCAAAAGCGAAATGAAGGCTACACACTTTTAACTCATAATGGGGTGGGTTTTGACCTTCCTATCCTATCTAAATCTATTAAGGATGGTGGCGTAGGTGGTTGTGCATCTCTATTGAAGAAGTGGCCTAAAGAGGCCATGATGGACACTTGTGCTGTTTTGACTAAGGCAACAGGTGAAAGATACCGTTTGAATCACCTAATACATGGACTTCTTGGTGAAGAACAATCTAAACTCATGGATGCGGCTAACGCCCCTAAAGAATGGGCAAAAGGGAATTATGAAGATGTAATTCGTTATTGTATTGATGATACGCAGAAAACTCTTGCAGTATATCTCAAAGCAAGTGAAGAGGGTGAATTTCGTGCAATTGGAAAAGAATCTTATCGTCCCGTTTCTATGATGGATTTCTTGAAATCGTGGTCGGATATGTGGGAACATTGAAATACCCATTCCGATAATATGGATTTATGGTTCAATGCCCGACCTGTGGGTGGGATATGAAACGGCGTAAAGAATACGCTATGGGTAATTATATTTTTGGTCATTATATTTGTAATGGTATAACTCCATGTCCTACACAAGCAACCATTAAGAGTCCTATTGAATGGATGGTTGAAACGGGAAGGTGGAATGATGTTTCCAATTGAGGACGGATTTGTGCGCCTTGTTGATAGTATGGGTGATGATAATGCCGTCATTCGTGCGGCGAGAGTTTCTTATGGTGAAGAGAGTAAAGGGACAGATGCAGACCGCAAATTGATTCAGTATTTGATGAAACATAATCATGGAACGCCGTTTGAACATATTGTTTTTACATTCCATATTAGGTGTCCTATATTCGTTGCTCGTCAATGGTTTAGACATAGAATTGGTAGTTTTAATGAGATTTCGGGGCGATATACGGAATTACACACCGGGTTCTTCGTTCCCACACTACTGCGGCAGAACAAAACTTCCAATCATCAAGCCTCAATTGAAGGAGATTTTACCGAAGATGAAACAGAATCTATGATGAATGAATGGAAATACACATTAGACATTGTTGAAGCCACTTATCATTCACTTCTTGAAAAGGGATTAGCAAGAGAACAAGCAAGAGCGATTTTACCACTTGGAACATATACGGAATTTTATTGGACAGTTAATCTTCGTAGTCTTTTCAATTTCATTCGTTTGAGAACTTCGGAAGATTCACAGGCAGAAATGCGAGGATATGCAGACATAGTGAAGTTAATTGCCGAAGAGAAAGCCCCTTGGAGTTTTGAAGCCTTTGATAAAACCAACCTTAATAAAGGGCTTCCATGAATAGGTGAGTATATGGACGGCACGACCTCTTTATGGCTATTTAATGTTTTTGTAGTAGGAATGCTTGGGTGGTTTTACTATTATTTTTATACTATGTTTTATGCAATTGCCGATATGAACGACCAAATTATTGCTATGCTTCAAAAGACAGAAGCCGAAGGGCATGAGGAAGGGCAAACGAAATTAAGTGATTTCATAGAAGAAGAATAGGGGATTTTATGGCTGATTCAAGCAATTGGGAATCGTGGTTTGACCATCACAAACGGGTGATGGAATTTATACGCACCCTTTCATCAGCATTAGCCGCCGTAGCCTCAATAATTGTTCTTATGAAGGTGTGGTAATGAAAAAGAGGGACATTTACCGACCCATGTTTGGGCTATTCGTCCTGCAACCCCCGACATATTTGTGGTGTTTATTGACCGAGGTTCCCTATTTGTCTAATCTTGGAATTTTTAGCATCGTAGCAACGCTTTATCTAATCCCTGTTTATGCGTGGTATGAAAAGAAATGGGATGAATTGGAAGAGGGTGCTAAATCTGTGGGGTGGCCCTATTGAGGATTCCCGACCCTAATGACCCGCCGATGCCCCCACACCCCTTCGGAGGTGATGATGAACGCATTAGCATTCTCATTAGGACAGTTAATATGCTCACAAAAAAGATTGACGAATTAGAAGACCGTATTCGGTTATTAGAAAGGCGATAATCATGGGTTGGAAAGAAAAAGAGTGGAAAAAGAACAAAAAGCGAAAGGATAATCAAGATTCTTCAAGTGAAATGAAGAAAGAAATGTTGAGGATGCAAGGGTTAATCATTTGTAAAGAATGTCAATCCGCCTATTCATTATACCAACCCAAATGTCCGAATTGTGGTAAAATCAATCAAACGCATTATCCGGCCAAAGTGTGAACACTTATTAAGGTAGTATTCCATTAGATAGTCTATGGCACTTAATGTTGTGAACCTGTTAGCGACTTCTCGCTTTGCTGAATATATTGACCTTGACCACTTCTCCATAGAAACGGGTTTAGATTTTGACCCCGACAGATTTCCGGGAATGACTTTCAAAATTGATGACCCGAGAGTATGTGCATTGATTTTCCGTAGTGGCCGTATTGTCATTACAGGGGCAAAAACCGTTGCCGATATTGAAACGGCTCTTGATATTACTTACAAATCACTTATAGAACATAATTGTGCATTGTGGAACACCTATGAATATGCACTTGGGAATGTTGTAGTCACCCACGATTTGAAGCGTGAATTAAATCTTGCACATTTAACCCTCTCACTTCCGATGGCTCGCACAGAATGGGAACCCGAACAATTTCCGGGTTTAATTTATCGGCTCGGTGGTCTATCGGCTGTTTGTCTTATTTTCTCATCGGGAAAATGTGTAATTACAGGCAATAATTCTCTTGAAGATGCACAAGAGGCTGTTGATACCTTAATTGCAGACCTTGATGAAGTATAAATACCCCTTCGGACAATGGATTATTTATGAAATCTATTCGTTCTCCATATTTTGATTTGGATAATCCGTCTAAGTCATGGACAGCGAAGGCATCGGATTTTAACGATGATTATACAATAGGTGGACAAGTCGGACAGACGAACACCAAAGGAAAATTGAAAGATATTGTAAATCTTTTTTATGACCGATACCAAACGATTGCAGACATTCTTAGAAACCAAGCAGGTTTCAAAGCATCGGGAACAATTAAGCAAATTCAAAAAGAGAAAAAGAAGAATCGGACTTACAATATCGTAGGTATTGTCCTTGATGTAAGACGGACAAAGAGTGGCGGTAAGATGGTCACAATGGAGGATTTAACTTCCACAATAGATGTTTTTGTTAGAAAAGATGACCCATTGAGTGCAACAATCTTCAAAGATGAGGTGGTTGGTATCGCAGGGAAATTTAGCGATGACTTTAGAATGTTTTGGGTTGATAAAGTGGTCTATCCCGATATTTTACCCACTCATCAAAACAAAGGGGGTGCAGATTTTGACCCCGTTTCTATTGCCTTCATTTCCGACCTTCACATGGGTTCTAAGAAATTCTTAGAAAGTGAATGGGATAAAATGGTTGAGTGGATGAATTCTTCCGATGAAACGGCACAGAATATCAAATGGTTAGTATTATCCGGTGATGTAATAGATGGAATTGGGATTTATCCCGGCCATGAAGAAAACATTTGCATAGCAAATTCTTTTGACCAATATGAAATGTGCGCTCGGAAATTGGATGCTTTGCCCGACCATATTACGCCGATTTTATTGCCCGGAAACCACGATGCAGTAAGACCCGCAGAACCTCAACCGATGTTAGAACCATCCGTGCAAAAGAAATTCAATTCCACGATTCATGTTGGAAACCCCGCAAGAATTACCCTAAGCGGTATTGATGTTCTTTCATATCATGGAAAGGGCATTGACGATATTGTTCCGAGAGTGGAAAATGTAACCTACGATAAACCCCAAGAAGCGATGAAGTTAATGCTTCAAAAACGCCATCTTGCGCCTATGTGGGGTGAAAGGAACGCACTAAGTCCCGAAGAAGAAGACCAAATGATTATCAAAACCCCTCCCGATATTTTTGTTACAGGGCATACACACGCTCATGCGACAGAATGGCATCGTGGAATTCCTTTAGTCGTGTCATCAACATTTCAAGGAGAAACTGATTTCATGCAAATGATGGGATATAAGCCTAAAATGGGTTATTTGTCTGTGTATAATATCCAAAACCGTCAATTTAGAATTGCTCAATTTGCCGACAATCCTTGAGATAACTTCATATAGGGGTGGTCTGTGGGATAGTTATGGTTCTATTTTTCAAGTATCTAATTTATTGTATCAAATTAACGATGGGGTGGGGTGGAATCCGAAAAAATCTTATGAGTAGGATTAGGGATTTCTTTTCTGTGGATTCTTTTTGGGATGACCATTTTGAGAAACATGGGAGATTTTTAGGAATTATATTGATTATAGGTTCTTGCTTGGCATTTCCGATACTCCTATTACTTTCACCATTTTTATTATTTAGTGGGTGTATTTTATACATATTGTGTCTTGCAGTTCAGTTTTCAATAATTCTTATTGGGATTACTATTGATTTTTTACGATTACCATTTTCTGCTAATAGGCGGTGGGCATACACATTTTGGACTTTAGACAATTGTTTTGGGATAGAAACAAGTGTTGAGGATTATGAGCATTGGAAGGCAACCTTGAAGTTATAGATAGGTAATAGCACAATCATAGGCTATGCCTTACATTGATAAAGCAAATCGTGAGGGCTTAGAAAACGCCTTGACCTCTATTGCTTGCAGAATAGTTGCGACAGATGAAGCAGACCAAGCAGGTATGTTGAATTATTGCATATCCACTCTTTTGAGTAAAGCATTAGCCGCACACGGCACTAATTATCACAAAATCAATGAATTGATAGGGGTTCTTGAGTGCGCCCAATTGGAATTGTATCGTAGGGTGGCGAGTCCATACGAAGATGAAAAGATACAATCCAACGGAGATGTTTTCCAATGAATGAGGATTACTTCAAGAAATATGGTGACTCTTCGGGAGGGTCTTTGAATGACATTTGCGACAAATTCCACATAGCGAGCCGTAAAAACTCAATTGCGGTCATATCTCTCCAACAAAAGCACAAGATTTTTTCCGCAGAAGAATTGCTTTCCGAGATTGATAGACACTATCACGAAACTTGTAAATGTGGTTTGAAGGCGGCAAATACAATTGAAATGATGGCGAATAATTTATACATGGTTCAAGACAAACCTCAAGCACAAGAATTACTCAAGGAAAAGAATGAGAAAATGTGGGATATTGAAACTTGTCTTCATTGGATGAAAAATCTTATGGGCAAAAATTCATTTCGTGGAAAGAAAATGGAAGATGAAGCCATAAAATCCATGAGAGAACATATTTGGAAATACAAGATTGAAAAGTCCGATGAGGAAACTGATGTTTCCGGTGCTTGTGATATAGTCATTAAACAGAACGATAAAATTGTGGCAGGGATTCAAGTTAAGCCCGATTCGTTTTATCACAAGAATTTATCCTATGTCAAGGAATTACAAGACAAATTAGACTATCCCGTTCACGATTTAATTTATGATAAAGAAGGAAATTGGACAAATTATCTTTCAGTAATTTCTAACTTTTTGTGAAGGTTTATGAAGGGCTTTAGTGAGTGATAGATTATGACACATACGGTTTGGGTTGGAGATTGCTTAGAAAAACTTCGCAGTATGAAAGAAGAATCTATTGATTGTTGCATCACTTCACCACCATATTACGGCCTTAGAAACTACGGTGGAGATGGCCGTTGGTGGGGTGGAATTATTGATTGCGACCATGTTAAAGGAGATATTTTCACTCACCAAAGAAGGTCAAACGATAAAGGTTCCGCAGGGAGAAAACAGACCACGAATAAAGGGTCGGGAAATCGTGATACACCTTCCGAACATTGTTATTGTATAAAATGTAATTCATGGTTTGGACAATTGGGATTAGAACCTACTCCCGAAGATTTTGTAGCAAACCTTGTTGAGATTTTTAGGGAGGTTAGGCGGGTCTTGAAACCAACAGGAACATTTTGGCTCAACATTGGCGATACTTATTGGGGTGGAAAGGGAAAGAGTGGGATGAAAGATGCAAAATTACAAGGTGAGAGGACTAATTCTTTGAATAAGGCTCACCACAACGCTACCGGAGGGAAAGGAATAACAAGACCTCAAGATGGAAAACATAGCACAATAAAACCAAAAGACCTAATGATGCTACCACATAGATTAGCAATTGCACTTCAAGATGATGGGTGGTGGGTTAGAAATGATATTGTATGGGCGAAACCAAATCCAATGCCCGAATCTGTGCGTGATAGATGCGGAAGGGCGCACGAATACATTTTCTTATTAACAAAATCTAAGAAATATGACTTTGATTATCAAGCAATTAAAGAACCCACTACGGATGGAAAAGGATTACGAACAAAAAGAGATGTTTGGACAATTACCAACAAGCCATTCAAAGGGGCGCATTTTGCTACATATCCACCCGACTTAATTGAACCTTGTATTCTTGCAGGGTGTCCTCCCGATGGCCTCGTTCTTGACCCATTCGCAGGTAGTGGGACAACAGGGGCAGTAGCAGAATATCTTGGTAGGAACTCACTTCAAATAGAATTGATGCCCGAATATGCCAAACTAATTCCAAAACGCATAGAAGATGTAAAAAAGTATTTTGATAAACGAAAGGTTTAATAACCCGATAGGCACACGAAGGTTTGTTGGAAGCATCCAAGACCCGATGATTGCATTCGGTGAGGGTGTGGAAGACACCTCATTCTCATAGGATGGGGTGGGTGTCCGTTGGAAGGTTCCTCTCCCTCCGCCTTCACATCATAGGATTCGGTGAAAATCCGACCTGCACCCACCTCTCCAACATCCAAAATCTTTATTAACCCGATTCCCTTCCGTGATACTATGGCGAAAATTTGCTACATACTAAGAGGATTACCCGGAACGGGGAAATCAATGCTTGCTAAAAACTTGCGAGATAGTCATACAAGGGCAAGAGTATTCTCCACCGATTCTTTTTTCATGGTTGATGGAGAGTATCAATTTGACCCCTCCAAACTTGGTGAATATCACGCTCTAAATCTTGCCAAAGCGACTCGTTATATGGAAAGTTTTGGCCCTAACTCCGATGCGTTGTGTATCATTGATAATACCAACACCCAATCATGGGAATACGAAAAGTATGAGGAAGTAGCAAAGGAAAATGGTTTCATGGTTCAAGTCATTACTGTTGAATGGAATATAAACGACATTCCTCTCTATGCTAAGAGAAACAGCCATGGCGTTCCCGAAGATGCAATTTACCGAATGGCTGAAAGGTGGGAATATCCTTCATTGGATAATGTGAGTATTAGGGCGTGATTATATGGATTACACATACCTTGTTTCTAATTGGTGTCCTATTTGCATCAATATGTCGGGCGGAACGGATTTAGTCGGCGGTGAATTTCATCCTTCGCACCCTTATGAAAAGAATGTCATGGTTTGGCGTTGTGAGAACGACCATCGTTTGAAGGTTCAATTCTCCGCACCACATAAGAAAATGGATATTCAAGGATTGCGATTATTTAGATAGTCGGACTAATAAAAAAAATCTATGAAGAGTCTTATTGCCGTTCCATTTCTAATAGGTTCACTACCACTTCTCGGTTCAGTCGCAATTGGCTACAATTACTTGAAATCCAAGAGAGAAAGCAATAAATACCTATTTTGGGGAGGTATTTCCGGGTTTGCTTTCGCAGGATGGATGGCCTCAAACATGATAATGACTCGTTATACTGAAAGTTTAGATTTTGATGCAGAATCATTCGGGAATGAAGAAGAAATTTTTAGACATAAACAACAAATAATCGCAAAAATGATGCGTGATGCACCCGCTTGTGAAAGTTGTGGGAATCTAAAAACTTATACGCCTACTGAATACAACAGATATACTTGTTGGTCTTGTAAAGACGACCCTTCGTGGGGTGCAGAAGATTCCCCATCCCCAAGCGGCCCAAGTGAAGAACCCGAACCTGCCGAAGCAACAGGAAGCGAACCGTCAAATGAAAACTTTTCTGCTGAAATGGATGCTAATGTTCTTTTTCGTCAATTAGGTGGTAATCGTTTTAGAGCCATGACCGGCGCAAAGGATTTTATGAAGGATGGAAATAGCCTTCGGATGAAAATTATGAAAAATAATACAGGTGGAAATCATCTTATTATTACATTAAACTCAAATGATTTATATGATATGCGTTTTGAATCTCACCGAATGAATCGGAAAACTTATGAATTAACTATTAAGGTTAAAGCCGAAGAAACAAATATCCCCGCATCAAATTTACAAAGAGTATTTACTGAATTAAGTGGTTTATATACTCACATGGCTGAACAATCATTTAATGCAGAATCATTCTCCGCAGAAGCAGAAACTTGGACAGAAGATAATGTGTGCTTGAAATGTAATAGTCCTTTTGACGGCTGTTCATGTGAGCGTTGTCCTCAATGTGATGAATTTTGGAATGATGGTTGGCTAAATTGTGATGAGTGTTTTTCTTGTGATGATTGTTGCCGAGAATCATGTCCTCATTTGTGGGATGCAGAATCAACGGGTTGTTATGAGTGTGGTCAAGATTATGAAGAGGGTGATGTTTTTAGAAACTGCGACCTATGTGATGTTTTACTTTGTAGTGGTTGTAATAGACCGTGTGAAGGGTGTAGTAATACGGTTTGTAATTCCCATAGATGTTCAAAAGACTGTTGTGATGGGGCATTTTGTGATGAGTGCCATGAAGAAGAATTTGGTGCAGAATCATTCTCCGCAGAATTCGTGCCACCCTATAATCGGGGCAAAGGATTAGACTTTGGGCGAGATAATAAAGGAAGGTATCGCCGGAAATTAACAATTCCAATTTCCGAAACTGCACAAAAGGAAATCAGACAGGATAGAAAAAGACGCTATTTGGTTTCCGGCGGCCAAGAACAAGAAAGATGCGTTGAATGTCGTAGGCCCGTATCTGCTAACGAAGTCGCCTCTTTGCGAAATGTGATACTATGTAAATCATGTGTAGGGTCATTGGAGAAAAGTAATTGATAAACCCACATATAAATACTTGTAAAGACAAAAACAAGATATGGATTGGTTGCCTTACATTATAATTTTCCTTTTGGTTGGACTGTATGCCCGCTTATGGTTTGTTGTTAGGGATATGAAATGTATTCACGATTTGGTGCATGACCTTCACGACCATGTTTTTATGGAAACAGATGAAGTTCAAGTAAATGATGGTGAAAATTTTCATATTATGGGATTAGAAGAATTCAAAGATAGATTCGGCTTTGACCCAAGGGGCGAAGAAACCCCATCCACCGATGAGAAGAAGGCGAGTGCTTCGGAGATAGATGCGTGGGATAATGCAAAGGTATAAATAGACCCTTCGCAGGTCTTGAATACATGGGAAAGTTTATTGTCCGACTTTTAGATGGCACGGAATTACCACTTGAAAAGACTACGATGGCGCAGGTTGCGAAAGCCATTTCCATTATTCGTGTCAAAGATACGGATAAAACAATGTCCAAGAAGCCTTAGATAGCGGGGAATGCTATATACAGGTATGCCCCTTGAAGGACACGACCACGACCTCGTAGCGTTAGCGGAAAAGGCAAAAGTAATTGCCGAAGCAACCGGCAGGTGTGAGGAAGATGTTCTCGCAGACCTTCTTGATGATGAAAAGGCTAACTTGAGTGCAGGGGAAGATGCAATAGAGAAAGACTTCCTTGATAAAGCCACAGAACAAGCGGTAAAATTCAAGATTTTGTTAAAGACAATTGTTCCTATTATTATTTTACTCGGTGCAATCGGCGCAGAAGGTATTGGACTTCTTGATTTGACCCAATGGGGCGGATAATGGAAGTCAAAGAATATCAAGCATTATTCATTCACAAAGATAGGTTTTAGATAACAGGCCGAACCAATAAGTCTTATGTCCCTTCTCCGAGATTCTGCTATTGTAGGTGCGGCAACATTTCTCGTAGGTTCAGTTTTAATGGAAATCAATGTCAAACAAGAAGGAGAGCCTGTCGGATGGTGGCCTTATGCGGGGACATTTATTGCAGGTGCGCTCGGTTTTTATCTATTAGGGGCTACTAATGTCGTGAAGGTCAAAAATGCAGAATCATACGATTTTTCCCAAAAATCGGCAGAATCATTCTCCGCCGAACCTGACCGATATTACGGTCAAGTTTGCGCCTGTGGAGAAGTAGCAGGTAAATATCCTTGTGGACATCACCGTTGCACCTTCTCGGACAGTATTCTTGCGGGAACTTCTTGCCCCCTTTGTTTCAAGGCAGAATCATTCTCCGCAGACCAAAATGAGGATTTAAGCGGAATAAAGCAATTTATGGCGGAAGTCTTTGAAGCAGACCGCAAAGCCCGCCGCAGAACAACCTTGACATGGGCGAGAGGAA
>Ga0233429_1001698_pt1 | contig 25123 bp, 23 predicted proteins | sample SI_118_April2016_3_FD_179879 | JGI IMG/M metagenome (GOLD analysis project Ga0233429, IMG submission 179879) | Seawater microbial communities from Saanich Inlet, British Columbia, Canada - SI_118_April2016_135_MG | ecosystem: Environmental > Aquatic > Marine > Inlet | place: Canada: British...
TAGGCATTCCACTCAACATCCTGGTAATTGTCATGGGATCAATTTTTATTCCATGGATCTGGGAGTTCTGACTTTTAAGTACTTTCAAGTTTTCGGTTAGGACCGCAAATGAAATAAGTTGAGCAGCCAAAAGACAAGCAATTTTGTTCAAGTTATAAACTTTGCGGTTTTTATAAATGGGGGGTTATATTTCCAATCCAATTTTATAGCCTTGGTGGACAGCATCAAAAGCAGTGGAAACATTTTTTGCATCTCCTGCAATCCTGTATTCAACACCCATTTTTTCAAGCTCGGGTTCAAGGGGATTGTATGACACTGAACCTGCTGCAACAACCACAGTATCAGCTTGGATTTCATGAATAATACCACCATCCTGTTCAATTTCAATATTTAGACCTTTAGGCGTAATCTCTATTACTTTGCTTTTGGTCATGGTTTTTACATTATACCTGTCAAGATCCTGCATCATGCCCCATTTGGTTGATTTCCCGATATCTTTACCCATTTTGTCCAGCATTTCAATTAGGGTGATCTCTTTTGTGCCCCGGGTTGCCATTTCAAAAAGTGTCTCAGGGTCTTCTGCTCTATTAACAAGAAGAAATTTTATGGCTTTGGCTGATAGGGTCCCTTTTTCGGCGAGAAAGAGTGCCGTTTCCACACCAACTGCTCCGCCACCGATGATGGCAATTTTTTTGCCTGTAAATACTTTGTCCTGTAAGACATCCCATGATTCCACAACATGGGGAAGGTCTATCCCCGGAATAGATGGAGTCAAAGGTTTAGCACCGGTTGCAAGTATGATTATGTCCGGTTTTTCTTTTTTTATGAGTTCCGGGGTTACTTTGGTTTTTAAAATAATGGGTATTTTTTTCACACCAATCTGGGTTTTGAGATCTTCAGCAAGCTGAGCAAATTCTTCTCGCCCAGGAGGACAGGCGGCAAGGTAAAGTTGTCCCCCAGACCTGGCCTGGCTTTCATAAATTGTCACATCATGGCCCCGTGAGTGAGCTGTGAGAGCAGCTGTCATTCCTGCAGGCCCGGCTCCTGCCACAAGAATTTTTTTAGGGGATGCACTCTTTTTAACAGGTTTTGTTCCTTCAAACCCTGCTAAAGGATTGCAAAGACATTCAACATGTTTTAATTTGAAAAGGTTATCAAAGCACCCCTGAGCACAGGCAATGCAATGCATAATTTCTTTTTCTTTTCCAAGTCTTGTTTTTTCAGGGAGAATAGGATCAGCAATGAGGCTGCGGCCCATGGCCACCATGTCGCACATGCCGTCATCCAGCATCTGTCTTGCAGTTTTAGGATCATTAATCCTGTGGCTTGCAATAACCGGCACATTTACTTTTTCTTTGATCCCCCTGGCAAGGTATGAAAAAGCTCCCCTTGGTACGCAGGTTACAATTTGAGGCACCCTTGCCTCGTGCCATCCCACATTAATACAAAGAGCATCAACCAGGCCTTCTGACAGGGCTTGGGCATATTTTTGCAGTTCAGCTCTTGAGTTTCCACCGGGCATAAAATCATTGCCGTTCATCCTGACGATCAAAGGGTAATCTTTCCCTATCGCATCCCGGACTGCTTTTACAACCTCAAGTCCAAATCTCATCCTGTTTTCAAAGCTTCCACCATAGTTATCTTTGCGGTGATTGGTCAAAGGAGAAAGAAATTCGCTAATGAGGTATCCTGTACCGCTTAATACTTCAACTGCATCAAATCCTGCTTTTTGTACCCTTAATGCAGCCTGTGCAAAAGAGTTGATAGTCGTTTTTATTTCATCGGCCGTCATTTCCTTGGGAGTTTCCCGGGTCATCCTTGATGCAATAGGAGAGGGTGCCACAGCCTGCTTCCCATTGAGAAAAAAGGAAAAATTGTATCGACCGGCATGGTTTATCTGCATGGCGCTGAGAGACCCATTGTCATTAATGGCTTTTGAAAGTTTTTCAAGTCCGGATATAAATTTGTCATCATGGGCGCCTATATTCTGAGTATTACCTGAAAGATCATCCACAGTAGCATACCCGGCACAAATCATTCCAGGTCTGCCCTTTGCCCTTTGTGCATAGAAATTAATGATCTGGTCTGTGACTTCAAAATCCTTTGCCATGCCAAGGTGCATTGCAGGAAGATATATCCTGTTTTTAATTTTAAGCTTATTTATGATGATGGGTTCAAAAATGGGATCTCTCATTATTTTTTCCTCTTTTTACTATTATTTATCTTATTTCTTAAATTCTTTTAATGCCATGAAGATTTTCAGATGACTGATACAGATTTATTTTTTTAAAGGTCTTAATAGTCCTTCCTGTGCCACACTGGCTACCAGTATCCCATCCCTTGTATAAATGGACCCTATGCTCAACCCTCTTGCTTTACCTGCGCTGGGGCTTTTCATGACATACAAAAGCCAGTCATCCATTCGAAATTCTCTATGGAACCACATGGAATGGTCAAGGCTTGCCACCAGCATGTCCGGGGACCAGAAGGTTTTGCCATGGGGATAAAGAGCTGTTGAAGATACATAAAAATCCGAGGCATAGGCCAGCATATACCGGTGGGCTGCTGAATCATCCGGGATCTTGTCAATTGCCCTGAACCAGGCATATTTTACAGGTGGCATTGCTTTAGGGTTAAAAGGATTCACCGGGTTGACCACCCTTATTTCAATGGGTTTTTTGCAAAGAAGCTTTTCAAGAATTTTAGGTGGGATCTGATCCGAGAGACGTCTGGCCATTTCAACATCAGATTCTATTCCTTCAGGCCCTTTAATGTCCGGCATTTCGTCTTGATGTTCATATCCCTGTTCATCCCTGTGAAAAGAGACACCCATTGAGAAAATGGCATTGCCATTTTGAACTGCCACCACTCTTCGGGTGACAAAGCTTTTTCCGTCGCGGATACAGTCTACTGTATAGACAATGGGTTTTTGGGCATCTCCAGCCAGAATGAAGTATCCGTGAAGACTGTGGGCATGGAATTTTGAGGAAACGGTCCTGGATGCGGCAGACAAAGCCTGGCCCAGAACTTGGCCGCCAAAGACATTCCCGAATCCGAGATCCTGGCTTTGGCCTCTGTAAATATTTTCTTCTATTTTTTCCAGCGCTAACAGCTGGAGCAATTCTTCTAAAACATTGCCGTCAGAACAGACATTCATTTTTATTTCCTTTTTCTATGGGCTGAGGTTTTTTAATACTGCGAAAGTAGCCTAAAATCAACAATTTGTTATTTCAATTTTTGATAAAATATCTTGCACCAAGGTCTGTCGTGTTTTCACAACGTAACCGGGCAGGATGAATCGACTCTCAAAATGTAAAGTTGTTTTTGAGTGGGCCCTAAGGTTGATACTTAAAAAATATCTCTGGATTGAGCAACTCGATATCAAATTTCTTTGCCGGGGTGTGGTATATTTTATTGAATCACTCCGGGCCAGTTTTTATCTGCTTTGACTATGAATTCATCAATTTTTTTTAACCATTTATTTTGAATGGAATCATTATAATTTAAATATAATTTGTTTTTATATACAGTCCAATTTTTTGGGTTTCCGTTTGCTGTATCACCTTGAGCAACTGCCCATGCACAATAGCCACCATATTTGGGAGCATACTTTTCAGGATTTGCTAAAAATAAGTCTAAATTTTCTTTATTCATAAAATACCAGGATGCTTTTTTATATGATGTTTTATATTTGTCATTTCCTTTAACAGGTTTTTTTAAAGTGAAATATGCAACAGGATCATACTTTTCAATCGCTGCATTGCTAAAGAAGCCTGTATTTATTTCACTTTTTGCGTTTACGTGTGAAGAAATTACAAATCCAAATAATATAAATAACAAGGTTATCTTAAATACTTTCATTTTATCTCTCCCGATTAAAATATCTGATAGCATCTTTCCCTTCCAAAGGCCCCCCATGTCCTACAAAAATCCGGGTGGGATTCATTTCCATGATCCGGGCAATGCTCTTTTTGGCTAAATCAAAGTCTGAATACCAGTGGTGATAGCGGGGACGTCCCGGCTGCAAAATCCCCATGAGTCTGCCCCCTCCAATCAGATCACCTGCAATGATTTCACCACTGTCGAGAAGTATAGAGATCGATCCTGGGGTATGGCCGGGTGTTGCGATGACTTTACCGTCTATACCAAAAGGATGCAGGTCAAACTCATCATCCATCAAAAGGTCAATTTTTGTAGTTTGATATCCATCTTTCATAAAAGGTATTATTAATTTGCCGAAAAGATTAATGGGTTCAATGTGGACACTTTTCCCTTCCAAAAAAAAGGGAGCGTCAGATTTATGGATGGCAACTAGAGCGCCTGATTTTTGCTGAAGGTCTGCTGTGCTACCGCAATGATCAAAATGGGCATGGGTGTGAACAATAAGAGATAAATCCTGTAAATTCAAACCCGCCTTTTGAAAGGTTCTGATGATAGTAGATGTTTCATTACTGGTTCCAGTATCAAGCAAAACCATCTTTTTACCCAAAAGCAAAAATGCGTTAGATAACTTTAGGTTAAGCTGAATGATCTGAGTCATCTCATCTCACAAAGTAACTGGCGGACAAGGCAATAAGCATCTGACCGCTGTAATAAAAGGCTAGGCTGATACGATTGTATTTCCATGGCCGCCAGAAACGGTTGGCTGCCAGTATCACGTCTGAAATATAAAATAAAACAGCACCGGATACCATCATTAATGCATGGAAATCGTCAATTCCCTGGCTTGTAAGTACGCTGACAGCCTGGATGACCATCAAAGAAATAATAACGATATAGGCTATGACAGGACCTTTCATAGAACCAAGGTTGGACTGAATCATCCAGTAGATACCCAGGCCTAAAAGCAATACCACCAGGGCGCAAATGGCGGATAACCCTGAAAAGTGCCCTATAATGGTAAAGATAGCCGTGTAGACGATGTGGGCCAGAAGAAATAGGACCAGACCTATCCTGAACGCCTTTTTGTCCTCCTGGAACATCAGGGCAATATCGCCTCCCATAGAAAAGACCAATCCTACTATTACCCCGAAAGTGTATGTGGTATTCCAATAGGGTTCCAATAAAGAAAACAGAGCTGCTAAAATGACAAGGATAGTTGAAACCGGTTTGATAAAATGTATATTTTTCCTATTGCCGCTAAATTCCCAGCGAATTAAAAAGCCAACCGTGACAATCAAAAAAGGTATTAAATATATTGCAGGTTTCATGGTCATATTAGGCTTATACCATACAGTGCACTATAACCTGCAAGAAAAAGTGTTGGTGTATCCCATGTATGGGGGGAAAATGCTTCAACAAAGGTCATGAGGAAAGGAATAAAAATCAATGCTATGATAAATTGTAATTGGGTAAATGAAGAATGAAAAACCATAACTACAATAATGCTTGCAAGAAAAACACAAGCACTTCCCTCCAGAGAACGAACATATTTCTTTTTTGAAAAAAAAGCATAGGTTTCGTATTTATGTCTTCCAAACCTGATTCCGACAGGCTCTGCTAAACCATCACCAAAGGTTATTATTAAAAGCGGAATCCAAATTAATTCTGCCAAACCGTTTTGCACGAAAATTATCACGGCCGGAACAAGGACAATATAACCCACAAAGACTTGGGTGACTAACCACCAAAGAGTATTCGGGCGGTCTTCGGGACGGTCAAATGAAAGAAACATCGTGGCTATTATCGATATTTTATCCCGAATAGGCTTGAAATAAATTAAAAAAAGAAGCGTCCCTATTATGCAGCTAAAAATAAACTTCTCAAAGGATCTTTCATAGGGGAAAATTAATCTTAAAATGACAGGAATAAAAAAAAGTGCAAAATGGTTTATTTTACGAGTATAGTTAACTTTGATCCCTTTATAACGGACAAGAAGGCCCGTACAGTATTGGATTGATAACAGGCTTGTTATTGTAAATAATTGGTACAACACAAACTTAGTCAAACCAGCTCCTTTTTTTCTTTTTAAACCATTTACTAATTTTAATTTATTTACACACTACCGGATACGTGGCTTTAAAAGAAGTATCATCCCATTTTTTTTTACTATCAAAGCAGGTGATATTTCCGGGTCCGCCATACCAGAATCTGTGCGGATTCAAAGGTGTATAGCCTCCCTTTTCAGGTTTTTTTGTTCCCAATGTTTCAAAGTGAAGATGAAGTATGCCTCCGGCCAAAACCCCTGTGCGTCCAAGTTCGCCAATTTGCTGTCCCCGAACGACTATATCTCCTGTTTGAACAAGCCGTTTATTCATGTGGTGATACTGAGTCAAGATGTAAAAACCATCAGGCCCTTTACCGTGAAATATGGTAAGGGTATTTCCATAGGCGGGTCCCAAAAATGAGCTCGTCACCTTCCCATTGGCCGGGGCAATAACAGGTGTGCCTATCTTTGCGATAATATCAATGCCATTGTGTCCTGAGGCTGGCTGGCCATACTTTTGTTTGTTTTTGCTTGAGTTAAATCCGTTTAAAATCGATGGTGCATTTTTGGGTATAAAAAGGGTTTTGCCATCTATTTGTGAGAGCCCGATACCGGGTGATATTGCTCCATAGGGCTCCGGAATAAAAAGTCCGCAGCCGCTTAACGCCGGCAAGACCAGAAATATTAAAATAAGGATTATGCTGGTTGCATTCAAAGAATATTGTGAATCATTGAGAGAATTCGGGTCAATATTCATTTTCTATCCTCCAGGGAATAGGGCTTTGTCGTAAAAAAATGATCATGTTCCTTCAGTATGTGGATGAGCAAACCCAAAATGGGCCAAAAGATTTTTTTTATTAAAAATTCCTAAACTCTGTGTGACAATAGTTTTAAATTATTTATTTTCCTAATTTATCCAATCATTTGTAACTAAAAAATTTTTAAAATACACTGTCTCCATACAAATTTAAAATTTATTGCAATATTTCAAGTGTATCTGGCCATTTCCGGCGCTGTACAGATGAGCCGTTTTGCATCCTCTGAGTTTGGGTCAATAAGAGTGAAATCTGAAAATTCAAAACCGGGTGCAACGGAACAACCCACAAGAACAGTATCTGATATTGGCTCTGCTGCTTGCCAGGTGCCTGCAGGTATTACATGGCAAAAACAGTTCCTCCCGGCTGATAAGGTAATGCATCTGGGTGGTATGTTCGCGCCATCCCAGGTGTACAAATTCAGCCCAGGTCCCTGGTAAAGATTCCAGACTTCATCTGAACTCACTCTATGAAACTTGCTTACTTCGCCCGGTTTCAGTGAAAAATAAATGTGGGTCAAAGCTGATCGGGTACTTCCGCCCTGTGTGGATACCATTTTGGCGGATCTGAATACCTCACAGAACCGACCGCCTTCTGGGTGTTCTATGAGACCAATAGGCTTCATAACTTTTGTTTGATGAAATCCTTTGAAATGAAAATTATGGCTTCAATCCCTGTCTTTTTTCATGTACCGGAGCCCATTTATCCCAATATCTTGAAAAATAAAATACCCGCATAAGCTAAAAATAGCAAGCAATGTCGCTTTCAATGGAATTTTACCCAAACAGAATGCTTGTATTTGTAAAAAATGTTCCGGCAATACATGCTGTCAGTAAACAGGCCAGGGTAGCTGCAATCAAGGCTTTAAATGCAACCTTTGAAATGGCTGTAGTCCGTTTTGGTGCCAGTGCCGTTATTCCACCTACAAAAATAGCCATGGATGCCACATGGGCAAAACCGCAAAGGGCATAAGAGGTAACAACAGCAGACCTGGCATGAATCAATTTGCCGTTGCTGATAGCTGTTGCCAGATCCTGGTACGAGGCCACTTCTGTCAGAATAATACGTTCACCAATTATTTGGGATATAATTTTGGCATCTTCAATGGGAATACCGATAATAAGGGTAAAAGGGTAAAATAGATATCCCAGAAGACCTTTTAATGACCAGTCAATAGTTATCTCCATCCAGATATTCAGTTTAGATCCCACACCTCCTATTGCCAGGTCAATCAGTGCAACAAGACCCAGGACTGCTATTAACAGGGCAACAATGCTGAAAACAACCTTGAGTCCTGATGTGGCACCATTGATAATGGCTTCAAATATGCTTGCATCCTTTTCATAGTGGATATCAACAACCTTTCCCAAAGTTTTGGGAGTTTTTGTTTCCGGGAAAAGAATTTTAGACATGACCAGGGCTGCCGGAGCTGAGAGGAATGATGCTGATATCAGGTGACCTGCAATGGATGGAAACTGAGTATAAAGAGTAAATACGTACAGGGCCAGAACATTTGAGGCGACAGTGGCCATGCCGGCCGTTAAAATTGTGCACAGCTCAGAACGGGTCATCTTCTGGATATAGGGCTTGATTGTAAATGCCGACTCCACACCGACAAATATATTACTGGCTGCACATAAGGCTTCTGCTCCAGATATTTTCATTAGTCTTGTGAACAGTTTTGCAAATTGGCGAATGATAAAGGGTAATATATTATAATAGTAGAGAATAGATACCAAAGCAGAGAAAAAGATGATGGTGGGAAACGCCTGAAAAGCAAGTATAAATCCCAAAGATTCCTCAGTTCCCGGCGGTGCTGCAAGAGTTCCAAAAACAAATTTTGCACCGTCAGATGCAGTGGACAATACAATGACCGCAAAATCATTTATCGCCTGGAAAAGTTTTATCCCTGCAGGAACAATAAATATAAAAAGTGCAAACAGGATTTGTAGTCCGATGCTCCAACAAGTCAAAGGCCAGTTAATGATGTCCCGGTTACCAAATACAAAGCGCGATATGAGCCATGCAAAGGTCAGCAAGATAAATATGCCGGCAAAACTTATAAAATTATAAAGCTGCATATTTTTTTCTCCTTAAATTATTGCTTCCATGATTGTATTTCAACAATGTTTCCTTCTGGATCTCTGAAATACAGGAATTTTAACAATCCAACACCCTCAACCTTTTTTTCAGTGACGTTGCCCAATAATTTGCCACCATTTGTTAAGGCTTCTTTTAATATTTGATCAACATCATCTACTTCAAAAGCTATATGAGTAAAACCAGTATAGTTCGCCATCATGGGTTTAGAGTCATTCATATCTTTATAAGTGAATATTTCCAGGGTAGGGCCATGATTCCCATGCCCGGGCAGCAATAAATGGACTCCCTCTAATTTTGCTTTAGATAAACCAGTAGCTTGATCTAACCAATCACCGGAAAGTTTCCTCTCTGGTGGTTTCAAAGTGCAACAAAAGACTTTAATATAAAAATCTGATAATTTTTTCCAATCTCTTGATGCAATATTTGTGTGAGCATATCTCATAATTTTATTTTTCTCCTTTTATAAACCGCTATTCAAAACAAATGGTTCCTTTCCTTGAATTTGAAAATGCATTAGCCGCAACAAGGGACATTCTATGGCTGGGATATAAAATTATCAATAATTGAATAATTTTTATTTTTCCTGAGTTTTTTAAGAAGAGCTTATCACAGTGTCAATTATTCAAAGGTCGCTAAGTGAATTAGCTATTTATATCGAGGATCAAATTTTGGCTTAGCAATTGCTAATATTCATAAAAAGTAGTATAAGCTTGTGATTCATGGATTCCAGTTAGTTTCCACTTTAGAGAAAGTAATTTTTTTTAAAAATTTTTTATCAAACTATATCAGGAGGAAAATATGGCAACAACAAATGATAATTTAAAAGAAGCCTTTGCCGGAGAAAGTCAGGCCAACCAAAAATACAGAGCTTTTGCAAAAAAAGCAGAAAAAGAAGGTTTTACAAATATCGCAAAGCTGTTCTTAACAACTGCAGAAGCTGAACGTATCCATGCAGAAGGACATTTAAAGGCTCTGGACATGATCGCATCAACGGCTGATAACCTTCAATCAGCCATTAACGGTGAGACAGATGAATTCACCAATATGTATCCTCCTATGGTTGAACAAGCAATTGCAGATGGTCATAAGGCCAAGATCATGTTTAAATTTGCAGTTGATGCGGAAGAGGTACACGCCCAGATATATAGCAAGGCCCTTGAAGCAGTTAAAAAGGGTGTTGACCTAGAGGAAAGTAATTTTTATCTTTGTCCTGTTTGTGGCTACATTGAGTTGGGAGCAGCCCCGGAAAAATGTCCTGTCTGCAATGCAAAGCAGGGGGTTTTCATCCAAGTTTAACCCTTTTCAGCCTATCATCGGCATGGAAATTACATGTAAAATTGCGTGCATTTTATTTGTTTGAATGAAGTATTATTTGCCCGCATCCCTTTAGTTTTTCATCTTATCGGCAGTGGGGGTCTGTTCCTTTTGGTAAAGGAAGCCAGGATCTCCCGCTGCCATTTTTTTCCATAGTCGTCTGCTTCCGGGACATTGTTCTGTAGCTGTTGTTCAGTCCAGAAAATGCGGTTACGGTCCATGCTCAGCTCGCATCTGTCTTTCCCGCTCAGATTAATCCGGCCCTTCTGGTTATCAGGGCAGCAACCCCAAGGCAAGTGGATATTCCAGCTTTTAAAATTGCTTTTATACCTTTATTGACAAAAAGCAACTTCCTATCTATGATGCTTCGAAAATTTAATAAAACCCTATTTATTCAGGATAAATATTTGAAAAATTCACAAAGCCCATCTCCAGGTGTTGGCAATGACAAAAACAGAGGTAATCATGAAAATAGTTTAGGTATTGTTTTTGTTCTTGCGTCCGCCATTGTTTGGAGTTTTGGTGGAGCACTTAAACACTTTATTACGACGGGAGAAAGCTGGACCATTGTCTTCTGGCGTTCTGTTTGGGCAGCACTGTTTTTATTGGTATTTATGCTTGTTCGACAAGGATTGCGCGGCACCCTTAAATTATTCGCAAATATGGGGTTGCCGGGAATTTGTGTTGGTATTTGCTTTGCGACTGCCTCAACCTGTTTCATTATTGCATTGGCACACACAACGGTGGCCAATATTTTGTTGATGCAGGCAGGTGTACCATTGATTGCGGCTTTGATTATTTGGATACTGTTTCGGGAACGAGTGTCGTTCCCAACCTGGATCGCCATCGCATTTGTTATTATGGGTGTCGCCGTCATGGTGTCGGATTCTTTTACCGGCAAGGTATCACCGATGGGGGATGCCTTATCTTTGTTGATCGCTTTTTCTTTTGCCTGTGCTACTGTTATTACAAGGCGGTATGCTCATGTACGCATGGTTCCGGCGGTTTGCCTGGGTACTGTGATATCGGCTTGTGTGTCCGGAGTTTTGGCGAGTACTTTTGTGGTTACGCTACCTGATATGGGAATCCTAATTGTTTTCGGAAGTTTGAATCTTGGTGTGGGTCTTGCTTTTTTTGTTACGGGAGTACGCATAATTCCTTCAGCCCTTGCAGCACTTCTGGGAACTGTCGAAACAGTGTTAGGGCCGATATGGATGTGGCTGATTCATAATGAAATCCCAACAATTCGAACTTTGATTGGTGGATTGCTTGTTCTTACTGCGCTACTTTGTCACATAAGCTGGAACATATATCGTCAAAAATCAGCTATAGTTAATAAAACACCTATTTAGTAAGATTCACATTTAAAATTCACGGTAAAGACTGATCCGCCTGATTGATAACAATCATTCTTATCCGAGCAAAAAGTACAATCATCAATATTTCCAGGGCAGATATCGTTTTTCCCCGGAATAAACTTGCACCTGTTAGATGTGACATCAATAGAAAAATTATATTGTTCAGAAAATATTTTCATACGTAACAGGTCGGCTCCTCTTCCGCCGGCATTAAAGTCAAATAACTTTTTTGAAGAATAGCCCGATGTTTCCTGAGTGGTGAAAAAACCTTCAAAAATTCTTTGCTGATGGTCAGCAATAATTCCAATACCATAATCCTCAACCACGAGCCTTGCGCCTGATTCCTGTTTGGAAACCATAACCTTTATTTTCCCATGATCCGGTGTGTTTTCAACAGCATTTTTTATTAAACCATCTATCATTTTTTGCAAAGGTTCAACTGCTATTGAAATCGTTGGTGTTGAATCTAAATCTTGAACGATTTCCAGGACTCTATGATGAAACTTAGGCGTCAGATTTTCAAGACGGTGTTTGATAAATTCATTAAGCATAATTTCTTCAGGTTCGTTGTTTTTGATTTCAAAAATTTTATTAATACGTGTCCTGACTCGATCAATCAGGGGGGTCTGACCTGATTCATTTTCTATGGTATTCTCAAGTAAATCAGCACATTGATTCACAAAATATGAAAGAAATTTTTTTGTTTCAACCCTTTTCTCCAATATGATGTCATTAATTTCATCCTGAAGTTGCTTGATCCGTTCAACATTTCTTTTAGCCCTGTCCATTGAGCGTTTCCAGGTTTCATCCGGAAGGGTTTTAAGTTTTTTTGAGAGTATATTCAATGTACCGCTGAATATAGAGACAGGTGTTTTTAGTTCATGGGACAAATGATTAATTGCCTTGCTTTTTGCCCGGTCAAGACTTGTTAATTCTCTATGCGATTTTTTTAATTCATCAGAAAAACGTGCATTTTCAATAGAAAGCCCCACAGTCCCGGCAACCATTTCCAGCAATTGCATATCAGCCTGTTCGAAAATCCCTTCTGTTTTATTAAATGCTGCCAGAACACCTATAATTCTATCGCTGCTTTTTATGGGAACCAACACATAATTATCAAAAGAATATCCAAATTCTTTATCTCTTTTAAGATATAGCCCGGAATCTTTGTAAGCATCATTTACAATTAGCGGCACTCCTGTCTTAACAACCTGTCCCGAGGCCATGCTATCCATGGGCAAACGAATTTCTTTTATCTTATTTTTGGTTGCATTGTCATCGTATGCCGCACCCGGGAAAAAGAATTCTTTTTTCTCATCATCCAACAGGATGACAAGAGCGCCCTGTGTATCCAACAACCGTTTGATTTCACTGCTGATATAGTCAAGCAGATCCTCAAGATCCGGGTATTTTGGAAGTGCCATACTGATCCTAAGCATTGCATCATTACTCTTAGCGATCCGCTTTTCCCTTGTAATATCCCTGAAAATGACAAGTTCTCCAGATACACCCATTTCTGATTTTGAGAAAACAGTCCCCCTTGCCAGGACATCCAGGACTCGGCCATCCTTTGATCGTCGCTTGGTTACATATCGTATTACTTTCCTCTCTTTAAAAAGTTCTTTGACCTTTTCTGATGTCTCAAGAGCAAGTCCTTGAGGAATAAACAAAGCCTTTCCACTCCTCATTTCCTCAAATGTCCATCCAAAGACTTCAGTGAATGCCGGATTTAGATATGAGATATTTCCTTTTAAAGTGAATGTTGCAACGGGATAGGGTGCAAAATCAAGAAGTGTTCTATATCTTTTTTCCGACTCCTTTAAAGAAACTTCATTTTGTTCAAAAGTTGTGACTTGTTTTTCCAGCCTCACAACCTTTTGTTTCAATTCTTCATAAGTGGCTTTTTTAACCATCATATTTCTCCAAAACTCAGAATCCGCATGCTAATTATTCTTTTCCAATCCAATTTTTAATATTCTATGTTGTCTGGATTAAATTGTATAGTTTTTTAGAAAAGTTTATCGCTGATCTTGTTTTCTGATTCGTGAAAAACTTTTTGAGTAGAGGGATCAATTATGTTTTTTTTTCATAGTTTTCTTGACAAAAATAGCTTTCCTATCCTAATCGTATAAAGCTTTGGCGGATGGCTTGCTGACTGCCGGTAAAAAAAAGATGCCCAGTTTTTCTACTAAAAGGGAAAATATGAATAATGAGCATATGAATCGGGTACTTAGTTTCAGATGGGCAATATTTGCTGCTCTGGGAGCAGCCTATATTCTTGTCTTTTTTAATCAGATGTCTGTTGCCGTAGTCGCAAAAGATATAATGAAGGATCTTGATAGTAATGCAACTATGATAGGCGTTATGGCTTCAATATATTTTTATGTCTATGCTGCTATGCAAATTCCTGCCGGACTGTTGTGTGATTCTGTAGGATCTCGGAAGACCGTGTCCTTTTCCTTGGGTATCGCAGCATTCGGGGCACTGCTTTTTGGTTTTGCCCCAACGATACAAGTTGCCATGATTGGACGTGGACTGGTTGGACTTGGAGTTTCAGCAGTTTTTATCGCCACAATGAAGATTGCAGCAGAATGGTTTGCAGTCCGTGAGTTCGCAAAAATGCAGGGCATCATCACATCATTGGGTGGCGTCGGTGTGCTGTTGGGTACTTTCGGATTGGGGTGGCTGGCAAAAGCCTTTGGCTGGCGAATCGTTTTCCAGGTTATTGGTGTATCAACCGGACTCCTTGTTTTTGTGATATGGTTTTTGGTTCGAAATTCACCAAAAGAAAAAGGCTGGCCTTCGATAGCGGAAATTGAAAATTTTAGAACCGGCCAAAAGCCCCCACAAAGCCCCGAGCCCATCTCATTAGGCCAAGGTGTTAAAATGGTGCTCAAAGAACCCAGATTTTATCCCCTTGCCCTGTGGTTTTTCTGCAATGCAGGAACATTTTTTGCTTTTGGTGGTCTATGGGCCGGTCCTTATTTTATGGATGTTTATGGATTGTCTAAGCCTCAAGTCGGGACCATTCTCAGCATGATCGCCTGGACAATGATAGTGGTAAGCCCATTCATGGCAACTCTTTCTAACAATATTTTCAAAAGCCGCAAAAATAACATGATTTTTTGCACAGCCTGTCTATCAATATTGTTCATGTTTTTGCGAATGTATCCTTCCGGACTTCCTGTCCAGGCTTTGTCTTTTATAATTATTTTTTTCACGGCAGTTTCCGCTTGCACCATGGTGGTGGCATTTACGACTCTTAAAGAACTCTATCCAATTCAAATTGCCGGCACTTCTGTTGCTATTGGAAATTTTTTTCCCTTTTTCGGGGGAGCTATTTATATGGGCATTCTCGGAAAAATCCTTGATGGTTTTGGCCGTAATTCAGATGGCGCTTATCCAGTGGATGGTTACACCATGGTTCTGACATTCCTGACTATGAGTTCAATCCTGCAGCTTATTTGTTCATTTTTTTTAAAGGAAACTTTTCCAGAGAAAGCTTTTGAAAAAGCCAAAATGGTTAAGAAAACCCAAAATTAATCAGCAGTCACACCCTATTTAAAAAGAAAAATACAATGGGGTACAACCGCTCAAATTTGGTTTTGTTTGTGCCAGAATTTATTTAAATTACTTTTTAAATGTGCTGTATCTGAAACCACACAAACATCTTCCCATTCATATGGAAATAATACTTTATAATCTCGCCTGTTGAATCGCTCACCAACAAGGACCACAATCCCTTTGTCTTTATCAGTCCTGATCACACGCCCAGCAGCTTGCATAACCCGGTTAAATCCCGGCATCTGGTATGATTTATAAAACCCGCTGTGATCCTGTTGATCATAGTAATTTTTAATTAAGTTGCGTTCAGGGCAAATCTGGGGGATGCCCGGACTTACGATAACAGCTCCGATCAATTGGTCTCCGGTAAGATCGATACCTTCTCCGAAAATACCACCCATTACAACAAAACCTGCAACTGCATCTTCTGAAGAAAAAATATCTAAAAAATCCTGTCGTTCCGGTTCTGTCATATTTGGATACTGGATCAGGATATTATTCTCAATATCATTTTTATCGATAAGTTCTATTATAGAATTCAAAAATGCATATGAAGGCAAATAGATCATATAATTGCCATTTTTCGAATTGATGACATCACAAATAAGTGCGGCAATTTTATTATAATACCGATGCCTGTCTCTATAGCTGGTTTTTATACTCTGATGAAGAAAAAGCCCGAAATTTTCTTTTGGAAAAGGGGAGGGTAAATCAATTGAATAGGGTTGTATGGTATCGTTGAATAGGATCTCCTGGTGAAAATCAATGGGAGACAATGTGGCGGAAAAAAGGATGCTCGAGCATCCCCGTTTGATCAAATCAGAAAAAATGGGTGAAGGATCCATGCAAAACAGTCTAACAATAAGATCGTTTCCTTTAATGCTCTGAACATAAAATTTGTAATTGGTATCAAAATAACCTGCAATGTTAATAAATATATTAGCCTGGAAAAAAAAATCAAGCAGACCTCTTCGGATGTCGGAATCTTCACTGTTTCTATCAAGCCAGAGATCAGCTTTACCGGAAAATGTTCTGATTTCAGATAACAAGTCTTCGGGAATTTCATCTGATTCAAAAAAATGGTCATGATCCTCTTTACATTGCAGTTTCATTTTGATCATGAGTTTGTTGATGGCAACCAGTGATTTGGATAAATCAGGTATATCTTCCCTGATAAGTTTTTGAGTTTTTAGAACATCTGTTTTGAAAAGGGCTGCCGAATACATTGACCTTAGCCGGTCATGAAGATTGTGTGCCTCATCAATCAGGAAAGTGATCTTTTGCCTGCCATGATCAAAATACCTTTTTAGATACACCCGTGGATCAAAACAATAATTTAAATCACAGATAATGACATCACAAATTAAAGAGATATCTAAAGAAAGTTCAAATGGGCATAATTCATACTTTTGTGCCAGGGTTTCCACAAGAACCTGATCAAAGGTATCATACACACTGATATCAGACATGGCCTTGGAGAGTTTACCATAGTAGTTCAAAGCATACTGACATGTTTCCATGTCACAGGAATCGTCTGAAGTAAAACAGATCTTTTGCTTGGCAGTAAGCACAATAGATTTCAATTTAAGCCCAACGGCCTTAAGATCTTCCAATGCCTTTAGAGCCACTGTCCGGCCGATTGTTTTTGCTGTCAGATAAAATATTTTGTCAATGTATCCCAGACCCAGTGATTTTATGGTTGGAAACAAAGTGGCAATGGTTTTACCTGTACCAGTGGGTGCTCTTGCAAAAAGTATTTTTTTATTTTTAACAATTTTATAAACACTTTCCGCTAGCTGTCGTTGACTCTTTCTAAAGTGTTCATAGGGAAACACAATGTCATTAATCGAGTCATTGCGAACCTTTTGCCAGTTGATTTGATCCAAAAGGATCTGAATATACTTTTTAACAAAGGAGTCAAAAAAATTTTTTAATTCGGCTGCAGTATATTGGGCTTTGTTTTCTGCACTGGTCTGTGTCCCGATCCTGACATATGTCAGTTGTAGAAAAACTGAATCAAGGTTCCTTTGTTGGGCAATCATGTGCCCGTAGCATTTAAGCTGAGCCATATGCAGAGGTGAAGGATTATCAGCCATCATCCCTGCCTGTTGTTGACAAGTTTTAATCTCTTCAATTGTAATAAAGTCTTCAGATTCAAATATGCCGTCAATCCGGCCAAAAATTTTAAGATCAAACTTAATATTGTCTAAATGAATAGAAACCGGAACTTCTTTTTTATAACACTCCGGGCGAAGGCCTTGAATCCGTGTATGTTCACGAATACCATCAAGGGCACGGGTCCGACTTAAATAGCCACTGCCAAGGCTGCCTTGCTTGAGACAGACACCAATAAGGTCTCTGACTGATATTTTATATGTTCTTTTTATAGCCAAGGTAATCATAAAGAAACATATTTATCTCAAGAATTCAAACTATTCCGGGATTGATCCACAATTACGAGGTTTCTGCCTTATTTTCTCCATAAGAATACGTGCCTTATCCATAGAGGTCTGAGGTAAAAGTATGATGAATTCTTCACCTGTGAGTTCCCAACTGGCCGCATCCGGCTGCAACAGAACGGCCCCGGCTCCAGCGCTTTATTACCATTATTCCCTTTGCCGATAAAAGATCGGCAAAATTATACATTTCATCATCGCAGGGGTTCTCATAGTCAAGCCCTATGATTTTATTGTAGGCGATCAGGTTGAGTCTGACAGGCAAAGGATGTATATAATCGGCCAGCATTGCCGCATGGGAAGGGGAATCATTGAGGCCTTTGATTAAAATATATTCAAATAAAAATATCCCCCGTTTGGGCAGGGAAAAATCCTTCAGGCTTTTTTTCAGTGCTGCAAGGGGAAAGACATTATTAATAGGCATGAGGCTTGATCGAATCTTGTCATCAGGTGCATTAATGGAAATGGCCAGGCGAAGACCCGGCATCTTCATTTTGGCCAGTCGTTCAATGCCCGGGACAAAACCCGCTGTGGACAGGGTCATATGGCGCAGGGCAATATCAAAACCCTGCTGCTGATTCATTACCTGGATGGCCCCCATGACATTATCAAAATTATCAAGGGGTTCTCCCATACCCATGAAAACGATGTTTTTAATATCCTTTTTCAAATAGTGTCGGCCATTGTAAACTTGTCCTGTAATTTCGGAAATGCTTAGGTTCCGCTTAAACCCCATACGGCCGGTTTCACAGAATTTGCATCCCATTTTACACCCAACCTGGCTGGATATGCAAAGGGTATTATGCCGGGTCATGGGAATAACAACAGATTCGATTTCCAGGCCATCTGACAATCGGGTGATGAACTTGGTCAGCTCTCCTTCATCAAAGGTGTTCACCACAACACCTGGATTTACTGATACCTTTCCTTTAAGGGTTCTGGCAAACCTCGGAGAATCCAGGAATTCCGGGCTGGTGAGAAAATTAAGATTTCCTTGTTTGAAAATATCCCTGAACAGGGCCTGGGCATGGAATCGGCCCTTTCCAAAATCCTTGTCAAATGTCCGGGTCAGCCGCTCCAATGTGAATTCTAAAATATCTATCATCATTTTCCTATTATTGATGCTCGGTGTATTCTGTTGTTATGTTTTAGATGGTAATGATTTGATAAATTCCATACAAATATTCACCCAAAAGTTTAAGTCTTCATCTTCAGCTATTCCATCTGGTTTTATATAGATCATCCCTTTCATTGATCTGCCGGTAAAATCCATTTTTTGAACATGCTTTTTTAAAAGACATTTTTCATATTTTTCTGCCCCTATACGGGCCATAAGCTTTTCACCCACAATCCCACAACACATATGTTTAGAAACCATGAAACAAAGACCACCAAACATTTTTTTTTCTTCAACTTCTTTTTGATCCTGAAATATATCCCGCAATCTCTGTGCAAGTCCTTCATCATATGCCATATTTTCCATTTCCTTTTGCAGCAGATTATTAAAGCCCATGGGTTGCCGGGCAAAACAAATTCAACTGCATGCCCGGAGCGTTTCCAGGTCTTTTACTAAAACCAAACTTCTTGTAGAAATTTGATTTGTCTGATGCCGCAAATAACCATAAGACCCGGATGTTGGATTTTCTACACCTTTGAATTAATTTTTCTAATATTATCGTTCCAATTCCTTGTTTTTGATTTAAAGGATCGATTATCATGTCACATATAAAAGCATATAAAATCCCGTCTGATACGATTCTGCCAAAACCAATAAGCTTTTTATTCTGACCATATGCAGATAAAGAATACCAGCTATTTGATATGGCTTTGTAAAGTTCTCTTTTATCGGCTTTATAATCGTCATTCCAGCCAGTGGATTGAAAAAGGGTATAGTATTCACTGGGTTCTGGAAGTGTTTCTTTAAATTCTATATTCATAATGTATCTTTTTTATCAGCAAGTTTAAAACATGCTGCGATTAGCAGTCGCAGATTTCTTTCACACGGCCCACTTGACCATCCATAAGGCGTACTTTAATTCCATGAGGATGCTTGGGAGAATTTGTAAGAATATCTTTAACTTCTCCCTTTGTGAGTCTGCCACTTCGTTGATCCTGTTTTAATACGATTTTTACCATTGATCCTGTTTTTATATTTGATCGTGTTCTACCGTCCACTCTAAACTCCTTAAAATTGGGTTTTACTAATAAATTTTGATATAAGTTCAACTGCATACCTGGAGCATTTCCAGGTCTTTATTCATCCTTTGCATCCTGTATTTCGTGCATGTTTTTTTGTATAGGGATATTCCCGGCAGACCATTGGCTTGACAGCATGAATGGTGCAGTAAAACATTCCCGTACCTGGTTTTTGGCCAAGAAACGGGCATGATTCTGCCGACCGGCCTGTCTGTGGGTCAATCCAGGCCCTGTATCTGACTTTCCCATTATTCAATTGCTCCTTTTTTACCCAGGACAGGATATCCTTTCGCCCAAGGCTTTCCCATAACTGCCAGTCTTCCCGGGTACATGCATTTTCCAGCCTGCGGCAGCAATTTGCGCATCGTTTGCAGACAAACCCGTTCATCTGGTTTTCAATCCATACCCCGGATTCTCCCTCAAGCTCACCCGGTCTGGCAGGTGTTTCAAAAACCAAGGAGCATATTTGAGCCATACCTGCCGCATCTCTTTGGAATGTTTCTAAAACATGAATCAAATAAAAGCCCAAAGCCTCGTCATTCACCGATTCAAATGACTGGTCATTATTCCGGCGAATCCAGGCCCTTTTTGACCCATTGCGAATGCTGGTTTTAAAGTCGTTGCCCAGAATCAGGGCACTGATTTTATAAAACAGATCAGGCTGGGGACCATATTGCCCGAAATCTGCTGCAATAGAATCAATGGCCTGGGCCTGCGTTAAAAATGTTTGTAAATCATTTAACTTCAAACTTTTTGTTATTATCCTTCACCATTATGACTACATTTCCCTTTTTGTGTCCTTTTTCAACATATTGGAAAGCCTCGGATATCTTTTCCAGCGGATAGCACCTGTCTATGACCGGTTTCAGCTTTCTAGCCTCAAGAAGCGTTTTGAAAAATTCCAGATCCTCAACTCTTTCACGGGCTACCCCGCCCTTAACTTTCTTATCGCCTGTCATTGAGGTCCATAGTATTTGGGCAAGCTCTTTCAGATCCATTATCACAGGAAGAAAAACACCTTTTTGCTTCAGTGATTTTCTAGAGCGTGAAAACGAAGTTTTGCCTACCGTATCAAGAATGAGGTCATAGGTTTTACCGTTTCGGGTATAATCCTCTTTAGTGTAATCAATGAGTTTATCAGCTCCAAGGGATTTCACTAATTCTAAATTCGTGGTGCTGCATACCCCGGTAACTTTAGCACCAAAGTATTTTGCAAGTTGTACGGCATAGGTTCCTATTGCTCCTGAAGCACCATAAATAAGTATTTTATGTCCGGCCTTTATATTTCCCTTGTCTCGAAGATAAAATAACGCAGTACTCGCCCCCAAAAAAATTGGGGCTGCTTCCTCCCAGGTAATGTTAGGCGGCTTTATCGTCAACACTCCTTTTTCCGGCACGCATGTATACTCTGCATGGGCACCAAAAGTTGTACCCGGTGTTCCAAAGACCTGGTCGCCTTCTTTAAATCGCTTAACATTTTTGCCAATTGCCTCAATTTCTCCGGCCAGATCAATCCCCAGTATATTTATTCTTGGTCTGAATACACCAAACATGAATAGTCGTGCAGGGATCTGGAATATTCCAGGGACAAATGTGAAATTGCGAACGTTGCAGTCTGTAGATGTTACACTTGCTGCGTGTATTTTTATCAATACTTCATTATCCTTGGGAAAAGGTTTGTCTATCTCTTTGAGCTGGAGTTCATCCGGTGGTCCGAATTTTGTGTGTATAACAGCTTTCATAAGGATTCCTTAAAATTCTTAAATTTTCTCATTTCTCCCTGCAAAACTATTCCATAGCATTCCCATGAGCCCCATACCCGGCTCATATTCTTTCCCATTTAAAAATAATTTTTCCACCTTTAAGGAACGAAGTTCTTTTGGCGCAAGTTTTAAGGGATCCTGGTTTAAAATTACCATGTCTGCAATTTTCCCTTTTTCTAAACTCCCGCGTTCTTTTTCATCAAAGGAAGTCCAGGCCACTTCGTATGTATACATTTTTAAAGCATCTATAATTGAAATAGATTGATCCGGATCATAAGGGTGATTGCAGGCCCCATATATCCCCTCGATTGGATCAGGATGGGTTACGGGGGCATCGGATCCGCCGCTGACATGTATTCCGGCATTTAAAATAGATTGCAGGGGAGAGCTTTTTTTGACACGGGGGCCAAGGATTCCATTTAAATATTCCACAGGTTCTAAGGGACTGATTAAAAAGCTGGGTTGAAGTGTTATCCCAATTCCTAATTGGGCAATTTTTTTTAAATCATCGGGAAGAATCAGACAAGCATGAATAATCGTATGCCGATGATCTTTGCGAGGATAGTCAAGCAGTGCGGTTTCAATTGCTTTTACTGCCCGGGAAACAGCGGCATCCCCAATGGCATGCATTTCAATTTGTAAACCGGCTCGATTCGCTTTTTTAGCAAATTCAAACACTTCTTTTTCTTTTTGGAAAAAAATGCCATTATTATCCGGGTCATTTTCGTATGGTTCATGTAATGCAGCATCACATGCACCAAAACACCCGTCAAGCGCTGTAGCAAAACATCCGCCAATACGAGGCAGTTTGCGTTTTAATACCTTTTCCACGGCCATGGTTTGAAAAAATAATCGTGTTTGAAATTGATTTTTCTTTGTAAGAGCCCTGGCAATAATGCTTACCAGCGTAATATCAAGATCTTTTGGAAATCCAATCCCTTCTGTTGCATGAATTAATCCAATCCCTTTTTGAGCTAACAGGTCAAAACTTTTAACTATACTTTTTACAAGGTCAAGCGGAGGAACCAAAGATGCAGCATAATCAGTTCCTGCCAGGTATGCTTCATTAAACAGATGGCCTTTATCCTCTTGAAAACCACGCAAACTTTTTATCTTGTCGGAAAACGTGTCCAACATTTTTGAATTACACACGGCTGAGTGTCCATCGTAACAGACAATGATCAATGGTATATCAGGGCATACCTCATCCAATTCCTGTTTTTCAATCAGGCGTTTTTCTTTAACACTATGTTTAGACACTCCAAAGGCAATAATTGCCTTTAGTTTTTTATTCCCGGTCATGTATTTTTGGATAATCTCCTGGATTTCTCCAATGTCTTTTGCTTTTCTCACATCAAAATAAGAAACAGCAATCAGTGCCCAATTTGAGAAATGCATGTGTCCATCCCCAAAAGCCGGCAGCAAAGTACGATTCCCTAATTCCACCAGGGAATCATTTTTTGTATATTCCATTTTTTCATATTCTATGGGTAGAGAATCTCCCAAATATACAATACGACCTTTATTTTCAACAAGATAATTATAAACAGTGTTGTCTTTATCCAAAGATAATATTTTCCCATTATAAATACGCATAGCGCTAATTATTCCTTTTGTTTAGAATTAATCCATTCCTGGTAAACAGTGAAAAGTCGATTCGGGTAATCCGATATGATTCCATCCACGCCATTGTTTAGGAGAGTCAGTATCTTGTCCTTTTCATTGACTGTCCATGGAATAACACGGATATTTTTTTCATGGCAGGTTTGAATAAAAAACAGGTTAGCATAAAGATGATAAGGTGAAATAATATCAGCCCCGGCTTTTTCTGTTTTATTAATAATTTTACTGCGAATGTTGTTTAAGCCCATCATCATTAAAACACCTTGAACATAACTGGGTTGAAACAAGGCAGAGGTTTTCAATTTAGGATTCCTTTTCTTGATCATAGGAAGCACTTCAAGAACAAAAGATTGAACTATCGTTCTATCTACCACATCAGCATCTTCAATCAATTTTACCATGATCATTGCAAATTTTTCCAGATACTCCTGATTGGGTGCAGATTCAAATTTTGTCTCTATATTAAAGTGTAGTTTCGGGATATCAGGATGGTTGTCTTCATATTGTTTTACAAAATCGAACAACTCAGAAAGCGAGATCAATTTTGTGCCGGGAACTTGTGTTTGTTCAGGAAACTTTTCATTAATTATACTTCCACAATCAAGTTTTTTGAGATCCTCAAGGGTCATATCAAGAATTCGGGTCGATTGGGCGGGATTTTTTTTAGAATCTATGCATAAATCCGAATTTATGAAAGAGTCATGGTAAACAATTAAATTTCCATCTTTAGTCAAGTTGGTGTCCAGCTCCAGAGTTGTCATTTTTTGTTCAATGGCATACGTAAAGGCAGGAATGGTATTTTCTGGAAAAAGCCCTCTCGCTCCGCGGTGTCCTTGCAGATCAATACTTGTTTTTTCAGGAAATGCCCGGGGCCGAATATCAGTGTTGCCACATCCGGTAATGAAGAACGTCATACACATAATTAAAGTGCAAAAATAATTCATAATCTCCCCTTGAGCTTAGATGTTTCTTCATAGAAAGGTTGAGTTTAGAATTTTAACATGATGTGGTCAAGCCTCAATATTTTGGTTGGATTTATTGTTGTTTTTTCCTCCTGATTTCATCCCATTTGTCGCGTCTCGCCAACCTTCATTTTCCAAAGAGATAAATCAGTATAACCCGCTTTTTTGCCGGCCTCAAGAAATCTCTCCGGTGCCTCAAAAACAGGTGCCTGACTTAAAACCAATGAACCCCAGTGGATGGGGATCATTGTATTGATTTTTAAATCCAACCCAAGCTTTACTGCCTGTTCCGGTGTTGTATGTGCGTAATTTTTCATTGGATGGGGTCTATAAGCGCCAATGGGTACCAGTCCATAATCGAAAGGGCCATAGTTCCGACCGATCTCCTTAAAAAGGGAATGATAAGCAGTATCTCCGCTGAAATAGATTTTGGTTCCACGGCTAATTATGGAATAACCAGCCCATAGGGTCTTGTTACGATCAGATAAGCTTCGACCAGAAAAATGAACCGCAGGAAGAGCGGTTATTGTAATGGGTCCTGATTTTTTGATGTCCAGCCAGTCAAGTTCGGTTACGTTTTTATATCCCAGTTCGTTACAAATCTTTCCAAGTTTCAATGGTACAATTATCGGTATGTTATGCCGGTGGGGCAGGGCTTTGAGAGTTGCGCTGTCCATGTGATCATAATGATTGTGGGAGATGATGATCAAATCTATTTTAGGCAATTTTTCCACGGAGAGCCCTGGTGGTGTATAACGCCTTGGGCCAAAGGGTGGGAACGAGGTCGCGTAATCTGATAAAAAAGGATCTAGAAGAATATTGGTTCCAGATAAATGTAGCAAAAAGGAACTGTGACCCAGCCATGTTATTTTGTCGCCATTTCCCGTTGCATCAAGATTGGACACTGCCTGATCCTGACCCCTATGTGTCAGGGTAGTTGTCGCCTCAATTGAACAAAAAAGTTTACAATTTGATAGGGCGATAGAGAGGTTACATGATAACAGAATATTCACCGGAGTTTAAAGAATCACTGCTGCAAAAAA